>OFFF01002489.1_pt1 | contig 10299 bp, 9 predicted proteins | sample 1521301 | NCBI WGS metagenome assembly OFFF01 (sample SAMEA3504101, study PRJEB24116) | mouse gut metagenome | biome: mouse gut; feature: mouse-associated habitat; material: faeces | place: Denmark | collected 2011
CAGAACAAGCATGCATACACACACACACACACACACACACACACCAGCAATAACAACAACAATAATGAAAACAAAATGAAATATATCAAAATGATAATTTCAGGAAAAAAGTCACGAACTGGGAAGGGGCGGGCCGGACAGCCTGCCGATCTGGCCGGTTACACAAAAATATGATAAAGGAACAGGTGGGGCATATGAGAAATGAATATCCGCGTCCGGATTTTGTTCGGGAGCAGTGGAAGAGCTTGAATGGAACATGGGATTTTTATGAAGGGCTCAGGGCCGGAAAGCTGCAGATCGAGGTGCCTTTCGTACCCCAGAGCAGGCTGAGCGGCATCGGCAGGACGCTGACCTCCGATGAGATCCTGTATGAGAGGCAGTTTACGGTGCCCCGGGAATGGGAAGGAAAACGGATTCTGCTGCATTTCGGGGCGGTAGATTACCGCTGCAGCGTATGGGTGAACGGGCAGTGCGCAGGTACCCATCAGGGTGGACAGACTCCGTTTACATTTGACATCACAGATTTTTTAAACGGGGTCGAAGAACATCTGCGGGTGTCGGCGGTGGATTACCTGTCGGACGAAGGGATTCCCCGGGGAAAGCAGTTCTGGAAGGACAGGGGAGAGTTTATCTGGTATACCCAGTCCAGCGGAATCTGGCAGTCCGTCTGGATTGAGCCTGTGGAGAGCGCCCACATGGAATGGATGCATTTTACACCGGATATTGACAAGGGAACGGTGGAGATCACGTACCAGGTATCTGATCACACGCCGGACCCCTTCCTGATCGAGCTGGATATCCGGTTCCGGGGCAGCCAGGTGCATACCGGAGTCGTGGAAGGAAAAGGCAAACGGGGGAAGATCATCGTAGATGTGTTCCACAACAAAGCGCTTTGCGGCGCATTTCATTTTACAGGCTGGTACTGGTCGCCAGAGCATCCCTATCTGTTTGATGTGAGTGTGAAGCTGAAAGATGGGGAATGCTGCTGCGACAGCGTTGAGACGTATTTCGGAATGCGCAAGATCCATGTCCAGGACGGAAAAGTTTATCTGAACAACCAGCCTTATTATCAGAAGCTTCTGCTGGATCAGGGATATTGGAAGGACGGCCTGATGACCGCGCCGGACAAGGAGGAATACGCCGAGGACATCCGCAAGGCCAAGGCGATGGGATTCAATGGCTGCCGGAAGCATGAGAAGGTGGAGGACCCGGTATTTCTATATTGGGCGGACAGGCTGGGATTTCTGGTGTGGGAGAGCATGGCCAGCTTCTGGAGTTTTACACCCCAGGGAGGAACGGCCTTTGCGGAAGAGTGGAGCCAGGTGATCCAGAGGGATTACAACCATCCCTGCATCGTGCTCTGGAATATGATGAATGAAAGCTGGGGGGTGCCGCGCTTATACGACAACCGGCAGCAGCAGCATTTCGCAAGATCCATGTACCATATGGCGCGGGGACTTGACGACACCAGGCTGGTGATCGCCAACGACGGCTGGGAAATGACGGAAAATGACATCTGCGCGTTTCACACCTACAAGCACGGGGAACAGGATGAACCCAGGCAGCAGGAGCGTTTCCGCGCAGGAGTCCGAAGCCTGGAGGGGCTGTCGGGACTGGTGGAAAGACCCCTCTTTGCGGAAGGATTTTCCTATGAAGGGCAGCCCGTCCTGCTCACCGAGATCGGGGGCATTGCCATCCGGGCGGAGCATACCGGAGGCGGCGCGGCCGAAGAAAGCTGGGGCTACACAGGCGCCGACAGTCCGGAGGCATTTCTGGAGGTGTACGAACGTCTGATCCGGGATATCTACGATTCGGATCTGCTCTGCGGATTCTGCTATACCCAGCTGACAGATATCGAGCAGGAGCAGAACGGCCTGCTTGACGAGATGCACCAGTATAAGGCGGATGCCGATAAAATTCGAAAGATCAACGACAGCAAGGCAACAACCGGCTCATTTTCAACGGTAGATTAGGCACACAGTGCAGACATGGAAGACCTGCTTTTCAGACAGGTGATTCTTCAAGGGGGATGCTTATGAGAAAAACGATATTTGTGCTGCTGGACGCATGCCAGTATGATGCGGGGACAAGAAATCTGGGATACCTGGAGCACCTGATTGATTATGGAAAGGGGGCGAAGTACAAGGTTCGGGGCGAACTGCCCTCCCTGTCAAGGCCCATGTACGCCACGCTGCTGACAGGGCTCCCGGTTTATAAGCACGGCATTGCGGCAAATGAAACCGTCCGGGTGCTGGGCTGTGACAATCTGTTTTCCATGTGCAAGTCCCAGGGCGGGGTTACGGCGGCCGCGGCGTACCTGTGGGTCAGCGAGCTGTACAACCATGTACCGTTTCATTTGGACAAAGACAGGATTCAGATTCATTCGGGCGGCATGATCGACGCAGGGATCTATTACTGGGAGGATAGTTACCCGGATTCCCATCTGTTTGCCGACGGGGAATATCTGAGAACACAGTACGACCCGGATTTTATCCTGTATCATTCCATGGGAATCGACAACCAGGGGCACCTTAAGGGCGCAGGGAGCAAAGAGTATGAGGGGGCTATTGCAGCGGCAAATAACATTCTCTCCCTGCTGATGGAAACCTGGATGCAGGAAGGATACCAGATCGTCATCACCGCGGATCACGGGATGAACGAACTGGGGCTTCACGGCGGCACCGACGCGGAACAACGGGATATTCCACTGTACATTTTCAGCAGCGCGGTGAAGGCCGGGCGGTTTGAGGAGGATTATATTTCCGAATTGAATGTGGCACCGCTGCTCTGCCGGCTGCTGGATATTCCGGTTTCCCCGGAAATGATAGACCTGGCAGAAATCGCGCTGGCGTGAGGAGAAAGAGCAGCGGTGAAGCAAAAAAAGACGTGTATCCGGCTGCAGCCTGCGCATACGGAAGAAAAACAGGCGGAGAGTGATCTGCATGTAATAGAAACAAATGACAAAGCTATGAATGTACTCAAAGGAGGAGGACGCAATGAAAAAGAGAGCAAGATTATGGAGCATATTATTGGTATCGGCAATGACCGTATCCATGCTGGCAGGCTGCGGCGGCGGAGAGGAAAAAAAGAATGACGCGCCTATGCCCGAGGTGGAGGTAGACCCGGACGCGAAGGTGGAGCTCAACGGTGAGGAAATGTCCCTGGCCGACCTGGTTTCCAAAGCCCAGGAGGAGGGGGATATCCAGTCTGTGGGTATGCCCGATGACTGGGCCAACTGGAAAGGCTCCTGGGAAGGGATCAACACCACATACGGCCTGACCCACGGGGACGTGGACATGACATCCGCAGAGGAATTGTCGCAGTTTGCGGCGGAAAAAGACGATCCCACAAAGGATATCGGGGACATCGGACTTTCCATGACGCCGGAAGCCATCAAGCAGGACGTGATCGGTTCCTTCAAAGCTTCCACCTGGGATCAGTTTCCGGATTGGGCGAAGGATCCGGAAGGCCGCTGGGTGATGACCTACACCGGTTCCCTTGCATTTATCGCAAATACGGAATTTACCGACGGTAAATGCCCGGCTTCCTGGGAAGAAGTGAAGGACGGCGACTACCTTGTATCTGTAGGAAATGTTCTTGCAGGCGCGGCGTCGCAGGTGGCGGTTTTATCCTGCGCGATTGCAAACGGCGGTTCCCTGGATGACGTTCAGCCGGGTATCGATTATTTTAAGGAACTGGCAGAGGCCGGAAGGCTGGACACGGGGGACACCTCCTCCGCAAGGCTTGCAAGCGGCGAGATGGTTTGCTGCGTGGGCAATTATGACTATTCCGTCCTGTCATGGCGGGACAATATCGTGGCAGAAAATCCGGACATGAAGCTGGACATCACGATCCCTTACGACGGTTCCGTAACAAACGGATATGCGCAGATCATCAACAAATACGCGCCCCATGCCAACGCGGCAGGGCTTGCCATCGAATATCTCTGCAGCGACGAGGGAGCCATCGACCGTGCGAAGGGGTATGCAAGACCGACGAAGGAGGGCGTAGAGCTTCCGGAGGAAGTGGCGGATATACTGCTGAGTGACGACCTGTATGAAAACTGCACCAATATTTCCGACGTGGAAAGCCTGAACAGCGCATGTACAAAAATCGCGGAGCTGTGGGAGCGGGAAGTGCTTCCTCTGGTTCAGTAAGGCGGCTTTAAGGCAGAGGGGTCCGGCAATGGGGCGGGCTCCTCTGACCAATAGGGAGATCTATATGAAAACAAAATACAAGATCAAAAATCTGTGGACGATGGTTCCGCTGCTGGTTCTGGCCGCTCTGTTTATCTTTCTGCCGATCCTGAGTATGATCAAACAAAGTTTTACGATGCCGGAGGCCGGAACCTTCACGCTAAACAATTATAAGACGATATTTACGGACTCTGTTTACAGGGTTGCCACGGAAAACAGTTTATACTTGTCATTTCTTTCTACGATCATCGGGCTGATCCTTTCATTCCTGATTGCGTATTCCGTAAATGAGCTGGGGCAAAAAGGCCAGGGACGTATTTTATCCCTGCTGAATATGGTGTCAAACTTCGCAGGTCTGCCATTGTATTTTTCCTTTGTTGTTATATTAGGCAATACCGGGATTTTCGTGCTGGCGCTCAAAGCCATCGGGATCGAGCTGGCGACGGTGTTCAAACTGTATTCCATGCAGGGGCTGATGCTGATGTTTATTTACTTCCAGATTCCGCTGGGAAGCCTGATGCTGGTTCCTGCATTCCAGGCGATTCAGCCGGCATGGAAGGAAGCGGCGGAACTGATGGAGGCGTCTTCCTTTCAGTTCTGGACCAGGATCGGGATTCCGGTCATGCTTCCAAGCCTTTTAGATACCTTTGCGCTTTTGTTCGCCAATGCGATCACTGCGTATGCCACCGTGCTTCTGCTGGTGACCACCAGTATCCCGCTGCTTCCGGTCAAGATTACGACCATGTTCACCGGGGAAATGACCCCTCAGCGGGAGATGGGATCGACGCTTGCAATCTGGATGATCGTGATCATGCTTGCCGTGATCTGCGGCTGCAACCTGTTGAAAAAGCTGCTGTATAAAGGAGGGAGCGGATCATGAAACGCAAGAAAACATTTCCCTATGTTGTGCTGACACTGACGTGTATTTTTCTGCTGATTCCCTTTCTGGCAACCCTGGTGTACTCCTTTACCGTCGGCTGGACCAAGCTTCTTCCTGCAGGCTGGACGTTAAAATACTGGGGCCAGGCATTTACGGAGCCGGAATTGTGGCCCGCGATCCTGCGGGGCGTGCTGATCAGCATCCCGCCGATCCTCATCTGCAATGTGGTGGTGATCCTGGCGCTTTACACCTCAGTGGTCTATTATCCGAAGCTGGAAAAATACATCCAGGCCATTTGTATGGTGCCAAATTCCTTAAAGGGCGTTATTATCGCGATTCCGGTACTGGCGCTTTATGCGGGAACACCCACGATTTTTTCCAACAGAATGGTGATGCTGGTCTGCATTTACAGTATTTCCATCCTGCCCTTCGTGTACCAGGGAATCCGAAACAATCTTCATGGGATCAACGTGACGCAGCTCCTGGAAGCGGCCGAGATCCTTGGAGCCGGCAAGCTCTACGCGTTTGTGCGCATCGTGCTTCCCAGTATGCTGTCGGGGATTCTGGTCTCCTCACTGCTGGCGCTGTCCACCGTGTTCGGAGATTTTGCGATCATCAAGATCATTGCAGGAAATAAATTCGAAACCGTGCAGATGCTTCTTTACAACAGCCGTGTGATCGTGCTCCAGTACCAGTGCGTGATCGTAATTATCATGTTTACCGCTACACTGGTTATTTCGCAGACGGTATTCAGGTTTCAGAATAAGAAAAGGGGTTAGGTGAAAATAGATGTCATACATAGAATTTAAAAATATCCATAAGCGGTTTGGCGACGCCCATGTGTTACGGGGGATTGATCTGCACATCGAGCAGGGGGAATTTGTGACACTGCTGGGGCCGTCCGGCTGTGGAAAAAGCACGCTGCTCCGCTGTTTTTCCGGACTTGAGACCGTCAGCGAAGGGGAGATCTACCTGGACGGCGTGAACATCACGAACTTTACGCCGAAGCAGAGAAAGATCGGAATGGTCTTCCAGCAGTACAGCCTGTTTCCCAATATGACGGTGCGCCAGAACGTGGCCTTCGGCCTTCAGATCCAGAAAAAGGAAAAATCATATATAGAAGAAAAAGTAAAAGAAGTGCTGGACATTGTGGGCCTGTCGGAAAAGATCAACCAGTATCCGAGACAGCTTTCCGGCGGACAGCAGCAGAGGGTGGCTCTGGCAAGGGCGATCGTCATGGAGCCAAAGGTGCTGCTTTTGGACGAACCTTTAAGCGCCATCGACGCGCTGCTGCGGCGCAACCTTCAGATCGAGATCCGCAAGATCCAGCAGAAATTAAAAATCACGGCCATTTTTGTAACCCATGACCAGGAGGAGGCCATGGTGATGTCGGACACGATCCACCTGTTTAACGTGGGGCAGATTGAGCAGTCCGGCTCGCCGGAGGAGATCTATGCCTGCCCGAAGACAAAGTTTGCGGCAAATTTCATCGGACACTACAATATCCTGGAAACGGCGGCCATGAAGAAGGTCGTGACCGTGGAGAGCGGAAGCGAATTTGTGGCGATCCGTCCCGAGGCAGTCCGCATTTCCGCAGAGGACGGCGGCAGCGATGGGCAGGCCGTTCGGATGAAAGGAAAGATCACCGGGGCCATGTCCAGGGGAACCACCGTTGCCTACACGGTAGACTGCGGCGGCCTGGAGATCAATGCGGACGTCCTGTTCAGCCCCAACGGAAGGCTGGGAATGGGAGAAGAAGTGTATCTGCAGATTCCAAAGAAAGATATTTTGGAGCTTAGATGAACATATGATTTTGGAAGTTACCGGCTGTAGATTACATGGAAAGACTTATATGTAAAAAAACACCAGACCTCCTTATCTTCCGATACCTGCCAAACCAGCAACTGCCGGAAAATAACATAGATAAAAGAGAACCTGTTATTTTCCGGCAGCTATTTCCTTGGCAGACCCTGAGACCTGACGACAGAAAGTCTGGGTATAAATGCAGAAAACCGATTATGGTACTTTCTCGGATTTTCTATGCTACCCTATCAAGAAACAGGGTGCTTGTAAATAATATTCGCTGGTATGTCCTACAAACTCGCAGCCGCATAAAACCCTTCCCTCACGGCATCCCCAATCTTCCCAAGCTTCTTGCTGTCTCCTACGACCCGTGTCTTTGTATGATATTTTGTCTTCACGGCCTCCACCGTCGTAAGGTCTGGCTTTATGCCAAATGCGGAGATTACGGTATCTGCCTTCAGCACTTCCTGCGTTCCGTCCTGTTTCTCGACGGTCACGCCGTCTTCCTGGATAGAAACGACCTTTGTATCGGTCAGAATCCGAACCTGGTTCTTTGCAAGTCCGTTCATCAGGGAAAACTTATTGATGAACATGGCGTCTCTGGCAACCTCCGGCAGCATTTCCACGATGGTCACCTTTTTACCCATCTCGGCAGCCATCTCCAGGGCGCCGTCACAGCCGGATACACCGCTGTCGCATACAGAGGTCAGCGACGGAAGTACGGTATATGTATCCAGATAGCCCTCTATGGAGCCCTGCGCGATCTGTTCATTGAGCATTTGGCACCCCATGATGATCATCTGATGCCGCCTTTCGCGCGCTCGATAAAATAATCAATTTCCTGTGAGTCTTTTCTTCCGTTTGTAAATGCGGAGTTTGTTCTGATCGCAAACTAAAAATATTTATGTGTATGAAGGGATGTTATTTTAGACGAAAGCCATTCGCTCAACTTCGGGTTGAATGATACTGCGGGTTTCAAATATCTGGTGATTGCGGATTCTACTTCGCTCAGGTTAATATAAAGTAAGAATCTGGAACAGAAGCTATAGAAAGAACAGCCGTTTTCTGCGAATCTGCAAAGCGTTAAGTAAGGGGCTCCAGGAGCGGCCACAAAACGAAATTCAAGATCGGAGGTCACAATATGCTGGACAACAAGAAAATAGCCGCGTTTATTTCTGAAAAGAGGAAGCGTCTGGGCATGACACAGGCGGAGGTTGCCGCCAGACTGAACGTCTTTTTCCAGGCCGTTTCAAAATGGGAAAACGGTACGCTGCCGAATGTAGAGATCCTGGTGGGATTGGCCGGGCTGCTGCACACCTCAGTGGATGAGATTCTTCAGGGCCGGGAGAAAAACAGCGAGAGTTTTTCGTACAGCAAAGCCGGGGTGGATATTTCCTACACCGATGCACTAAAACGGGAAATGGCGGTCTATCTGAACACAAATAACCCGCGGGTACTGAACGGCCTGGGGCCTTTCGCGTCCCTGTACGACATTGGATTTTCAGGGATTGATGAGCCTGTACTGGTTCTGAAATCCGAGGAGCCGGGCTCCAAGCAGAAGCTGGCGATGGAATATGGGTATGTAGAATCCATCTGCCATGACATGATCAATCATCTGGTAAATGATATTGCCGTCATGGGCGCAAAGCCTCTTGCGGTGCTGGATACGATTGTCTGCGGCAAGGCGGAAAAGGAAACCATGAAAGCCTTTATCAAGGGAATTTCCGAAGCGTGCAGGGAAAACGAATGCGACCTGGTGGGCGGCGAAACGTCTATCCAGCCGGAGGTGGTGAATCCGGGGCTGTATATTCTGACGTCAAGCATTGCCGGGATCGTTCCCAGGGGAAGAATCATCGACGGATCAGACATTTCCGAAGGGGATAAGGTTCTGGTGGCTGCATCCAACGGTCTCCATACCAACGGCTATACCCTGGTCCGCCTGTTGATGGAGAAGATGCCGCAGATCAAGCTGGACAGGATACAAGGGGAGACATTCATCGAACAGATCATGAAGCCCCATACGCCTTATTACCCGGCGATCAAAGCGCTGCTTCGGGGAAACGGCGTCCGCGGCCTGGCGCACATCACCGGGGGCGGCATCAAGGGAAATCTGTGCCGGATCATCCCCGAGGGACTGAGCGCGGAGATCAACTTAAATAAGCTGAAAACACTGCCCATATTTGCGTATATTCAAAAGGCAGGTAATATAGAAGAGCAGGAAATGCTTTCCACGTTCAACTGCGGCGCCGGGCTTCTCATTGTGGTGAAAAAGGAGCATGCCAAGGAGGCGGCGGAGTGTATGAAGCGGTATCATGACTGCTATGAGATTGGGGAGATCAGGAAGGGGAAGGATAAGGTTATTTTCCAAAATCATATTTTATTCGATATTCACTAGAATATTTAAAACATGACATACAGTTGTCTTGTTTCCTGTGTTATACTGTATTTCGAAGGAGTGCATATGAAGATTGATCGACTGATTGGAATTTTATCTGTTCTGCTGCAGCAGGATATGGTGACCGCCCCCTTTCTTGCGGAGCGTTTTGAAGTGTCCAGAAGGACCATCAACCGGGATATTGAGGACCTGTGCAGGGCCGGAATCCCGATTGTGACCATGCCCGGGGCAGGCGGCGGGATCTCCATTATGGAAAATTATAAAGTAGACAGGACGGTATTCACTACCCGGGAAATGCAGGACATCCTGGCCGGGCTTCGAAGCCTGGACAGCGTCAGCGGCACCAGCCAGTACAGCCTGCTGATGGAAAAGCTTTCCGCAGGTGGATCGGATTTTATGGCAGGCAGCCAGTCCATCCTGATCGACCTGTCCTCCTGGTACAAGGAGGAGCTGGCCCCCAAGATCGACAGCATCCGGGCGGCCATAGACGGCAGGCGGGAACTGGAATTTCTTTATTTTTCACCGAAGATGGAAGGAAAAAGAAGGATTGAAGCCTATTATTTGATTTTCCGGTGGTCCAGTTGGTATGTCTGGGGATGGTGTACCCGACGGCAGGATTTCCGGCTGTTCAAGCTGAACCGCATGGCGGAGCTGCGGCTCTTGGATGCTCGTTTTGAGCCGCGGAAAGTCCCGCTGCCGGATTTGAAAAATGAGCGGATCTTTCCGGGCGGCATCCGGGTAAAAGTGCTTTTCGAGCCGGAATGCAAATGGCGTCTGGTGGAAGAGTTCGGCCTGGACTGCTTTGAAGAGCAGGAGGACGGAAAGCTTTTATTCCATGCGGATTACACGTATCAGGATAATCTGCTCAGTTGGCTTCTGACCTTCGGAGACCGGGCAGAGCTGCTGGAGCCGGAGAATGTCCGGGAGGAACTGCAGAAGATCATCGAGAATATGCGGTCAAAATATATTCCACCTGTACGGTTGGATGCTCTTTGAGCATCCAACCCACCTCATTCATTCGTAAA
>OFFF01002490.1_pt1 | contig 10298 bp, 8 predicted proteins | sample 1521301 | NCBI WGS metagenome assembly OFFF01 (sample SAMEA3504101, study PRJEB24116) | mouse gut metagenome | biome: mouse gut; feature: mouse-associated habitat; material: faeces | place: Denmark | collected 2011
TGATAGGCCATCACAGCACGAATGAATTAGCCGCCGCCAGTTTTGTCAACAATATGTTTACTTTGGCCATTATTTTCGCTACCGGATTCTCATACGGGCTGACTCCTATCGTAGGGAGTCTGTTCGGACGGGGAGAAACCCATGTAGTGGGACGAATGCTGAAGAACAGCCTGTTTGCCAACACACTGCTGGCCGTATTGCTCACACTCATCATGTGGATACTTTATCTGAATATCCACCGACTGGGGCAACCCGAAGAACTGCTGCCTTTAATGCGTCCCTACTTCATCGTTTTGCTGATATCCTTGTTGTTTGTACTGCTTTTCAACGGTTTCAAGCAATTTGCCGACGGCATAACCGATACCCGCGTTTCCATGTGGATCTTATTGACAGGAAATGTAATGAACATTATCGGCAACTACATTCTGATTTACGGTAAACTGGGAATGCCCGAAATGGGATTGCTGGGAGCGGGAATTTCCACATTGGCCTCCCGTATCATGATGGTGATCGTGTTCGCCGTCATTTTTTTCTGTACCCGACGTTATCATATTTATAAAGAAGGCTTTCTACACAATACGCTCAACCGGGCAGACTTCCTGCACCTGAACAAACTGGGATGGCCCATTGCCATGCAGATGGGAATGGAAACTGCTTCGTTCAGTCTCAGTGCCATTATGGTGGGATGGATCGGGACTACTGCTCTGGCGGCCCACCAAGTGATGCTCGCCATTTCCCAAATCTGCTTTATGATGTATTATGGCATGGGAGCAGCCGTTGCCGTGCGGGTTAGCAACTTCCGCGGACAGAATGACCGGATGAACGTCAGGCGCTCTGCATACGCCGGATTCCATATCATGCTGCTCATCGCACTGATAGGCGCCCTGCCCATCTTCCTGCTGCGTAACGAACTGGGAGGATGGTTCAGCGACAGTCCGGCGGTCAGCGTAATGGTAGCACAACTTATCATTCCGTTCATCATCTACCAGTTTGGTGATGGATTACAGATAAATTTCGCCAATGCCCTTCGTGGAATCGCAGATGTGAAACCCATGATGTATATCGCATTCATCGCCTATTTCCTTATCTCCCTGCCTGCCGGCTATTTTTTCGGTTTCATCATGGATTGGGGAATCATAGGAATATGGATGGCATTTCCTTTCGGACTGACTACAGCCGGAATACTCTATTACCTGCGCTTTAACCGTGATACGAAATAAAAATAAAACCACCATGAGCCTGCCCAACCGTTCCACCAAGCTGAAAGTTGCATTCGGCTATATTCTGCTGACTGCACTGCTCTTTATATCTATCGGATATATCTATCAAGAAATGAAGTCACTGTCCGGAACCGGTGATGATGAAGCCATCCTGAGCCAACGGCGCCATGTCACCAACCAAATTATCAGCCAGCTCTATCAGGCGGAAGTCATCGGACAATCGCTCAGTACGGGACAAATAGAACAATACTACCGATACCAACGAGCCATGAAACAAGCCACCACGGCACTTGACTCCCTACGCACGTTGCTGACAGACAGCATACAACTGGCGCGACTGGATACCGTAGGAATGCTTTTCATGGATAAAGAACGGAATATGCGCAACCTGCTGAAAGCAATTCAGGACGGTGGGACAGATATACTTTACAAACAGCATATAGACGAACTGATCGCCCAGCAAGATTCCTTGCTCAGCCTTCCCCATGTACGAAAAAAAGTAATCACACACACCAATTCTTATATTATTCGTAAAAAGCCCAAAAGCTTCTTCAAACGTTTGGGAGAAGTGTTCTCGCCCGGAAAAGCAGATTCCACACAGGTCAACAATGTGATTCAGGAAGAATATACCGATACGCTGACCGAGGCATACAGTCCGGCAGATACTGTGGTCACCATGTTGAAAAACATACAGAGCCGAGTAACCGATACCCAACAAGAACGTATGGAAATGGTCAATCGCCGCACCCAGTCCCTGCGCCTCAGCGGCTTGAAACTAAGTCAGAAAGTCAATCAGCTATTAAGTACTATAGAGGAAGAAGAGCAAGCTTTGGCCCAAAACAAACATATACAAGAGGAATATATTCGCCAAAGCTCTATCCGCACAGTGGCGGGAATCGCCATTGTCGCTGTGGTTCTGGCTATTTTCTTTCTGGTCTTGATGAATCTCTATATCTGGTATTTATTTTCTTACCAGTCCCAGAATAAGAAGCTGAGGGCAGAACTGGAGATCCGCAAAAAACAGAGCGAGATGCAGTACCGGTATTACGAAAAGGTGGAGCAGAGATACCGGTCCTCCCGAAAAATGGTTCATGATATGAGAAATCATCTCCAGGCCATCGAAGCGCTTAAGGAGCAGGACGCGGCCCAGGGAAAGGAATATGTAAGAAGCATGCACCAGATGCTGGATGCCCTGGGGATCGTCAATTATACGGAAAACCGGATGCTCAACATCATATTGAATGACAAGGCGGAGGAAGCGAAAAAAAGCGGGATCGAGATGGAGATCCGGATCGGGGAAATCCGTCTGGAGCATATCCGGGATATGGATATGACCACCATATTTGCGAATCTATTGGACAATGCGCTGGAAGCGGCGCAGCAGGCAGAGGGAACACGGACGATCCAGGTGCAGGCAGACGTGTTTCATGATTTTACGGCGGTGAAGATCCGCAATTCGATGCCCTGCGGCAGTACGGCAGGGACGTCAGCATTGCCTCCGGAACGTCAGGCCGGGAAGAACCATATGGGAATCGGTCTGGACAATGTGCGGCACACCCTGGAAGCATACGGCGGGGGCATGATGACGGAAATTCTGGAAGGGGAATTTGTGGTAAGCCTTACCATTCCGGCATAGAGGATTTAGAAAATTTGTGCGAATCAGAGAGGAGGACCTATGAAAAAGAAAAGGATCAGGACGATAGCAGGTATGTTTTTGCTGGCAGGGCTGCTTTTCGGATGCGCGGGGAGCCAGCGGCTTTCGGATCATTTTGATGAGGCCGAAGTGAAAGCGGCTGCAGAGGAAGTGATCCAGACTCTGAACAGCAAAGAGGTTGAAGCGCTGGTGGAGGAGCAGTGGAATACAGTGATGAAGAATGCGGTTGATGCGGACATGCTGAAAGAGCAGATCGTGCCGATCGTGGAGGAGCTTGGCGAGTTTGAGGGCTTCGACAAAGAGGCCGTGACCGGCGCAAAAGACCCGGATACAGAGCAGGAATTTGCAGTTGCTGTAATCAAGGTAAAATATGAGAAACGAAAGGCGCAGTTTACGATTTCATTTGACGAGGATATGAAGGTAGCCGGATTTTTTATCAAGTAGTTTTGGGAATGCAGAAGGGAGAAGCTGATGGAAACTTTGAAAATCCTTATAGTCTGTTGTCTGGCAGGGAGTTTTATATTTTGGGGCATGGCGGTATTATTTGCGGTATTGAAAGGGAAAGCAGCAATTCTGATCAGTGGATTCAATACGATGCCCAGGGAAGAGAGAGTGCAGTATGACAGGAAGAGGATGAGCAGGGATATGAGAAATACACTTGCTCTGTGGGCGATTGTGCTGGCTGCAGGCGGCGCGCTGGCATATATGTTTACATCCCCAGGCATTGCAGTAATATCGATCATTGTGTGGCTGTTTCTGTTTTTCAGGGAAGTGCATCTGGACGAGGAGAAGGCTTTTGGGAAATATAAAATGAAATAGGGTGTGGATTTAAGGAATCCTCTATTTACAGACCATAACCGCAATGTTAAAATGACAATAGATAAGGAGACGGCGGATATGGGGAAATTTTTTAATGTGAATGCAGCCTGTATGCAGGAATTGCATTATATGGTAGATATATCAGAGCAATTAGAGAAAATCAAATCCATGGTTGATGCAGGGCAGTATTTTACGATCAACCGTGCAAGGCAGTATGGAAAAACAACCACACTGAGGGCTCTGAGAAAGCTCCTGGAAAAGGACTATGTAGTGGTAAGCCTGGATTTTCAATTATTCGGCGAAGCAAAATTTAAAAATGAAAATATATTTTCGCTGTCATTTGGGCGATCTTTTCTGCGGGAACTGAGATACAGTCACGCAGATATAAAGAATGGATTTGCGGAAGCTTTGGAAACCTTAGATTCTGATGTGAAAGCAAGAAGAGAAGATTTTGAGCTGCAGGAATTATTTGAGGATTTAAGTGATCTTTGCAGAAGTCTCTCAAAAGGAATCATATTGATGATTGATGAAGTGGACAGCGCGGCGAATAACCAGGTGTTTATAGATTTTCTTGCGCAATTGCGCGGGTATTATATACAGCGGGACGAAAAGCCTTCATTTCAGTCTGTGATACTTGCCGGAGTATATGATATAAAAAATGTAAAACGAAAATTTGTTTCGGAAAAAGAGCATAAAGTGAACAGCCCTTGGATTACTCGCGAAGACAATGAGCCAAGTGAAAGTTTGCTTTCATTTGGCGAATGTCCGCGGGATCGTATGGTACTTGTACCATACGATATTGCGGCTGATTTTCTTGTTGATATGAGTTTTTCAACGCAGAATATTCAGGGAATGCTTCTGGAATATGAGGAAGACCATCACACAGGAATGGATACAGGCGAAGTAGCGTCTGTGATCTATGACTATACATCGGGATATCCGTATCTGGTCTCACGTATTTGCAAACTGATGGACGAACGTCTTGTGCCGGACGGCATATTTTCAGACGAAAAGGATGTGTGGACAAGAGACGGGATTTTAAAAGCCGTCAATATTTTGATATCGGAAAGGAATACATTATTTGATTCATTGATGGAGAAGCTGGATGCATATCCGCAGCTCAGAGATGTTTTACATTTTATTTTGTTTCAGGGGAAGGACTTTTTTTACAATCCGGATGACGAAGCAATCAATATAGCCTGTATGTTTGGCTTCATAAAAGTAACAGACCAAAACAGGGTAGAGGTGGCGAATCGAATCTTTGAGACACGCATCTATAATTATTTTCTTTCGCTGCCAGAGAGCCAAAATTGCGGTATTTATACAAACGCTTTGCAGAATAAGAATCAATTCATCAAAAAAGGCCATTTGGATATGCGCCTGATTTTGGAAAAATTTGTCATGCATTTTGAGGAGTTATACGGAGATCAGAAGCAGGCATTTTATGAAGAGGATGGGAGACGATACTTTCTGCTTTATCTCCGGCCGATTATCAACGGAATAGGGAATTATTACATTGAATCCCGTACACGAAATATGGAACGCACGGATGTGATCATTGATTATCTTGGAGAGCAGACAGTGGTCGAACTCAAAATATGGCGCGGAAATGCATATAATAAAAGGGGGGGAGACCAACTGGCGGATTATCTGGAGTATTATCATCTGAATAAAGGATATATGCTTAGTTTTAACTTTAATAAGAAAAAAGAGACTGGTATAAAAGAGATAAAACTGGGAAATAAGCTGCTTATTGAGGCAGTTGTATAATTGGGAAAGGTAACGTTATGGGGATGTTTTTAAACAGCAGAAATTGTTTTGAAGATTACCGTGAAACGGTGTCGGATACGTATTTTGTTGATAAATCGGCATTGATCAGGGAGCTGATCCCTGCTTTGGAAAAGAAGAATCGCTATTTCTGTATTACAAGACCGCGCCGTTTTGGGAAAAGCGTGATGGCGAACATGGTGGGTGCATTTTTCGGAAAAGCAGCAGACAGCAGCGGCCTGTTTGCCGGCCTGCAGATTACGAAGGACAAAGAGGGGAATGATAATCAGGACTATCATAAGCATTTGAACCGGCATAATGTGATTTTTATTGATTTCAGCGAAATTCCCCGGGACTGTACGGATTACAGACAATATATTGACCGTATACAAAATGGGATCAACAATGATTTGGCACAGGCATATCCTGATTTTGAGATCCATACGGAAGATGCTGTATGGGACATCCTGTCAGATATTTTTCAAAAAACAGGGGATAAATTTATTTTTGTGATGGATGAATGGGATGCACTGTTCCATATGCCGTTCATTACTGAGGAAGCACGGAGAACATATCTGCTTTTTTTAAAGGCGCTGCTCAAGGGAAAAGTATATGTCGAACTGGCATATATGACCGGAGTGCTTCCGATTGCAAAATATTCCAGCGGTTCAGAATTGAATATGTTTCTGGAATATGATATGGTCACGAAAAAAAAATTCGGTGAGTATTTTGGCTTTCAGGAATGTGAGGTTGACAGGCTGTATCAGATTTATCAGGAAGAGACAGACAGACCGGGCATCACTCGGGAAGCTTTAAGGATCTGGTATGATGGATACTATACGGCGAGTGGGAAGCGGCTCTATAATCCGCGTTCTATCGTATGTGCCCTGACAGATGATGAACTGGCGAATTATTGGACCAGTTCCGGTCCGTATGATGAGATTTTTTATTATATCCGCAACAATATAGAATCGGTCCGGGAGGACCTTGTTTTTATGATCGCGGGGGAAGGGGTTCAGGCAGAGGTTCGTAATTATGCGGCGGTATCCATGGAGCTCAATACAAGGGATGAGATATACTCGGCTATGGTAGTTTATGGCCTTTTAACCTGTATAAATGGAAAAGTATATATTCCAAACCGGGAGATTATGGAACAATTCAAAAATCTGCTGATGTCCAAGGAATCTCTCGGATATGTCTATAATCTGGCGAAAGAATCCGAAAAAATGGTAAAGGCCACGCTTGCAGGCAATACCCAGATGATGGCGGAAATATTAAAATATGCACATGATACAGAATCACCGATTTTTTCTTACAACAGCGAAATCGAACTGTCAGCGGTCGTGAATCTGGTTTATCTGTCCGCACGGGATCAGTATCGCATGGAAAGGGAAGATAAAGCAGGGGAGGGATATGTGGACTTCATCTTTTATCCCGAACTGGGGATCAGCTATAGCAGAATGACAAAGGAGCATTTCTGCAAAATAGAAGAGCTGCGGCAGGAAAACACCTTGCATAATATTCCATGAAAGTCTATAATAAAGAATGTCTAACAATTCAGAACAGCAGGACGCGGATCCGTCTGCTGTTCTCAATCGTTGCAGGCATATTTTATAGATAAAGGGGTAAATGCAGATGATAAAAATCGGTATTTTAGGCTACGGCAATCTGGGCAGGGGCGTGGAATGTGCCGTGAAGCAGAATCCGGATATGGAGCTGGCAGCAGTCTTTACCCGCAGGAATCCGGCGGATGTGAAGATCCTGACGGAAGGGGCTTCCATATGCAGCATATCCGAAGCGCCGGACTGGAAGGACAGGATCGACGTCATGATCCTGTGCGGCGGGAGCGCTACGGACCTGCCAGAGCAGACTCCGGCCTATGCGGAGCTTTTCCATGTGGTGGACAGCTTTGATACACATGCAAGGATTCCGGAGCATTTTGCCAATGTGGACAAGGCGTCAAAAAAAGGCGGAAAAGTGGGGATCATCTCCGTCGGCTGGGATCCCGGGATGTTTTCGCTGAACCGGCTGTATGCCAGTGCCGTCCTTCCGAAGGGGCAGGATTATACGTTCTGGGGAAAGGGCGTCAGCCAGGGGCATTCCGACGCCGTCCGCAGAGTCGAGGGCGTGAAGGACGCGAAGCAGTACACGGTTCCTGTGGATGCCGCTTTAGAAGCAGTGAGAAAGGGAGACAATCCAAAGCTGTCCACCCGCCAGAAGCACACCAGGGAATGCTTCGTGGTTCTGGAAGAAGGGGCGGACGCGGCGAAGGTGGAGAAAGAGATCAAAACCATGCCGAATTATTTCGCGGATTATGACACAACGGTGCATTTTATCAGCCAGGAAGAACTGGATCGAGACCACGGCGGGATTCCCCACGGCGGCTTTGTGCTGTACAGCGGAAAGACCGGATGGGAGGAGGAGAACAGCCACCTCATCGAATACAGGCTGAAGCTGGATTCCAATCCGGAGTTTACGGCCAGCGTCCTTGCGGCATATGCCAGGGCAGCGTACCGGCTCGGCGCAGAGGGCGTGAGCGGCTGCAAAACCGTGTTTGACATTGCACCGGCTTATCTGAGCCAAAAGGACGGGGAAACATTGCGGGCATCACTGCTGTAGCAGCCTGCCGCGGGGCTTTGGCTGTTAAGCGAGAGGAAAAGGAGGAGCGAAAGAATGACAATTGAACGTGTAGAGAATATGGCCGGAGGAGAAGGCCATGTGATCATCAAAAAGATCTTAGGTGAGAAGGAACTCAATGGAAAATGCAGGCTTTATGCGGAGGTAACTCTGGAGAAGGGCTGTACTTTGGGATACCACATGCACCATAACGAAAGCGAGACCTACTATATCCTTTCCGGGGAAGGGGAGTATGACGACAACGGAACCACCCGTCCGGTAAAAGCGGGGGATGTGACGTTTACGCCGGACGGCTGCGGACACGGACTGAAAAATACGGGGCTGGAGGATCTGGTATTTATGGCCCTGATCATTCTGGACTGACAGTCAGGCAGTCATCAACAATATAGATAGGGCCCTTTGGGGCAATGGAAAAAGCCGCCGCACCTGCCTTGAGGATGCGGCGTTTTTTTCTATCGGGAAACAGAACCGTTTATAAGCTGTATTTCCGGAACAGGCAGGAGATCACGCCTGCGGCGCACAGCCCGAACAGGATGTTGTGCATGGAGCCGAAGACATCCAGCGCCCCCCGGATGCCGTGAAGAAATTCCAGCCGCTCCGGAATCCAGTTGTTGACGAGGAATGCCCCGTAGGAGCAGATGTATATAAAAAAGAAGGAGAACATCCCGCGGCCCACATCCTCTTTATAGTATCCGGTTTCATCGTATACGCGCACCCTTGTCATGGCCCAGAGCGCGGAGAACAGTTCAAAGAGTATGAAAAATGCTGCTACGGCAAAATAGGATGCCAGCACCAGGGTATAATTCTGGGAGACCACCGCATTTTCAATATCGCCGTAGGGCGCGCTTCCCCGGAGAAAGTTGTATGCCATGAATCCGGTGATGGCCAGGATCAGGATCACGGACAGGTTTCGAAACAGGGACTGGGAGATCCGGTACACGGTCCTCCCGCCCTTTTTGATGGGCGCGGCGATGGGGGTCTGGCTGCTCCGCCTGCGCCTGCTCCGGGGAGGAAGGTCAGAATCCCTGTAATCACTGCGGCGGCTGTTTCTTCGGCCGCCTGGAGGCCGGTCGTAATCCTCGTCATAATCTGCATCGACGTCGTCGTAATACCCGTCATAGCCGTCGTCCGGATTGTCGATGGACAGGTCGTAAGGGCCGCCGCTTCTGACTCTGGGCATGGGCTGGGTCATGGTCTCGGTCCTTGCGCTCCTGCGGGGAACGTCCTCCGATTCCGGATCAACTTTATATTTAGAGGAAATGTCTTCTTCATAGGTAACTTCAAAATCATCACTAAATTCGTAGGCGCTTTTTTTGGAAGGCCGCATTGGATCACTCCTTTTCTAATGGTTTCCGGAAACCCGCATCCCCGGCAAAGAGATCGGATCATAGGGCAGACGCAGGTTCCAATGGTTTATATATTAAATCTTTTTTCCGGCAAAATCAAGCGTCCCGGGCGAAGTACCGTAAAGTTTTGAAACTGTTCATTCGGGAAGCATTGACCTGAGGGGCGGATAGACGTATAATAAAAGCGCAGTAATTCAGAAATCTATAAAACAGAAAAGGAGTGGAATCATGGCAATTTTAGTAGCAGGAGGAGCAGGATACATCGGAAGCCATACATGCGTGGAGCTCTTGAACAGAGGTTATGAAGTTGTAGTCGTTGACAACCTTTACAATTCCAGCGAAGTCGCTTTGGACCGTGTAAAGGAGATTACAGGAAAGTCATTGAAATTCTACAAAGGAGATATATTGAGCCGGGAGGATCTGGAGCAGATTTTTGAAAAAGAAGAGATCGAGGCTGTGATCAATTTTGCAGGACTCAAGGCGGTCGGAGAATCCGTGGCCAAGCCGTGGGAATATTATCATAACAACATTACAGGGACATTGGTTTTGTGTGACGTGATGCGCAGCCATGGGGTAAAGAACATTATTTTCTCATCCTCGGCAACAGTATATGGCGATCCAGCCATCATCCCCATTACGGAAGAATGCCCCAAGGGCAAGATTACCAATCCTTATGGGCAGACAAAAGGGATGCTGGAGCAGATTCTCTCGGATTTCCATGTGGCAGACCCAGAGTGGAACGTGGTATTGCTCCGCTACTTCAACCCGATTGGCGCCCACGAAAGCGGGATTATCGGGGAAGACCCCAAAGGGATCCCCAATAATTTAGTGCCCTATATTGCACAGGTGGCGGTA
>OFFF01002493.1_pt1 | contig 10288 bp, 13 predicted proteins | sample 1521301 | NCBI WGS metagenome assembly OFFF01 (sample SAMEA3504101, study PRJEB24116) | mouse gut metagenome | biome: mouse gut; feature: mouse-associated habitat; material: faeces | place: Denmark | collected 2011
GCCGGGGACATGGCGGTCAGCCTGCCGCCAAGCAGCTCTTTGCGAAAAACCTCTTGATATGCCGGATTGGTGCTCATATTGGCGCTCCTTTCCGCTCGACTTCCGCTACACCACGCGCTCAAAGATATCCGCCACCTGAATAATCAGGTCGTCAAAGAGGCTGCACTTGAATTCGGTAGGGATGGCGTCCCGTTCCTCCTGGGTCATCTTGTTCAGTATGGCTTCCAGCTCCAGGCCGTAGGTGGCGCTGAGGGTGAACTGTCCCTCCTCCAGCAGATATTGCTCCACCGTCCGGTCGCCGGGGCTGACGATCCAGTACTCCCTCACGCCGCACTGGGCGTAAACCCTCATCTTGCGCCCGCGGTCGTACTGGGCCGTGCTGGGGGACAGCACCTCCACCACCAGGTCGGGCGCGCCATACACCCCGTCGGCCTTGACCTTGTCCGGGTCGCAGACCACCATCATGTCCGGGATGAACCGGTCCTCATCGGTGAGGTATAGGTCAACTCCATCTGCAAAGGGGGTACAGCGTTTTCCCTTTAGATAGTCGGCAAAAATACGGGCGATATTGAATGATACATGGTTGTGGTTGACGGACGGCCTGGGCGACATAGCCACAAACTTTCCGCCGATCAGCTCCTCCGCCGGGCAGTCCTGATATGCCAGATTGGTGTTCATAACAGCGCTCCTTTCCCTCTGGTTTCAGCCTTTTCCTTCAGTGATTTTATTATACAGGATGGTTCGAAAAACTGCAAGGCTATGTTTCCCCCTTCATTTTTAAATATTGCTCCTCAATTTGAGAAAATTTCCAAGAGAGACGGTTGAATTGATGGTATGCGCTCAAGGTTTCAGGCTCATTCAGCCCCACTCCCCGCTGATACAATTTTTCCAATTGCTCTCTGCTCGCTTCCACCTCAATTCCCACGAGATATAGAGCCGCCCCCAGCGCAGCAAGCTGCTCTTCCCTAGATAGTTCCATAACAGACTCCCCCTCCAATATAATATAGTCTATAGGAATATATTATATAGTCTATAAGCTTTTAGCGCAAGCATAAAAATGATGTAAGCTAGAAGTAATGAAAAAAGGCTGTCAGCTTATATTGGGGGAAATCTGTATGGAGAAGCTCCTTCTGGGCAAACGAATCAAAGAAGCCAGAAACGCGCGGCATTTAACGGCAAAGCAGTTGGCTGAGCTGTGCCACATTGACGATACATTTTTGCGTCAAATAGAGGGCGGTACAAAGCTCCCCAGCCTGCCGGTATTTACAGACCTGTGTAACGTGCTGGGCGTATCCCCCGCGTATCTGCTAAAGGACTCCTTGACCAAAAATGAATACGCCGAGCTGGGGGAGTTGTCCCGGCTTTGGGAACAGGCCGGCCCGGACAAAATTGAAATGGCCACGGCGATGGTGAGAGCGGCTTTGGAACATTTAAAATAGCCAAAAACCGGCCTCCGCCGACGGGGGCCGGTTCTCCATTCCCCCCACCCGTGGGAGCGGGGGCCTGGGCAAGCCCAGAGATAAAATTTCTTGCATTTTAATTATTTGTATGATAATCTTAGTGCTAAAGGAAGTGAAATCATGAATATTCACGAATCTGCCGAGGACTATCTGGAAGCCATCCTGATTCTGCGCGAGCGCCAGGGGGCGGTGCGCTCCATTGACATAGTCCACCAGCTGGAGCTGACCAAGCCCAGCGTCAGCGTCGCCATGAAGCGGTTCCGGGAGAACGGCTACATCGAGATGGACAGCGACGGCTTTATCACCCTGCTCCCCCCGGGGGAGGAGATTGCCCAGCGCATTTACAGCCGCCACAAGCTGCTGACCCAATTTCTGATCCAGCTGGGGGTCAGCGAGGACGTGGCCGCCGCCGATGCCTGCAAGATGGAGCACGATTTGAGCGACGAAACCTTTGAGAAGATCAGGGCGCACGCCCTGGGACAATGAGGCAAAAACGGGCCATCCCATCGGGATGGCCCATCTTGCGGACGGATTATTTCAGGCTCAGGGCGTCCTTCACGCGGTTGATGATGTGGACGCCGATGTTCCGGGCGGCGTCAGAGGTCTGGGCGCCTAGGTGGGGGGTGACGATGAAGTTGTCGCACTCAAACAGGGGGGAGTCGAAGCCAGCGCCCTCGGTCAGGCCGCCGGCGGCCAGCTCGTTCTCCATGACGTCGGTGGCGTAGCCGCCCACTCTGCCGGACTTCAGGGCCTCATACATGTCCTGCTCGTTGACGATGCCGCCCCGGGCCATGTTCAGCACCACGGCGCCCTCCTTCATGGTGGCGATGGACTTGGAGTCGATCAGGTTCTTCGTCTCGGGGGTCAGGGGCATGTGGATGGTGACAAAGTCAGAGATTTTCAGCAGCTCCTCCACGGACACGCCCTTAGTGGCCTCCTGGTCGAAGACGTACTCGGGGAGGTAGGGGTCGTAGGCCACCACGTACATCTGGAAGGCGTGGGCCAGCTTGGCCACCCGCTGCCCCACACGGCCGAAGCCCAGGATGCCCAGGGTCTTGCCCCGCAGCTCGCGGCCCATGAACTTATACTTGTCCCAGTTCTTGTTGACCTTCACGTCGTTGCAGGCGGGGATGGTGTAGCGGGAGATGTCCAGCATTTTGGAGATGGTCAGCTCGGCCACGGCGTTGTCGTTCAGGCCGGGGGCGTTGAAGACCTGGATGCCCTTCTCCTTGGCGGCGGCCATGTCGATGTGGTTCAGGCCCACGGAGCACACGCCGATAACCTTCAGCTTCTTGGCGGCGTCCAGGATTTCCTTGTTGATGGCGGGGTCCACCCGCATGATGAGGACCTCGTAGTCGCCGATCATGGCGGCCAGCTCGGCCTGAGTGGGGAGGATCTTGGTATCGACCTCCATAAACTTGCCCAGTTCCTCAGCGATTGCGGGGGAGACCACGTCGATGATGAGACATTTCATAAGCCAACATTCCTTCCTTAATATCAAATTTGGGCCGCGCCCAGTTCAAACGTGTTTACTATTAACCATTATGCCATATTTTTTCCGCTTTGGGAAGTACCTTTTTGTCGAGGGTTGCTACAACCAAAAAGCTGTGGTACAATGGGGCATACAACAAAAAAGCGGGGGATTTTTGTGAACTTTCAACATCTGAAATACTTCCTCATGGTGGCGGAGGAGCTGAACATCACCCGGGCGGCCGAACGGCTGTACATCTCCCAGCAGTCGCTCTCCAACCACATCGGCAACCTGGAGCGGGAGCTGGATGTCAAGCTGTTCACCCGCTCCCCCAAGCTGTCCCTTACCTACGCCGGGGGGCTGCTGGTGGACACGGCCACCCAGATCCTGGACCTGCACAGCCAGTATCTGTCCAAGGTGAGCGACATCAACAAGCAGTACTTAGGGGTCCTGCGGGTGGGCATCTCCCACACCTGCGGGCTGGCCCTTCTGCCGGACATCCTGCCCAAATTCCGGGCGGAGTTTCCCCAGGTGGATTTTTCCCTGTATGAGGGGAACTCCAACCAGCTGGAGGACGAGCTGTCCCACGGCCGGGTGGACCTGGTGATCTGCTTCCAGCCCATCAACATGGAGGGGGTGGCAACCGTCCCCCTGACGGACCAGCAGCTGGTGATGGTGGTGCCGAAGACCTTTACCGACCGGCTCTTCGGCGGCCAGGCGGAGGAGGTCCGGAAGCAGTTTTCCCAGGGGGCGGACATCCGGAGCTTTGAGCAGGTGCCCTTTGTGCTCATCAAGCGGGGCAACCGCACCCGGAGCATTGTGGACCAGTATTTCAGCCGGTATTTTTTCAAGCCCCAGCTGATTTTAGAGACGGAGAACACCGTCACCACCCTGGCCATGGCCCAGGCGGGCATCGGGGTGACCATCTGCCCGGAGCTTTTCCTCCGGGCCATCCCGGCCCCCACCCACGGCTCGGCGGGGGTGGACCTGTTCCCCCTGACCGACCCCTCCATGTTCAGCAAGCTGGTGGCGGGCTATCGGGAGGGGCGGTATCTGTCCCACTTCGGCCAGCGGTTTGTGGAGATCACCCAGGAGATGCTGCGGAAATAGCAAAAACGCCCCGCCTGTTTTACCACGGGCGGGGCGTAAAATTTGTTACGGACGCAGATAAAAGGCGTGGATAAACCAGCCAAACACACAATCCCGAAGATATTGGGAGCTGCCCCACTCCTCGACGAAGCCGGGGAGCTGGCTGATCTCCTCCCGCCAGCGGGCCATGAGAGGGGGATTCCCCTCGTCCACGCTCTCCCGCCACCGGCGGGCCTTCTGCTTCAACCAGAGCTTCATCTCCTCATAGCCCTCTGGGTCCTGGAGGGCCAGGCCCTCGATTTGGGGCATGATCCGCTCCGCCAGACGCTGCCAGCGCGCCAGCTCTGGAGAAGGGGGCTGGGCGGCCAGCTTTTCCAGCTCCGGAAGGGCGTACTGCTCAATTTTTTCCGCCAGCACCTCCAGCGCCTGGGGCAGGAACTTGTCCTCTCCGGTCTGATAGCGGACGGGCTGGTTGGGTCCATGGAATTTAGTTTGGGGACGGGCTGGGCCAAACAGGTCGCCCCAGTCGTAGTGGATGCCGGTGCGCACACGCCACAGGTCGCCGGTGCTCCAGGCGTAAAAGTCTGGGTTGCACCCGATCCCCACCAAATCCCAGTCGATGGATAGAGCACCCTTTCCGTCCTCAAACCGCCTTGTAAGCGGCAGATAGTCGTACCAATAGCCTGGACGCTTGCGGACAAAGCCATAGATTCGGAACAGTCCCCGGTCCGCCGTCCACTCGCCAACATAGGGAAAGTCAGGAAAACGCTGGGCCATCATGCTGACCAGCGGCTTCTTGACCAAGATACTGCGCACAGCCATAGTACAGCCTCCTTATGAAACGGGCCGGAGAATTTCCCCGGCCCAATTCTTTATTCCTCTTTGGCTTTGGGTTTGTACTGTTCTTCCCCTGATTCGATCCAAAGAAGAAAGTCTGTGATTTCTGTATCGGTCCATCCTTTGTATCTAAGACCCAGAATCAGTCTGGCGTTTTCCTGCATATTCATGCGTTCAAGCCCCCTTTATTGCTTGGGCACCGTCTTGGTGATGGTGGCCTTGGGGTCCTCGGTGTCGAAGACGGTCTTGGCGGCGGCTGCCAAACCGGCGATGCCCTGGAGCTCGCTGGGGATGATGATCTTGGTGGCCTTGCCGTTGGCAGCGGCCTGGAAGGCTTCCAGCGCCTTGATGGTCAGCACGCCCTGGCCGGGGGCGGCTTCGTTGATCAGGCGGATGGCGTCGGCGGTGGCCTGCTGGACCTTCAAAATGGCCTGGGCTTCGGCTTCGGCTTCCAGGATCTTGGCCTGCTTGGCGCCCTCGGCCTGGAGGATGGCGGCCTGCTTGGCGGCGTCGGCCCGGAGGATGGCCGCCTGCTTCTCGCCCTCGGCCACCAGGATCTGGGACTGCTTCTGGCCCTCGGCCTGGAGGATGGACTCCCGGCGCTCGCGCTCGGCCCGCATCTGCTTCTCCATGGACTCCTGGATGTCACGGGGGGGCATGATGTTTTTCAGCTCCACCCGGTTGACCTTGATGCCCCAGGGGTCGGTGGCTTCGTCCAGGAGGGCCCGCATTTTGGTGTTGATGTGGTCCCGGCTGGTGAGGGTCTGGTCCAGCTCCAGGTCGCCGATGATGTTCCGGAGGGTGGTGGCGGTGTAGTTCTCAATGGCGGACATGGGGTTCTCGATGCCGTAGGTATAAAGCTTGGGGTCGGTGATCTGGAAATAGACCACCGAGTCGATCTGCATGGTTACGTTGTCCTTAGTGATGACGGGCTGGGGGGCGAAGTCCACCACCTGCTCCTTCAGGGACACGTTTTTGACCACCCGCTCGATAAAGGGGACCTTTATTTTCAGGCCCTCGTTCCAGACGGTGCTGAACACGCCCAGCCGCTCGATTACGAAGGCCCGGGACTGGGGCACAATCTTTACGCAGGAGCCAAAAATAATCAGCGCGACGATGACAATGGCTACCCAAGGCAGAACTCTAAATAAAATATCCATATAATACGCTCCTTTTAAAATAAGTTCGGTTACGACGCTTCTACAAATACTTTGACTCCCTCGATCCGGTGGACCTTGACCTGGGCTCCGGCGGGGATCACCACGTCCAGCTGGCTGCGGGCGGTCCAGACCTGCCCCAAGACGTTGACCTGGCCGGTGCCGGCTTCGTTGTCCACCGTCTCGGTGACGGTGGCGGTCTGGCCGATCACCCGGTCGGCGTTGGTGGGGGAGCGCCTGGGGCGGGCGAATTTAGACACCGCGGGCCGCACCAGGGCCAGCGCCGCGGCGGACACCGCGGCAAACACGATCAGCTGCGTCCAGAGCGGAGCGCCCACGCAGGCGGCCAGAAAGGCGCCCAGCGCTCCGGCGGCGAACCAGATGCACACCAACCCTACCGTGGCCGCCTCCCCCGCGCACAGGGCGATGACGGCGGCCAGCCAAAAAACCTTAAATCCCATGACAACTCCTCCTTTCGGGTCGAACACGATTCTCTGCCGCTTCTATCATATCATAACGGCGGGAAAAATACCACTGTGTTGGAGGATTTTTAATCTTTCATTTCTGTGTCAATGGGGAATGGCCGGAGACAGGGGCGGGGGGATTCCCTACGGCAGCTCCTCAAGGGTGGCGGACAGGAGGCGGCGGTAGGCGGCGACGGCCTCCTTTGGCCCCGCCAGGGTGATGCTGCCGTCCAGCCCCAGCAGCCAGCCGAAAAACTGGGGGCTGATGACCACGGGCAGGGTGACGGTAAAGTGGCCCTCCCCGTCGGGGACCATGATGATGTCCTGGCCGAACCGGTCCCACACCAGGCTGGCCTTGTCCCGGAGGCCCCGGAGGGTGACCTTTACCTCCTGGCCGCTGTACATGCCGAAGTGTTTCTGGCCGTATTCGGCCAGCTGAAAGCCGGCGTACCGCTCCCGCCCCGCCCGGTCCAGGGCGGTGACCACGATTTCCGCCATCTTGTCCACCCGGTAGTGGCGCATTTCCTGATGGGCGTGGTCAAAGGCCACCAGATAATAGTTCTCGCTGTTCCAGATCAGCCCGTAAGGGGAGGCCATGTACCGCCGGCCCTCCTGGCGGAAGACCTTCTTCCGGGAGATGTCGAAGTCGAAGTACTTGAAGGTGATGGCCTTCTGTCCGGCGATGGCGGTGTGCAGCTTGTCCACATTGTAATAGATGCTCTCGTTCATCACCTTGATGCGGCGGTCCACGAACACCTGCCGCTGGAGCTGGCCCGCCTGATGGATGCTGGCCAGCCCCTCCAGCTTGCGGAGCAGGGCGTCGCTCTTTTTCTGGGTGATGAACCGGGAGGACTGGACCGCGTCCATGAGCAGCTTGACCTCGGGCAGCTGAAATTCCCGGCCCCCCACAAACCAGCCGGGTGACTTGCCCTTGCGGCACTGGATGTCCAGGCCGAACAGGCGCAGGGCCTCCAGGTCGTCATAGATGCTCTTGCGTTCGGCCTTGATGTCCTGCCGGGCCAGCTCCTCAATGAGCTGGGTCACGGTGAGGGGGTGGTCCTCGTCGGTCTTCCGCAGAAGCGTCCGGGCCAGGTGGAGCAGCTTTGTCTTTTGGTTGGAACTTTTTGCCATGGACGTTATCCTCCTTTCTGGGTCCCACGCCCCAGCATAGCGGAGATGGTGCCCCATAAAACGGACTTTTAAAAGACGGTTATGTCCACCCCTCCCACACCTCTGGGCAGTACCCTACGGTGGCCTGACGGCCGTTGCGGACGATGGGGGTGCGCAGGAGGGTGGGGTCCTCGAAGAGCTTCTCCAGCTGGGCCTGGTCGCTGGCCAGGTAGGACACCAGCACCGCGCCGGGGTGTTTGGGGTCCACCATGGACGCCAGCCCTACCGCGTTCTTCACGCTGGACAGCTCCCCCAGGCTCATCCCCTGCTTTTTCAGGTCCACCGCCTGGAATTTCACCCGCCGCTCCTTGAACCACCGCTCCGCCTTTTTGGTGTCGAAGCACTTGCTCTTGCCGAAAATCTGGATGTTCATAAGCTCCTCCGCTCCTGTCAATCAATATGATAGACCTCCTCCGGCTGATGCCCCCGGAGGAAAAGAATATGCAAAAATTCCTCCACACAGCGCCCGGAGGAGAAAATACCGTCGTTGAACAGCACATAAATGCCGTGGTCCGGGGCGGTGAAAACCAGCCCGTCGGGCTCCACTGTCCCGATGGGGTACAGCGGCTTGCCGATGGCCTTCTGGGCCAGACCCAGGTCCAGGACGACCTCCTCATCCCGGGCCGCGTCCAGGGCGTCGAAGGTAAAGGCGGCCCCGTTGTAACGGTCTGGGTCCAGCCCCAGGCGCTGGAGGGCGGACAAGGAGGCTTCGCACTTCCTCCGGATATCCGCCGCCTTTGGCCAGCGCTCCAGGGGCAGGCCCCGCTCCCGCCAGCCCTGGACCAGCTTCTGATAGCTGCGGGGGTGGTACTCCCGGAACCGAAGCCCGCCCAGGGAGCGCAGGACCTGGACCCCATAGTCGAAGGGCGGGTGGCCCAGCCGTTCGATTTCCGCCGTCCAGGCGGCTGACTGTGGAAAAACGCGCTCCGGCGTCCAGCCGTTTTTTTCCAGGACCCACAGGACGTAGGGGTCCAGACGGTCCGTGTCCAGCATGGCCGGCCCTCCCCAGTATAGATAGATTTTGGCGCCTGTCTGTCCTATGATACCATATTTTGCTGTATTCTACAAGATTGAAAGCCGGTGTTCCGAGCCATACTAACTCCACCTGATTGACGGAAGGATGGGAGCGCTTTGAAAGCAGTAATCATGGCGGGGGGCGAGGGCGCCCGGCTGCGGCCGCTGTCGCTGGGCCGGCCCAAGCCTATGACCCCGCTGCTGGGCCGGCCGGTGATGGAGCATATCATCAATTTGCTGAAAACCCACGGGATGACCGACATCTGCGTGACCCTGTGCTACAAGCCCCAGGCGGTGATGGACTACTTTGGGGGCGGGGACCGGCTGGGGGTGCGGCTGACCTGGTTTGTGGAGGAGGAGCCCTTGGGCACGGCGGGCAGCGTAAAGAACTGCATGAGCCACCTGGGCCAGGAGGATTTTCTGGTTATCAGCGGGGACTGCGTCTGCGACCTGGACCTGGCCGCCCTGCTCCGGTTCCACAGGGAGCGGGGTGCGGCGGCCACTTTAGGGCTCTGCCGCCACGAGCGCCCGCTAGAGTACGGCCTGGTCCTCACCGACGGGGAGGGCCGGGTCCAGCGCTTTGTGGAGAAGCCGGGGTGGGGGCAGGTGTTCACCGACCAGGTCAACACCGGCATCTATGTCCTGTCCCCCCAGGCCATGGAGCGGGTCCCGCGGGGGGAGGCCTTCGATTTCGGCAAGGACCTGTTCCCCACCCTGCTCCAGGAGGGCCTGCCCCTCTACGGCCTTCCGCTGGAGGGCTACTGGTGCGACATGGGGGACTGCAAGGCCTATTTGAACTGCGCCTGCGACGCCCTGTCCGGCAAGGTGAAGCTGGACATGGGCCTGCCCAGGCGGGAGGCCGGCGTCTGGTCCGCCCAGCCCCTGCCCCGGGGGCTGAACCTGGTGCCCCCCTGCTGGATCGGCGAGGGCGCCAGCCTGGGGGAGGGGTGCCTGATCGGGCCCCACGCCGTTCTGGACCGGGGGGCGGCCGTGGGGGAGCGGGCCATGGTCCAGCGCTCCATCCTGCTGGAAAACGCTTCCGCCGGCCCCCGGACCACCCTGTACGGGGCTGTCCTGTGCAAGGACTCCTCCGCCCGGAGGGGGGCCGTGCTGAACGAGGGGGCGGTCCTGGGGGAGAACGCCCTGGCGGAGGAGGGGAGCGCCCTGCTGGAGCGGGTGAAGCTCTGGCCGGGCCAGACCGCCCCCGCCGGCTGCCGCCTGGCCCGGTCCATCACCAGCGGGAGCCAGAAGGGGGCCCTGCGGTTTGGCGGAAACGGCGTCATCCAGGGAGTGCTGGGGGAGGACCTGGGCCCGGAAGCCCTGCTTACCCTGGGGAGCGTCCTGGGGGCGGAGGGGACGGTGGGGCTGGGCTGCTCCGCCACCCCCGGGGCCGGAATGCTGGCCCGGGCGGCCGCCGCGGCGCTGGCGGTCTACCCCGCGCTCACCCGGGGCGGCGGCCCCAAGGGCCCGCCCATCTCCGAGGCCCTGGCGGAGGTGAACGCCGGGACCGCCGCGGGGGACGCCTACGTCACCGTTGTCACCTACTATCTGGAGGCCGGGGACATAGAGACCGCCTACCGGGCCGCCTGGGAGCTGCTGGAGCGGGAGGAGGAGTACGGCCGGGGG
>OFFF01002496.1_pt1 | contig 10280 bp, 8 predicted proteins | sample 1521301 | NCBI WGS metagenome assembly OFFF01 (sample SAMEA3504101, study PRJEB24116) | mouse gut metagenome | biome: mouse gut; feature: mouse-associated habitat; material: faeces | place: Denmark | collected 2011
TTACCCCGCCATTGTTTAGCTGTCATACCAAATAATGCCATATTCAGCACATCAGTTTCAGATGCGTAAATAACAGAGATTTGCTGTGGCGTAAGTTCCGGCGGAATAAGATTGACCTTAATGGCATCTGTATGTATCCGGTAGTTGATTTTTGCCAATTCCCTTTTGGCGCTCCATCCAAGTAAAGCCTGTTCTTCTTTCTTTAGCCGCTCAAATTCCTTGATAAGGTATAATTTGAATTGCGGAGATACCCAGCTTGCAAACTCGAACGCAATATCTTTATATGCGTATGTACCGCCATACCGTCCCGCTTTTGCCACGATCCCCTTTGAATTTGTGCGGGATACCCATTGCTTAACCGACATAATAAAACGGTTTAATCCTGCCTCCAGCATGATTTCTTCATAGGCGGCAGCATTGAAGTCTGCATTATACATTTCTTCCCATATGCCAAGAAATTCTATTGTATTCTTGTTGCGCAGCCATTTTTCTATCAGGGCAGGTCCGTTGTCAATTTTCCTTACCATATCCGTTAAAGAAATATAATCGTCTTCTTCAATCTGTAAGACTTGTATCTCTGTTCCGTCAACATTTAGTTTTCCCATATAAAATCCTTTCATCTATGCGGTCTATAATTTATTAACTTGCCCTAAATTCTCCGCTTTCTTGGACATACTCTTCGAAAATATCATTTCATAAGGATCGCTGCCCAGCCGAAAGCCGCCCACGGCCTCATACCCAAGTTTGAAATAAAAATGCTGTGCATATTCGTTTGCCTGGGTTGAAGTCAGAAACGTTTTGTATCCCTGCCGTTTCATTTCCTCCTCCCAAAATATGACGATCTGCCTGCCGATTCCCCTTCCCCTGTAATTTTCCAAAACATACAGCATGTTCATAAAGGGGATACTATCCCAGAACAGATTGTATCTGAGCCATCCCATAAACTGACCGTTTTCTTCCGCAATATAAATATGATCCCGCAATATGGAATTTTTGACTTCTTCATCTGAAATATGTCTGTCATATTGAATGAGCAGATCTAAATCTTTGTTTTCTGCAAACCTGATCACCATATTCTTTTGTCCCATCTAAATACATATTATCAAATCGCTCCATTTTGACAAGGGCATCCCATTATGGTCATTCGGCCGGTCATAAGGTATAAAATCCCGGTGAATATCTGCGCTCAGTCAGCTCCGAACCGCACTTCACAGTCTTTCCGGAAGAAAGCGATTCCATAGCAGTCAATCTTTTTATACCCCTCCGAACGCAGCTCTTCCTTGTAGTCCTTTTCATATATTTGCTGCAACGCTTTTTCCGCATCGTCTTCCAGATCATCGATACATGCGGACACTTTTACCTCCACGACAAACGACCTGCCCCGCAGGGACGGGCTTTTTACCATTATATCAGAACGGCCCTTTCCGGATTCCCGGTTCGACTTTACAAAATAATTCTCGCTTTGACTCAAAATACCGGTCAAAAAACCATGATAATAATTTTCTGCGTTATCGAAAAAACTAATCGTACTAAAAAGCTGCCCGTTTAAAATATCCCTTACCCTCTCTGCATTTCCCTCTTCCATCGCGCGGTACAGGTCATGATAATTCTCTTTCTTTATCATTTCCTTCATCCAGTTGAGAATGGTATTTTCATAAATCGTCATTACTTCCGTATTGGGGATGCGAACCTTCAAGAAAATATACTTATCCTTAAAATACTCGCTTTCCTTTGTCAGATACCCTGTAAAATAAAGGAAATTCCATAAGTTTTCACTGCTGCCGCGCATATCTTCATAGGTTACCTCTTCATGCACCTGAATATCCAGCGTCTTTCCGCTCAAAAGTACTTCAATCTGCCCCTTCGTTTCCCTGTCTGCCCTTACGATCAGATCCTTTATAATATCATTCGAGCTGGTATTGATCCAGTAAGGGTGAGGAAAGGCATTGATATCCGAACACAAATCATACAGGAACTTTATGACACTCCAGGGATTGTAAACCTCAACAGATCCAAATCTATAGCCATCGTACCATTCTTTCATTGCCGAAAAACGCTTTTCTACCTGATAATACTTCATCATCTGTAATACTTCCGGCTCCGTGAATCCAAAATGTTCACTATATTTTTTGTCAAGTACAGAAATGATATTCAAATGATTCAATCCTGTAAATATGCTTTCCTTTGAAATCCGCAGACACCCGGTAATCACGGCAAACCGCAGGAAATCATTTGTTTTTAAAGCTGATTCAAACAAAGAGCGGATAAAATCTGCCATCTGTTCATAGAATCCTCTGAAATAAGCATTTTCCAGCGGAACATCATATTCATCAAGCAAAATAACCGTCTTCTTCCCGGCTGCTTCATAAAGACATTTACTCAAAAATTTCAATGCGCCGGAATAGTCGTCATATTCTGCCGTTCCGTTTGCGATTTTATGATATAAACTTTTCGCATCATCGTCTATTTTATCGCTTTCCAGTATATAGGAATGCCTTTTAAATTCATCGGCAATTTCAAGTTTCATCTTGCTGTATGCAGATTCAAAAACCGGCTGCTTTGCTGATTTCAAGGTCAGATTGATCACCGGATACATTCCCATCTGACCGGTATACTTTTCTCCGGCATCCATGATCTTCAAATTCCGGAAAAGCTCTTTATTCCGCACGTTTTTTCCTGCGTCCCCGGTATCCTCAAAAAAGTAGCGGAGCATGCTCAGATTCAATGTTTTTCCAAAGCGTCTGGGACGGGTAAACAAGTTCACTTTTCCTTTTAAATCTAACAGTTCTTTTATGAACATTGTTTTATCGACGTAATAATATCCGCTTTTCAGCATTTCTTCAAAGTTTTCTATTCCTATCGGCAGCACATTCTTTTGTTTCATTCCAATGCCCATATTCCTGCCCCTTCCGCATATAATTAGATTCATCAACTTCCTTTGCAATATATATCCATTGTATACGAATCTCCATATAAAATGCAATCACCATTTTTATGCAGCAAAGATATTCATTGCTGTCATTTTTCACAGGGATTTTGTAACAGACAAAAATCGGGCGGAATACATTGATTTTCTGAGCAACCTGCTGAAAGACCAGCCTTACGTAGAACTGTGCTTGAAATCCTGGAATTTGCGCATAATACAGAAGTCCCTTTACTGACGTATAATCATGAAACGGATCTGACTGCCATAGTGAATCTTGTATACCTTGCCGCCAGAGATTTTTACCGGATTGAACGTGAGGATAAATCAGGGATCGGGTACGTGGATTACATTTTTTATCCGGAGATTGACAGACATGCGGATGGGATCATTCTGGAATTGAAGGTAGATCGTACGCCGGAAGAGGCGATCCAGCAAATCAGGGATAAAAAATATGCGTTAAAATTTGAAGGAACGCTTGGAGAAGAAAGCAGGCACACAGGAAGAATCCTCGGGGTTGGGATTGCTTATGACAGGAAGACAAAGGTGCATGCCTGCAAAGTCGAAGTGCTGAGGGAGTCCCTGTAACCAGGAATTTCGACGAAAGACTTTCCAGCTTCGCAGTTAGATGCTCTTTGGGCATCTAACTCTTTTTACTCCGCTGCATTCTCCAAAATCCCCGCAGAAATACCGCCTCCCCCGCAGCTGCCCCCGCCGCCCACTGCAGTGTCCGGGCAAATTCTTTCCATATCGGGAAATCCGGTATTTTTTTCTCTGACCAAATCAAAAGCCGACACGACGCCCCCAGCTTTTTTCCGTATTCCGTCCAAAATTCAAAGTCCGACCATTTTGTGGGAATCATATCCTCAGGAATCTGCACTCCCCGGATCAGCACCAGGATTCCCCCGGCCAGCACCAGATACAGCAGAAATGTCCAGATTATTTTTTCCATCCTGTCAGCCCGCTCGGACCGCCTGGCTGTCCGCAGCATTTCCGCGCAATAATACGCCAGATAGATCCACAATATACAAGGAATCAAAAAACAGGCACTTTGGGTGACCCAGACAAGCACCCTGCTCTCCATTCGTTTCCAGCCGCCGCATAACTGCTGATAGCTTTCCTCCGTCTTACCGATTTCTCCCGACCTGCAGTTCACTGCCGCGCGGTCAAAATTGCATGGATCATTTTCTCCTGCTTCACAGACCAGAAATACCTCCCCGCTCTCGATCACATCCAGTACTTCCAGAGTCCTCCCCTGCGCTTCTACCGTAAGCCCTTTGGTATCTTTCCCCCCGAACAGCTTACCGGACAATGCACTGCTGAGCAGACAGCCATACCGGGACTCCACATCCAGCACGGCATAGCCCGGAAACAGCAGATCCGACCGTCCGCAGAGAAACAGCGCGCTGCACTCTTCCGGCGTTCCAAGTCCGGGCGCGGATACCTGCGCCCCGTCTGTCTGCGTCCAGTTCACATATTCCAGGGGATGCTCCCGTTTTTGGTTCTCTTCCCAGACAGACCTGGCTCCTGCATAGTCCAACGCACCCTTCTGGCCGGGAGACACAAACTCCAATTCAGACATCTGCAGTTTTACGAACTCCGCAGAGCGGACTGCTTTTGCAAAACACAGCAGAGTGACGACGCCGAAAAAGAAAAGCAGACACCATTCTCTCCATTTTTTTCCGCCCCCGGCTTCAATCCGTTTCATGGTCCACCTTCACCCTGCTCCCTTCCTCCAGGGTACGGGAGGATTCTGTTATCACCTCCTGCCCGGATGAAATCCCTTCCACCGCAGCATACGTTTCATTTTTCTCCAGCAATTTCACACTAACCTGGCGCACCACCCATTCTTCCCCCAGAATCGTAGACCTTTTCTCAGCCACATTTACATAATACTGATCTCCTGACATTAGATGAAGCGCCTCTGCCAAAACACAGGAATCATAATCGCTTACCTGTGCTTCCACCTTCAAAACTGCCGGTTCCCCGGCCGAAAAAAGCTCCGATGATAAATGAACCGTCACCCTAAAATCGCCTCCCGGCTGCCGCGTGGCTGCGTCTCCTGCTTCCATGCCGCCTGCTGCGCTGCCGGACATATTGCTGTCCGCTATCGTCTGAATGGTTACCCGCTCTGCGGCGGCCTGCTGCCCGGGCAGAGCGTTTTCAGCCGTCACAACCGCCTGCGTGCCCTCCCGGATATATTTCCGCATATCTTCGGAAAATGTCACGGTCAGGCTTGCTCCGCCTGAAAGATCCGACAGCAGGATATCTCCCCCTCCCGACGTCGTACTGCCCGCCTTCACGCCTACTTCCGTCACCATTCCCTTTGACGGAGCCGTCACTCTGCCCTGGACATCCATCAGAGCCTGCAGCCTGGCAATCTCCTCCTCCTTCTGCCCGCGTGTAATCCGGCTTTGTTCCACGGAATAATCCTTTGCCTCTCCCAGATTCGCCGAATCCAACGCCTTCTGCGCCTGATACAAAGACTCGTCCCTGGCTTGCACGGCCTGGTCATACACCGCCTGCTTCTCCTGCACAGCGGCGAGAAGTTCCTCCGCTGTCTGACTGGAATCCGGCTGATTAGAGTCCGGCTGATCTAAATTCGATGAACCGGAATCCGGTTGGACAACGTCCGCCTGATCTGGAGTCGGCTGGATGCTGTCTGGCTGGACAACGCCCTCCTGATCCGATTTTATCGTGCCGCTGTTCGGCTCGGCAACGCCCGCCTGATCCGATTTTGACGAACCGCTGTACAGCTCGGCAGCGCCTGTCTGCGAGGAACCTGCAATAAAATTCTGATATACCTCCTGTGCCTGCCGCAGTTCAGCCTGCGCCCCGTCCACCGCCGCATTTTCCCTGGCCGCAGTACGGTTGTAATCCTCCTGTGCCTGGGACAATATCAACTGACGGCTTTTCTCTGAAAATGCTGCTGACTCCGCAGCCCCCTGGATCTGCAGGTCAAGAGAATACAACTCCTGCTGCTTCTCTTTCATTTTCTCCATCAAATCCTGCAGATCCACCTCAAACAAGAGCTGCCCGGCCTCCACAGCCTGGCCCTCCGTGACATGCACCGTTTTCACCCGCAGGCTTTCCTCCGCAGATACGGCGATTTCCTCCCGGCCGGTCACAGTCCCCCTTGCCGACACATCCGGGGTAAATGTCTGAGGCTCCGGTTTTTTCGTAGAAACCTGGGCAGTACTCATATTGTAGGCAGTTCTGGAAATGATTGTAAACAGGATCATCAATCCCAAAAGTAAAACACCTGCCTTCATCATCCTCTGTCTCATCTCTCCACCTCACCCATCCTGAGCAGCTTTTTCATGCGGGCAATTCCCATAATACGCCTGAATCCCCTGCTCCAAAAAATCATATCCGGCCAAAAATACCCAGATTGCAGGAAGCAGCGCAAATACCGACGCCGCAAATGCCGCCCCCGCTGTCTCCGACGTAATCTGGGGCTGAAACATAGACAAGGGCCACAAGGACGGCGTTTTTAAAAATGCCATCGGCTGTTCCAGCATATTCCAGCATTCCAGAAACTGCAGCACCAGCGCCGAGATGATCCCGGCCTTTCCAAGAGGCAGGCCGATCCGGAAAAAAATCGCTCCTTCCCCGGCTCCGTCCATCCGCGCCGCCTCCAGCAGCTCCTCCGGTATCTCCCTGAAAAACTGGCAGATGATAAACACCGGAAGGGTCGAAAAAATCCCCGGAAGGATGACCGCCCCCATCGTATCCATTAGCTGCATCTGCCGGATCACCAGATAATCCGAAAGCATCATCACCTGAAACGGCATCATCATCATAACGATATATAAAAAGAACAGCCCTCTGTGAAACCGGAACCGGTACCTGGCAAATCCCCATGCCGCCGGAATACTAAATAGCACCTGCCCAAGCAGGATTCCGACTGTAATCTTCATGGAACTCCAGAACATCACAAAAAAATCCGGAGTATCAAAGATCAGTTCCACATAGGATCGAAGCGTCGGCTGAAACGGAATCCATGACCAGGACGCAAAGCCCCCGCCCCCTGCAAATATCGCCCTCAGATTTTCCGCCGCCTCCCCCTGTCCCATCAAAGCCCCTGTCAGCAAAAAAATAATCGGATAGCAGCAGACAAAAGCCAGCGCCCCCAGAAAAAATGACAGCATCACACTTCCTCCCCTTCCCATTTCCTCCAAAACAGACACACCAGAATAAGCAGCACCGTCCCGCTGAGCACCGCGCCTGCTGCCATTTTATCCACATCCAGGTTTCGATACCAGTTATTAAACAAATGCTGCAGCATATAAATGCTCTCATCCGGATAATCTCCTGCCACCAGATACGCCTCCCGGAACACCTTAAAGGAATTGATCAGCGACAGCACTGTGATCGTAAAAAGTGCAGAGAACAGGTTGGGGATTGTAATCCGGAAAAATATCACCCATTCCCCCGCCCCGTCCATCCGCGCCGCCTCGTTGATCTCCGCCGGAATCCCTTCCAGCGCCGCGATCCAGAGTATGACGCTGTAGCCCAGGTTTTTCCATACATAGCTGAACACCAGGACTGCAAAGGCATACTTTGTATTCATCCAGTCCGTCCCCGGGATTCCAAACAGGTTCAGAAACCCGTTCAAAAACCCCTGTTTCGCAAAAATGCACTGCCAGAGCAGTACCACCGACGCCACCGGAATTGCCATAGGGATCAGCAGTCCGCTCTTAAACCACCTTCCCCCCGGGACCCCTTTCTGCAGGGGCACCGCCAGCATCAGTGAAAATACAACCAAAACCGGAACGCTGACCGCCATCATTTTTGCCGTATTCGCCGCCGCAAGCCGAAATGCCGGGTTGCCCAGCACCAGGCGGAAATTTTCTATTCCCGTAAATTCTCCCGTCAGTGTCCGGACAAATGACCTGCGGATCACATCCAGATACGGGACCGCATAAAATACCAGCACCCCCATAAGGCTGGGAAGGACAAACACCAGTCCCCACCGCTCTCCAACCCCCGGAGCAGCCCTGCGGCATCCTTTTCTCTTTCTACTCATTTAAGTACAGGTTCACCTCTCTGCAGACATCCGCCGCCGCGCTCTTCGGATCTTTCCCATCGAACACACAGGCATCCGCCTGCTCCATCACCTTCTGCATCACCACCGCGTCGTCCTTCACCCGGGTATCAAGCCCCTCGAAAAATGTGATCAATTCCTCCAGCTCCGCAGGCGTCAGCTTGTACAGGTCCATGATCTCATCCGGGGTATATTTTCTGGATACCCGGCCCGCATATTCACCATTTTCCGAAACATACCTTTCTCCTCCCAGTACATCCCGGACAATGGAAATATCCGGAAGCTCCTGCTTTTTCTGTACCTCCCCGGACAAACAATATTGAAGAAACTGCCTGGCCGCATCTGGATTTTTTCCGCCGCGGTTGATTCCGATCACGTCCCTCGCTATAAAATAATTTCCTTTTTCCCGGTTCAAATATTGGTATGACAGATTTTTTTCCTTACATACGGAGAGGGTTTTCATATAATTTCCAAGATCTCTGATCCTGCCGATCCCCGCCTGCGCCTTATCAAAATAAATATCCAGCTCCGGGTCAAATAGCGCGTCCGGATACTGTTTCGCCCAATAGGTCATTTTGTCATATGCGCTGAAAATTTCCCTCTCCCCGTCTGAAAAGCACAGCCCGGCGATGGTTTCCAGGTCGCGGTAATAATCCGAAAGCTTCTCCTCGTCCGCCGTTTCCTCCAGAATACCGGATACAGCAAACAATTGAACTGCAGCTTCCGCAAGATTTTCCGATGACAAAAACGGGATTCCAACACCAGACTTCGTCCGCAAAATCTCCATCAGCTCGTCCCGGTTTTTTGCTTCCAGCACATCCGCGTCTCCCAGGATCACCGGCACGTTGAAATACGTAGGTATCTGGTAAATTGTATTTCCTTCGTTGCAGGCAGAAATCACATTGTAAAAATATTTTTCTTTCTCCGGCTCCACGATTTCCGTCACATCCTCCAATATCCCTTTTTCCCGGTAGCTGTCCCCGGGCAGTCCGTCCAGAATCAGAATATCCGGTCCTTCTCCTGCCATCAGCTCCGTATTCAGAGTCCGAACCGCATCCGTGAGCGTCACACTGTCCTCCCCGGTACAGCCTGTTTCATAAATGACCTCCAGCTCCGGATATTTTTCCTGAAAAAAGGTAGCCGCATACCGGATGGAACTTGGCTTCAGGCTGTAGATCCGCAGTTTGTCCTTTGAAGCCTGCTTCTCCTGCTTCCGGATTCCCCTTTCAAACCGATACAGTCTCGGTTTTTGTGATATGGAGTCCCAAACGGTCATGACAATTTTATCTTCCGAATCATTTACCGCAAATGAAGTCAGTAACCCAACATCATGGATCAGACCGTTTTTTTCATTCGGATTCATCAGTTTATCATACAAGTCTCTCTCGATCAGAAGGCTGAACTTGTCCTCCACCAGATCATAGCGTCCAATCCCGTCCCCATAGATATAAAGGACTGTCCCGCTGCTGTCCAGCGCGATCTCTCCCCCTGCAAAATCCGCCGCAGTTTTCATGTATTCCAAAAGCTCCGGGTTGTCCGGCTGCCTGCGCTCCATCGCCGTCAGGTCATAGAACTCTGCACGTAACTGCTGGTATTCATCGTTGAAAACCGTAACCGCCAATGTATTTGCCGAAACGGCTGCGTTGTAAAATCTTTCGCCTTCCTCCGCATGGATTTCTTTTGTTTCTGTTCCCTTCCCGCCCTGTAAAATCAGTTTCGTTTCACTATAGGCATACTGGATTCCCTCTGCGGAATAATATTTCCCGGTATATTCATATTCCTGTCCCGTTGTCAGACTCATATCGGCATCCGCCGCCTGCCAGCTTTCCCCGTTGTCCCTGCTGTCCAATACCTGTGCATTCTCATATTCCTGATCCATCACCGAAAGCCGCAGCGTCCCGTCCGCAAGATATTTTAACGCGCCGCTCCACGCCGCACCGTCCAGGTTTTGAAGCTCCGTCCGATTCCAGGCTTCCTCTCCGGACGCCCCATCCTCCGCAGCCCCGTCTTTCCGCCCCTGTTCCCCCGCAGCCCCGTCTTTTCCTGCACCGGTGCTGCCTTTTAAGGAACAAGAACATATAAAAGCCGCTATAAAAAATACCAAAAGTCCTGATATTTTCCTCTTCAAACTAATTCCTCCTTTGTAACCATCTGCGTAGCAGATGATTGCCTGCTCATGCGCCATCGCGAAGCGATTTTCATGCGCATGATTCCTTATTTGTAACCATCTGCGTAGCAGATGATTGCCTGCTCATGCGCCATCGCGAAGCGATTTTCATGCGCATGATTCCTTATTTGTAACCATCTGCG
>OFFF01002499.1_pt1 | contig 10276 bp, 7 predicted proteins | sample 1521301 | NCBI WGS metagenome assembly OFFF01 (sample SAMEA3504101, study PRJEB24116) | mouse gut metagenome | biome: mouse gut; feature: mouse-associated habitat; material: faeces | place: Denmark | collected 2011
TGACAGCCTCTTTGGCAGTATTCATTTCACCGAAATCTGAAAATTGATTTCCGTGAATACAGAACAAATGGAGTTGACAAATCGGAAAAATTTTTCTACAATTATGGCACGATGCCGGAGGCGGGAGACAGAGTGAAATATTCGTCTGTTTCAGAGTCCGGCGGAAACGGGAAAATGATTTTCCGCAAGAAAAACGTGGCGACGAAAAGGATTAGTACGCACAGGAAACCGTCAGAGAGAAAATCCCTTTTGTGAAAAAGCGCAGTTGAAGGCAGAAGCAAACGCAGGGCCGGGCGCATAAGGATAGCAAAAGGCGCTGAAAGATTTTCAGGTGATAATGTCCGGAACCTGCCTTGGAGCCCTGTATGAAAATACAGCGTAGCACCGGCGATAACGGTAAGAAAAGAGAATGTTAACGCATTAATTAGGGTGGTACCGCCGGATTCCGGTCCCTTATCAGGGTGGAGAGGTGTGCCGCCCTTTGTGTATGTAACTATTATAAAGCAGAAAGCGCGTCTGCGGAACTGGAAAACAGCAAATAAATGTAAATCGTTCCAGCCAATGTGCGCGGTTCATTTATTTGCGGAACTGGAATGGAGGAACAAAATGGCAGAAAAGAAGTTAGTGGAAGCAATCACATCCATGAGCGAGGATTTCGCCCAGTGGTATACGGATGTGGTAAAAAAAGCAGAGTTAATTGATTATTCCAACGTAAAAGGCTGTATGGTAATCAAGCCGGCCGGTTATGCGATTTGGGAGAATATCCAGAAGCGTCTGGACGAACGCTTCAAGGCAACGGGAGTGGAGAACGTATACATGCCCATGTTTATTCCCGAAAGCCTTTTACAGAAGGAAAAAGACCACGTGGAAGGTTTTGCCCCCGAAGTGGCATGGGTGACTCACGGAGGTTTAAACCCTCTTACCGAGAGAATGTGCGTACGCCCCACGTCGGAAACTCTGTTTTGCGATTTTTACAAAGGAGACATTCACTCCTACAGAGATTTGCCCAAAGTATATAACCAGTGGTGCAGCGTTGTGCGCTGGGAAAAGGAAACCCGTCCTTTCCTCCGCTCCAGAGAGTTTTTGTGGCAGGAGGGCCACACGGCGCACGCCACGGCGGAGGAAGCACAGGAGCGTACGGAGCAGATGTTGAACGTCTATGCGGATTTCTGCGAGGAGGTGCTGGCAATTCCCGTGGTAAAAGGACGCAAGACGGACAAGGAAAAATTTGCGGGGGCCGAGGCCACCTATACCATTGAAGCTCTGATGCACGACGGGAAAGCGCTGCAGTCCGGCACCAGCCACAACTTTGGCGACGGCTTTGCCAGGGCGTTCGGCATTCAGTTTACGGATAAGGACAATCAGTTGAAATACGTTCATCAGACTTCCTGGGGGCTTTCCACCAGAATCATTGGCGCCATTATTATGGTTCACGGCGACGATTCGGGACTGGTGCTTCCTCCCGAAATCGCGCCTACGCAGGTGATGATTATTCCCATCCAGCAGAAGAAGGAAGGGGTTTTGGAGAAAGCATATGAACTGCGCGATAAACTCGGCGGCTTCCGTGTGAAAGTGGACGACAGCGACAAGAGTCCCGGCTGGAAATTCTCCGAGCAGGAGATGAGGGGGATTCCTGTCCGTGTGGAAATCGGCCCGAAGGATATTGAGGCGGGCAAGTGCGTTATCTGCCGCCGCGACACCAGAGAAAAGATAGAAGCGTCTCTTGATAATCTGGAAGAAACGGTGGGCGCGCTGCTTGAAAAGATTCAGTCCGACATGTTAAAGCGGGCAAAGGAGCATTTGGAGGAGCACACTTATACGGCTGTAAACAGGGAAGAATTTGAAAGAATTTTTTCGGAAAAATCCGGCTTTGTAAAAGCAATGTGGTGCGGAGAGCAGGCATGCGAGGAAGCCGTCAAGGAAAACATGGCCGTTACCAGCCGCTGTATGCCCTTTCATCAGGAATGCCTGTCCGAAACCTGCGTTTACTGCGGAAAACCCGCAAAGAAAATGGTTTACTGGGGCAGAGCATATTAAAAACGGCAGCTACAGGGAATAAATAATAAAAATATGAAAATCGAAATTCAATTACCGGACAAAGTAAAATACATCATCGACACGATTATGGAAGCCGGCTGGGAGGCATATGCCGTAGGCGGCTGTGTACGCGACTTCATTTTAGGGAGAGAGGCGGACGATTGGGATATCACCACGTCCGCATCGCCCTGTCAGGTAAAAGAACTTTTCCGGCATACCATCGACACCGGGATTGCTCACGGAACGGTGACGGTGATGCTGGGAGGAGAGGGGTTTGAGGTGACGACTTACCGTGTTGACGGCAGGTACGAGGACGGCAGGCATCCGGAGAGCGTCACCTTTACCGCCAGCCTTAAGGAGGATTTAAAGAGGCGTGATTTTACGATTAACGCCATGGCCTACAATGAACGGACGGGGCTTGTGGATGAATTTGGCGGCCTTGAGGACATTGAGAAAAAAGTAATCCGATGCGTGGGCGAGGCGAGGGAGCGCTTTACGGAGGACGCCCTTCGCATGATGCGGGCGGTGCGCTTTTCCGCGCAGCTCGGGTATGAGATTGAAGAGAATACCTCGGCGGCAATCAAAGAGCTGGCACAGAGGCTGCGGCTTGTCAGCGCCGAGCGGATTCAGGTTGAACTGGTAAAGCTGGCGGTATCCCCCCACCCGGAAAAGCTGCGGACTGCCTGGGAGACGGGAATTACCGGAATCATTATGCCTGAATTTGACGAATGCATGGAGACAGAGCAGAGAAATCCCCATCACCGTTACAGCGTGGGAGAGCATATTTTGAAATCCATGCAGGAGATAAGGCCGGAGAAAACGCTGCGCCTTGCCATGCTGTTCCATGATATGGGAAAACCAAAGACGCTGACGGTAAGCTCCGAAGGCGTTTATCATTTTCACGGACATCAGGAGGTTTCCGGGGAAATTGCCCGGGGGATTCTGCGCAGATTAAAGTTCGACAACTACACCATCCAGACAGTGACCCGTCTGGTGCGATATCACGACTGCGACATACTGCCGGGGCAAAAATATGTGAGGCGGGCAGTCAGGAAAGCGGGAGAGGATATTTTTCCGCTTCTTATTGAAGTCAAATACGCGGATATGAAAGCCCAGAGCGATTACATGCGCGAAGAAAAGGAGGAGCGTCTTAAGCTTGTGCAGGCAGCTTATGAGCGGATTCTCACGGAGGGACACTGTCTGTCCCTGAAAAACCTTGCCGTGACGGGAAAGGATTTGATTGACGAAGCAGCTATGGAGCCGGGGCCGGCGCTGGGAGAAATGCTGGGAAAGCTTTTGGATATTGTGATTGAAAATCCGGAGCTGAACAGGAAGGAAACACTGCTTGCTATTGTCACAGAAGAGAGCGGAAATAAAGACGGATAAGCCCGCAGAAAGAAGAAACATTTCCAGTAATACTTTATGGCGATTATTCATATGATAGGATATGACACAACTTGGGGGTAATCGCCGTGAATGACAGAAGCATTAATCTGTTGGAAAATTATGATATTGAAGTGCTTCGTACCTGGAAAGGACGGGGCGCTATTCTATGTGAAACAAAACAGGGCACTTATATATGGAAGGAATACACCGGGCGCAGGGAGAAGGCCCTTTTTCAGGATGCCCTGCTTACCATGGTGAAGGACAAAGGCTTTGAAAAGGTGGAGAGCATCCTTAAAAATAAAGAGCAGGAGCTTTTGACGAAGGACACGGACGGAACTTCCTATATCCTTAAGACTTATCTGGAAGGCAGAGAGTGCAATGTAAGGGACGCAGAGGAGTGCGTCCTGGCGGTGGAGACCCTTGCGGAATTTCATAACGCTTCTTACTCAAAGGAGCCTTTGCCGGGGATATGCATGCCCCGCACGCCGCATCTGGAATTTGAAAAACATAACAAAGAGCTGAAACGGGTCAGAAAATATTTGTGGGACAAAAGCCCGAAGACAGATTTTGAGATTTATCTGATGAAAAATTATGATTATTTTCTTAATCTGGCGCTGCAGATGACGGAGGAACTGCGTTTTTATAAAGGCAGTGAGGAAAGACGCGTTACCTGCCACGGCGACTACCAGCATCATAATATCATGTTCTGCAAAGACGGCGTTTATCTGATTAATTTTGAAAAATGCGTTTCTGACAGTCCTGTCAGAGATTTGTACCTTTTTATGAGAAAGCTGATGGAAAAAAGTAACTGGGCGGAAGGGATTGGCTTTGAGCTGATTAATTCTTATGATAAAATCAGGCCCATGGAAAAAGAGGAGTACAGGCAGCTTTACTACCGTCTGGCATACCCTGAGAAGTTCTGGAAAATTGTGAATTTTTATTATAATTCAGGAAAAGCCTGGATTCCGGGGAGAAATCTGGAAAAATTAATCCGCGTTACAGGCCAGGAGAAGGATAAACAGGACTTTTTAAGCAAATTCAGAAGCAGATATGGATTATCTTAGTGCTTTTCATATTTGAATCGGCGTGGTATACTTGGACGTGTGATAATAAATATGATTAACAGGAACAGCCACTTAATATGCGGGAATGAGGAAAAATGAAAAATTTTAAAAAGATACAAAATTCGATAAAGCCGGTGCTTTGCAGCCTGTGCCTGATACTGACAGGATGCGGCGCCGCCAGCCTTGCGCAGGAATCCACCTTTGAGAGCGCTTATGAAAACGTGGAAGAGGAAGAACCGGTAAACATTTACACTTCTTCGGCGTCGGTGGTGATAGAGGCTGTAAGCGAGGAGAGCCAGGCGATTGCCTTGTATCTGCCGGAGCGCAATGAAAGCAGAATCCTCAGCTATGACGGAAGAACGGTGATAAGCGATAAGTATGGAAGCGCAATGTCCATCGTTCAGTTAAGTCCGGGAGATATTGCGGAGATTACCTATAACAGCGAACTGGAAAAGCTGGGAAGCATAACCCTTTCGGGAGACGCATGGAGCTACGAGGGCATAACAAAATATAATCTGGATGCGGGAAACGACAGCGCCATAATAGGCGACGAGAGTTATGGAATGGGAAGCGGCGTTCTGGTCTTTTCGGAAGGCAGGCCCATTGACACGCAGCAGATTATTCATCAGGACGTTCTTTCCTTTAAAGGAAAGGGCAGCAGCGTAATGAGCATCACCGTAGAAAAGGGACACGGCTATCTTGAACTGGAAAATTCCGAGGCAGTTCTGGGCGGCTGGATAGAGATAGGACAAACCGTGATTTCACAGATTGCGGAGGATATGCTGATAACGGTGCCGGAGGGCGAGTATACCGTGCGGCTGACTGCGGAAAAGGTGGATGAGACCAGAGAGATTACGATTGAGAGAAACAAGGTGACCAAACTTGACCTTTCGGATATTGAAATTCCGGAGCCGGATGACGGTGTTGTCATATTTGAGATAACGCCACAAAGCGCGAATGTTTATGTAGACGACGAAAGCGTCAAAACTACTTATCCGCTGCGGCTTCCCCTTGGACTTCATAAGGTGACGGCGGAGGCTTCCGGGTATGACAGCCTTTCTGAATATATTAATGTAGGAGAGGAATCAATTACCGTGAAAATGGATTTGGAGAAGTCGGAGACGGTTTCCGGCAACAGCATTTCCTCTTCCACGGAAACAACGAACCGGGGAAGCATTACCATTGAAGCGCCTGCGGACGTATCCGTTTATCAGGATAATCTGTACATAGGCATTGCGCCGGTTACTTATGACAAGACAGCCGGTAACCACACCATTACCTTAAGGAGAGAGGGGTATGTCACCAGAAGCCATGATATTGTACTTACGGATGACGGCAGGGACGTAACATATGCATTCCCCGACCTTGAACCGGAAAACGGTACGGTGAGCGGCAATTCCGTCAGCGGCAATACGGCGGATAAGAATCAGAAGCAGAACGGCAATAACAACAATAATAGCAATAATAATAACAGCAATAACGGCGGCAATACGGTGAGCGGCAACTCTGTCAGTGGAAATTCACTGGAAAATGAGGAAGAAAATTATACGAACGGGGAGGATTCGGGCAGCAGCCAGGAAGATTCCGATACGGATAGTTCAAATTGATAAAAACTGCCGCGATAGAAAAGAAATTACAGGATATGGAAATTCTGCTTCAAGAAAATTTCCATATCCTGATTTTTTTAATGTGATAGTTTTAACGGCAAAAAAGTGGTATTATGAGACAAAGGAGAAATAACAAAATGTATTCTTATATTACCAATAAATATACATTAACAAAGGAAATGTGTGCGGAGCTGGAACTGTCGCGGATTGATACGGGAATTATTTTTGTGAGCATGACGTTTACATTCGTTTTTATGGTACTGTTATCCTCTGCCTCCGATATTTTTCCGAGCCTTCCGGACGCCGCCCATGCCTATTTTTCATCGCCCTCTGTAGGTACGATTCTGGAGTTTTCCGGTGCGGCGGGAATAACGTTTGTGCCGCCCGTCGTTGCAATATGGTGCATTATTAAGGCGTTTCCGAAGCTGGTGGGAGAAAAGCAGTTTAAGGAACATATGAAGCTTGTACCCGGCATAAACAGAACGGCATCTTTTTATGACACATATGTCATAATAGAGGGGAAGTTCAGCAAAAAGCTGCCTTATAAAGAACTTCGCCGGATAGGAGAGACAAGGAATTATTACATACTATATTTTAAGGAGAATATAATACTGCCTGTGGACAAAGCCGGTTTTTGTAAGGGAAGCTTAAAGGAGCTGAAAGCTTTTCTGAAAGAACGCAGAACATGGAAATCCAGAATATTCGGGGTCGTGCGTTATTTTCCATTGGCAGTTCTCTTTGTGTTTTTCTGTTATATGCTGTGGACGCGGTAGATTTGGATAGTGCGGAGGGGCGATGAACAAATACAAATAAAAAAGGGACTTCCTCAATCCTTAAAAGGCTATGACAGTAACGGTTGTAGCCTTTTTCATGCGCTAATTACCGTATGAAATGAACTCCTATTCTCCCAAGTGGAGAAATACCCGACACATACAAGCTGACAGGGCAGGACGAGGTATCTAAGACCTGTTCCTTTCCGAAGTCATACGTCTGCTACTGCAAGCCGAGGGTGGTCAGCACCGAGCAGAGGGGGTATCAAGTGCGCCGATTGTGGGAGTGCCATGCTTGTCAAAGTCGAGCAGAAAAGAAAGCGGAACAATGTATCAGACAAGACTTTCTACTGCTGTACCAAATACCACAAGTTTGGGAGCGAGGGTTGTTCGGCACACACCATTGAGGCGAGGACGGTTCACGAAGTTGTGCTTGCAGACATTCAGAAACACGCAGGACAGGGAACAGCTATCTTCCATTGAGCAGTTTGCGGAGAAAGGGAAGCCGAAAGATATTTATAGTATTTCAGCATAAATTATAGTGATAAAAAACGAAAAAACGAAATTAATTAATCGATATCTATTGACAATCAGAGCGGCGGCATTTATAATTCGTTTATTCGGAAAAAACTTTAAGGTGGAATTCAATGCCCGGTTCAGGGCAGACGGCCGGTTATATCCGGTTTCGGCGTATCAGCCATATTTCACGAAAACAATAAAAATGGCTGTGCCACAACAAATACTTAGTGGCAGAAGATGCAGCCGGAAAGGGGTATATGGGAAAAAAGGACATATCAGGGAAAGAGTTTTTTGCTGAGCGCAGGCGCTTTGCGGAACTGTTCAATGCCGTTATCTACCAGAAAAAAGAAGTTATCCATGCGGAAGAACTTGAACCGGCCAGCGGAAACTACCCGTCATTTTCAGGAAAAGGGGAGCTGGGCAGGGACATCTTTATGAAAGACAGGAAACAAAATATCTGTTATGGGTTAGAGCTTGAAACGGAATCTGACTATAGTATGCCTGAGAGAATAATGGTTTATGATGCCTGTGAATTTGAGAAGCAGATTAAACTTATTCTTAAGGAGCATGGTGAAGAACAGGGGGAAAAAGAAAAGTTCGTTTATCGGGATAAGAAAAGCAGGATAAGAGAAACAGAAATTCTCCTGCCGGTAATAACGGTGGTGTTGTATCTTGGAACCGGTCATTGGGAGGGGAGAAAAAGGCTGTCGGACTTATATGGTATTTCAGAAGAAATGCGGGAGGCTTTAAGGGGAAGGCTTCCTGATTACGGATTTTCGCTGACGGAAGCGGATTACCTGGATGCGGACGGATTTGCAACGGATTTAAAGGAATTTTTTCAGGCAATGCAGTGCCGGAGCGACAAGAGAAAGCTGAAGGAACTTTTAAAAACAGAAAATTTCCGTTGGCTTAAAGAGGATACAGCGAGGGCGATTGCGGTATATCTGGACAGGGAACGGCTGATAAAAAAGGCGGAGGAGGAGGGATTTAACATGTGTGCGGCGCTGGACGAACTTTTAAAAGATGAGAGGATGGAAGGAAAGACTGAAGGAAAAATAGAAGGAAAAGCCGAAGGTGAAAAAGAAGAAAGAATTACCATTATACGGAATATGATTCGGGAAGGTCTTGGACATGATATAATTCAAAGAGTAACGAAATGTTCCGCAAATGAGTTTGCGTTGGCATTAACGGAACAGGGGGAATTCATCTGATAATTGGCTTAAGTGAAATTCTGCAACATTCTCGTTTTACCCCCTTGTATTTCCCACATAAAGCAGATATAATATGTGGCACTGACGCGATATTTAAATAACGGATGCCTCGCTTTGCGGGCTATCCACATGCTGAAAAGACGGGGGGAGCAGTTATGCTCTCCCTTGAAAAGTCAGCCAGAAAAATACAGGAGAGGCATGGCATGAAGGCGGCGAAAACAGTGGACAGGCATGTCACAAATCAAATTACGGAGGGCGTTATCTGGAAACAGCTCCTCTTTTTTTTCTTTCCGATTTTATTCGGCACTTTTTTTCAACAGCTTTATAACACAACGGACGCGGTTATCGTGGGAAATTTTGTGGGAAAAGAGGCGCTGGCTGCGGTAGGCGGCCCGGCGGCCACGCTGATTAACCTGCTGGTGGGCTTTTTTATGGGGCTTTCTTCAGGCGCCACGGTCATTATTTCCCAGTTTTACGGGGCTTCCCACGAAGAGGACGTGAAAAAGGCGGTTCACACGGCGATGGCTCTTTCCATTGTGGGCGGTGCGCTCATAATGTTTTTAGGGCTTGCTTTTTCCGGCGTTGCGCTTCAGGCGATGAATACGCCGGAGGAAATTATGGCGATGTCCTCCCGGTATATGCGGATTTATTTTCTGGGAGTGATTCCCTCCCTGATTTACAATATGGGTTCCAGTATCCTGCGGGCGGTGGGGGATTCCAAAAGGCCCCTTTATTTCCTGATATTGTCCTGCATTGCCAATATCTTTCTGGATATTCTCTTTGTGGTCGTGCTGAAAATGGGGGTGTCGGGAGTGGCCATAGCCACCGTTCTTTCCCAGGTGTTCAGCGCGGCCTTGGTGACGGCGGCTTTGATGAAGTCGGAGGATATTTATAAATTGAATATACGGGAAATCCGCTTCCACCGCTATATTCTGCGGAATATTGTGCGGATTGGCCTGCCGGCGGGGCTGCAGTCCTCCATGTATTCCATCTCCAATCTGATTGTCCAGTCCAGCGTAAACTCCTTTGGGACGGACACGGTTGCGGCATGGACCGCCTATGGAAAGGTGGACGGTATTTTCTGGATGATTATCGGCGCTTACGGTATTTCAATTACGACCTTTGCGGGTCAGAATTTCGGAGCGGGAAAATACGACAGGATTCACAAAAGCGCGAGGATTTGTCTTGCTATGGCTGCTGCTACCAGTGTTTTAATGAGCACGATTGTGCTTGTGGGAGGAAATCTGTTTTTCCGGCTGTTTACATCGGACAGTAACGTAGTGGAGATAGGGATGGGGATGGCCCGGGTGATTTCGCCGTGCTACATAACTTACATCTGTGTTGAAATTCTGGGCGGTACGGCGAGAGGCTGCGGGGACGCCGTTGTGCCCACGGTGATGACCGCGCTGGGAGCCTGTATTTTACGTGTGGCCTGGGTTCTGATAGCGGTTCCGCTCCGTCCGGAAATGTCCACGGTGGCATTTAGCTATCCGCTGACATGGAGCGCGACCTCCGTACTTTTTATCATTTATTACCTGCGGGGCAACTGGCTGAAGCGGAGCAGGCGGCTTGCGTAACGTACATACAGACAGTAAAACATATATATTATAGAAAGAAAAAGGTTAAACGGGCTGTCGCAACAAGAAAAAGGCATACAAGATACAGCGTTTTCATTTCCAGCA
>OFFF01002502.1_pt1 | contig 10269 bp, 10 predicted proteins | sample 1521301 | NCBI WGS metagenome assembly OFFF01 (sample SAMEA3504101, study PRJEB24116) | mouse gut metagenome | biome: mouse gut; feature: mouse-associated habitat; material: faeces | place: Denmark | collected 2011
GTCACGGCTACGCCGTGCCAGCCCCCTTTAACAAGGGGGCCTTTTGGAGCAGGACAGGGAGCTTCAAGCACCCGAGCCCCCCTTGCTAAAGGGGGGGTGCCCCGGAGGGGCGGGGGGATTCCGTCAAACGAAACAGCTCCTTAAAGCTCAATAACCCGCCCCTCCTCGGCGGACTGATAGGCGGCGTAGAGCACCCTGGTAGTCTCATAGGCCAGGTCGAAGCCGGAAGCGGGCTCCCGGCCATAGGCCACCGCTTCCATAAAGTCCTGGAGCTCGCCCACATAGCCCCGGATGATCTCGTCGGAGACAAAGGCCTTATTCCAGCCCAGCTTTTTGGGGAGCATCTCAGAGATAGGTTCATCCTCCAGCCCGTCCTCGTCCAGGAAATAGGTGTTCAGCAGGTCGGTGGGGGTGATGTTGCAGTTCATGGCCGTATTGCTGCCATAAATCTCGATGTAGTTTTTGGTCCCGCCCAGAACGGCGTCGCTGGCGATGCACAGGGCCTTGGTGCCGTCGGAGAAGGTGACGCTGGCCACGCCGTAGTCCTCCACATCCTCGGGGCGGGCGGCGATGTGCCGGTGCTCCTCCTCGGACAGGCACTCCGTCACCCGGCCCACGTCACAGCTCACGCTTTTGACGGTGGTCTTTTCCCCCCGGGCGGCCGCTTCCTGCTGCTTCAGCCAGAGCATCCCGCCCATGGGGTGGGCCCCCGTGCGGGTCAGCGTGCCGCCGCCGGTCCGGTTCCACTTGCCGGCCACGGGGCTGCTGGAGCCTTTCAGGCTCTCCTCCCCCTTCATAAAGAGGATCTTGGTCTTTTTGGCCCGGATGATGTCGGCGGCCTTCTGGATGGGCGGGGCATAGACAAAGTTCTCGGCGTACATGAATTTCCGCCCCGTCCGCTGGACCACCGCTTTCAGCTCGTCCATCTCCGCCAGGCACTGTCTGAGCATCTCCCCCTTGGGCACGGTGCGCCCCACGTCCTCCTGGCCCGGCGCGCCGAAGTAGCCGGTCAGGGGCTTCTCACAGATGACGTCCTTGCCCGCGTTCATCGCTTTGATGGCGAACTGGGTGTGGAGAAAGGGGGGCAGGACAATGTCAACCACGTCGATCTCCGGGTCGTCCAGCAGGACCTGAAAATCGGCCGCCGCCTGCTCATAGCCGTAGCGGGCCTTGACCTTCTCTGCCAGCTCCAGCTTCACGTCGCACACGGTTTTCAGGCGGACGGGGACCCCGCACACCTTCTCGTAGCCGTTTCCGTGGAGATAGGCGGCGTAGCCGGCCCCCACGGTCCCAATGGTAACTGTTTTCACGCAATTTCGATTCATTATTTTTCCTCCTGTCCTCCCAGCGCCGCCGGGCTTAAAATACACGCATAAGGTTGTTTTATCCGCTGGAATATGCTATCCTTATCATAACAAACTTACCAACGGAAAGCAATCATCTTCAGCCGGCAGACGGCCATCCATTTTATTAAGGAGGTACTTTCATGAAAATCACCTATTTAGGCCACTCCTGTTTCCGGGTGGAATCCCAGGGCTGGGCCATCGTCCTGGACCCCTACGGCGTGGACAGCGTGCCAGGATACCGGCCCGTCCAGGAGGAGGCAGACCAGGTGCTGTGCAGCCACGGCCACCGGGACCACGGGGCGGTGGAACAGGTTGCGCTCCGCCAGCAGGGCGGGGCCTCCCCCTTCACCGTGGAGGCGTTGGACGCCTGGCACGACGACCAGCAGGGCGCGCTCCGGGGGCCTGACACCATCCACATCCTGGGCGACGGCCAGTGCCGCGTTGCCCATCTGGGGGACCTGGGCTGCGCCCTGACGCCGGAGCAGAAGGACAAGCTACGGGGGCTCACCGCCCTGATGATCCCTGTGGGGGGGTACTACACCATCGACGCCGCCCAGGCCAGCGCCCTGGCCGACGAACTGGCCCCCGCCGTGGTGATCCCCATGCACTACCGTGGGGAGGGCTTCGGCTACGATGTGATCGGCCCGCTGGAGGATTTCACCGCCCTGCGGAGCGGCGTGAGGGAGCATCCCGGCTCCGTCCTGGAGCTGGCCCCTGAGACGCCCAGGCAGACCGCCGTCTTAAAGCCGGAGAATATTTAAAAACCTGTCCACCCTGTGCCCGCCGGACAGGGGGTGTTGAGTTAGAAATATTTCACATTCTTCTTGACAAGCCACATGTGGAGTGATATATTTATAACACCTCAGAAGTTAAAAATATATCACACGGAGGAATGGAAGATGAAATCAAAAGTCACCCTCAAGGAAATCGTGGGCACAAAAATCATCTACGCGGCGCTCCTGGTCTGCTACTACTGGATGTGGGCCCGGCGGGATTGGCATAACTACTATGACAGCATTCAAAATTCGGTGTTTATCTTCACCATTGTATTTTTCTTGGTGCAGGCCAGCCGCGTCCGTAAATACAGCAAAGAGGAGAAGGACGAGCTGGCAATACAAAATCTGCGCAGGACAGACGCGATCGGATTAAAAATTATGGTGGCCGCCACGATTGCCATTGCCTTCCCGTGCGCGGTCGGGGCCATTGACGGAAGCACGGCCGGCTATGCCCTGGTGGGCATGATTCTGGTATTGGCGGTGGCGCGCTTCGTCATATTCTGCGTGATGGACAGCAAAGGGGTCTGAGGCAGCCTTCCCCCTGTCTGGTCCGCGATCCGATCCGTAACACTCCGCGCGCTGGACAGCAAGGGAGTCTGATATGGCCCTTAAAACGAAGGTCAAAGAATATCGGGAAAAAGCGGGATTAAAGCAGAGCGAACTGGCGGAATTGGTACACGCGCGGCGTGAAACCATTGTACATCTGGAAAATGGGCGGTACAACCCGTCGCTGAAACTGGCCATGGACATCGCGAAGGTTTTCCATATGGCGGTGGAGGAGCTGTTTGAGTTTACTGAGGATTAGAGATAAGCAATTAGGATGGGCTCCCCGCCCCGCGAGGGCGGGGAGCCACTGGCTTTTTACTTGGCGTTGTGGGACTTGGCGTGGCTGGGGGCGACGTACTGGCCGTTCTCCTTCTTGGTCAGCTTGCCCTCCTTGACCAGTTCGTTGGGGGAGTAGATATCGTTGATGTTCCAGCAGCCGGGGGTGGGCACCACGATGTTCTCCATGGGGGCCTCGACCAGGAAGGGCCGGCCGGCCTTGTTGGCGGCGATGGCCTTCTCCAGGGCGGGCAGGAACTCCTCGGCGGAAGCGCAGCGGATGGCTTCCACGCCGTAGGCCTTGGCGACCTCAGCCCACTGGGGGGTGTAGGACTCGCCGTCGGGGGTGTGGAACTTGGTGCCGAAGAAGGTCTGATAGTTGGCGTTCTCCAGGCCGGCGATGGTGCCGAAGGCGGAGTTGTTCATGACGACCCAGGTGCAGGCGATGCCGTGCTCCACAGCGGCGGCCAGAACGGTGGGGTTGATGCCGAAGCCGCCGTCGCCGGTGAGGTTCAGGACGATGCGGTCAGGGGCGGCAACCTTTCCGCCCAGGACGGCGGCGGGGCCAAAGCCCATGGTGGCCAGGCCGGAGGAGTGGTGGATGGTGCCGGGGATGGTGATGTCGAACTCCTGGGCCACACCGTTCTTGTTCCAGCCCACATCGGTGAAGATGATGGCGTCCTCGGGGATGGCGGCCTTCACGTCCCGCAGGATGCGCTGGGGGGTCATGGGGAAGCGGCTGTCATTGAAAATGGCCTCGTTGGACTTCTTGAAGTCGGCCTTGGCCTGGGCGATCTTCTCCCGCAGGCCGGCGCGCTTCTTGCCCTCGGGGCAGAGCTTCTTGACCTCTTCCAGAATCTGGGCCAGGCCGATCTTCAGGTCGCCCTGGGCGCCGATCTCCACGGGGTAGTTGCGGCCGATCTCGCTGGGGTCGATGTCGATCTGGAGGAAGGTGGTCTTGTCGGGGTCAAAGGTGACGCCCTGATACCAGCTGGAGCTGTCGGCCTCGCCGAAGCGGGTGCCCAGGCCCAGGATCACGTCGGCGTTGGTGGTGAGGGAGTGGGTGAACTCCAGGCCCCAGAAGCCGGTCTGGCCGATCATCAGGGGGTGCAGGTCGGACAGGCAGCCCTGGCCGGCCAGCGTGCGGGAGACGGGGATGTCCAGGAACTCGGCCAGCGCGGCCAGCTCCTCGGAAGCCTGGGCCAGCAGGATGCCGCCGCCGGCGTGGAGGACGGGGTTCTCGGCTTCCACCAGCTTCTTGGCGATGGCCTTGGCGGCTTCGGGGGAGATGCCGGCCCGGAAAGTCTCGTGGCTGTCCTTATAGGTGCGGGCCCACAGGTCCTCGTCCATCTCACGGGAGAACATGTCCATGGGCACGTCCACCAGCACGGGGCCGGGGCGGCCGGACTCGGCCAGGCGGAAGGCCTTATCCAAGATGTAGGGCAGGGCCTCCACGTCGTCGACCCGCCAGCAGCGCTTGCACACGGGCTCCAGCATCTTGTACTGGTCGCCGTCGGCGTGCATGTTGACCTCCTGGTGGGGGTGGCGGCCGAAGTAGTAGCTGGGCACGTCGCCGGCGATGACCACCATGGGGATGGAGTCCAGAGAGGCGTTGGCCACGCCGGTGATGACGTTGGTCAGGCCGGGGCCCAGGTGGCACATGACCACGGCGGCCTTGTGGGTGATCCGGGCATAGCCGTCGGCGGCGGTGGAAGCGATGGCTTCGTGGCGCATTCCGATGTACTCGATCTTCTTGCTGCGGCTCAGGGCGTCCAGCATACCGATGACGGTGTGGCCGCACAGGCCGAACAGCTTGGTCACGTTCCGGCGCTCCAGATAGTCGACGATGAGATCAGATACCAGTTTCTTGCTCATGAACAAATTCCTCCTGTTTTTTAATTTAGGAGCGGCGCCAGCGGCACAGCCCCTACAATTTGACCTATCGAAAAGGGCCATGATTGCGCCCCAGCCCCCGGGGAAAAGCCCTCCCCCGGACGGAGGTCAAAGCGCCGGACCGGGCCCATTTCTTTAGGTGTTTTGCTTAATTAAATCTTAGTATAAAGGGGGCTTTTTGTCCAATACTCTGTTTTCATTCATTCTTCGATTTTGTGCATGGTTTGCGGGAAAATCAGGCCTTAAACCTGGGCCGGAGCCTGCCCTTGCGCCCCGGCCTGGGCATAAATGTCGTTTTTCTCCAAAAACTGGGTGAACACCTGCCCGCTGCGGATGACGAAGTCCCGGAAATACTCCGCCGCCGGGGGCAGGTACTGGTCCTTGTTCCAGGACATATAGAGCCTCCGGGCGGGGATGTCGTCGGAGATGGAGAGTATCTTCGTGTTATAGGGCACGCCGCCCAGGGGGTAGGGGATGATGGCCACTCCGTGGCTGGCGGCCACCAGGCCGTAGATGATCAGGTCCTGGGCGGTCTCGGCGGTGATGTTGGGCTGGATGTCCAGCTGGCGGAATATCCGGTCGGTGACCTCCCGGAGCTGGCAGTTGGTGTCGAAGGAGATGAAGTCCTCGCCGTCCAGCTCCCGCAGGCCCACCTTGTCCAGCCGGGCCAGCCGGTGGTTCTGGGGGACCAGCAGGACGATCTGGTGGTCCCCGATGTAGGAGGAGCCCACCCGGGGGTCGTCCACCTCGGTGGCGAAAATCAGGTCCACCTCCCCCTCCAGCAGCTGTTTGCGCAGCTGGGCGTAGGTGGCCTCCTGGTTGAATTGCAGGCGCACCTCCACCCGGTTTGTCTCCGACACGTAGCGGACGATGATGTTCGGGGCAAACTGGGCCAGGGAGGGGAAGCCCGCCATTACCACCGAGCCGGTGTTGGGGTTGATGTAGTCGGCCAGGGTGGCGATCCCCGTTTCCAAAGTCTCCAGGGTCTTCTGGACGTAGGGGAGGAACAGCTGGCCGTATTTGGTCAGCTCCACATTCCGCCCCCGCTTGACAAAAAACTCCACATTCAGCTCGTTTTCCAGCTCCTGGATGGCGTGGCTCAGGCTGGATTGGCTGACATACAGCTTCTCCGCCGCCCGGGTGTAGTGCTCCAGCTCAGCGATGGCCTTAAAATAGTACAGCTGCCTTAGGTTCATGGTCCCACCCCTCCGATTAAAAATATAGTCTGTCTCTATTATCCGCTATTCCGGCGGAAAATGCAAACTATTTTTGGGGTGGACTGGAGGTTTTAGACAAATTTTTTGTCTCCCAGGTGCTCAGGGCCACGTCCAAGGAGATGAGGAACAGGCCGATGAAGAAGGCGGGGGTAAAGGACTCGTCCAGGACCGCCGCCCCCATCATGGCGGCGAAGGCGGCCTGGAGGGGGTAGAACAGGGAGCAGGTGCTGGCGGGGAGGAGGGACAGGCACTTGGTCCAGGTGTACTGGGCCACGCCGGAGCCAACGACCCCCAGATACAGGACGGTCAGGACCACCTTGGGGGTGAAGTTCAGCGGCTGGGCCATGGCGGAGGACAGTCCGGCGGGGATGTGGAACAGCAGGCTGATGGCCATGCCGTAGGTGGTGACCAAAACAGCGGGGTATTTGACGGTGAGCCGGCGCATATACACCGACGCGAAGCCCCAGACGATGACCGACAGGAGCACCGCCGCCACCCCCAGCAGCTCCCCCTGGCTGCCCGCCCCCTGGGTGATGACCACCGTGCCCGCCAGGGCCAGGACAAGGCACAGGGCCTTTATGGGGGTAATCCGCTCCTTCAGCAGCAGGGCGGCCAGGATGGTGACGGACACCGGCGTGAGGGCGTTGATGAGGGACGCCATGGCCGAGCCGGTGAGGGAGATGCCCAGCTGTACCAGGAAAAGGGTGGCAAAGTAGCCCAGAATCCCCACTAAAATGAAGTATTTCCAGTCCTCCCGGTGGATTTTGACCCCCAGGTGCTTTCTGGCCATGAGGAGCAGCGGGGCCATGGCGGCGGCGCACCGCAGGCAGGCCACCAGCCCGGGCGGCAGGTCGCCGGACACCAGCCTGCCCCCCACGTAGACGCTGCCCCAGATAAAGAAGGTGAAGAACAGCAGCCCGTAGGCCTGCCCTCTGTGTTTGCTTTCCATAGTTCCCGTCTCCTTGTAAAGGCCGGGCCGGCGGCCCTTGACAGCGCCGCCGGCCCAAAATCAGCCTTGCTTATTGATTTGTCAGCGCTCAGGCGTTGGCCAGGGCCTCCTGCAGGGTGTCGCCCAGGCCGCCGATCTGCTCGTTGATGCTCTTGTACAGGTCCACAACGCCGGGCACGGCCAGGACCTCGTCATAGAACTCGGGGGCGTACTCGATGAGGGTCATGCCCCGGCTCTCCAGCTCGGCCTTGTTGTCGGCGTCGATGGTGGCCAGCTGGGCGCCGATCTCAGCCATGGCCTCGGCAACAGCCTGGCCCAGGGCTTCCTGATACAGGGGGTCCAGGGAGTCATAGGCTTCCTGGTTCATGATCATCATGTTGGCGTACAGGATGTGGTTGGTGAAGGCCAGATAGTCCTGGACCTCGTTCAGGTTGTTGCCCACGCAGGTGTCGGCGGCGTTCTCCTGGGCGGCGATGTTGCCGGACTGGAGGGCGAAATAGACCTCGTTCCAGGCCATGGGGGTGGGCTGGGCGCCGATGGCGGTCCAGAAGGCCATATGGTTCTGGTTCTCCATGGTGCGGATCTGCAGGCCGTTGAAGTCGGCCAGGGTCTGGAGGTCCTTCTTGGCGGTGGTCAGGCGGTAGGTGGCGTTCTGGAGGGTGCCCAGGAGCTGGAAGCCGCTGTTGTTGAAGGCCCCGCCCAGCTGGGCCTTGAAGGCGGAGTCGCCGCCGTTGAGCACCTTGTCGATGGTGGCGCCGTCGTACTTGGCGAAGACCATGGGCAGGTCGAACACGGCCACCTCGGGGACGAAGGAGACGACAGGGGCGGTCTGGCAGACCACCAGCTGGATCTCGTTGGCCTTCATCTGGCGCAGGATGTCGGCGTCAGCGCCCAGCTCGCCGTTGGGGAAGTACTCGATGGTCAGCTGGCCGCCGGTGATGGCGTCCACCTTCTCAGCCACCAGCTCGCCGAAGAGCTGGCCGGCCGCGCCCTTGCCAGCGGAGTCAGCGCCGGTCAGGGTTACCTGGTCCAGAGAGGCGTAGTCCGCGCCGGAAGTCTGGCTGCCGGAAGTCTGGCTGCCGGAAGTGTTGCCGCCGGCGTTAGAGCCGCCGCCGGCATTGCTCTTGGCGCCGTTGCCGCCGCCGCAGGCGGCCAGAGAGAGCATCATGGCGCCGGCCAGGAGCATTGCAGTAATCTTTTTCATTTTGTTTCCTCCTTAAAAATGTGTGGTACGTTCAGGACCCGCATCCACAGCCGGACAAGCCGGCCGGGAATACCGGTTCTATATTTGTCCACCCAGCCCCTCCCGGCCGGGAGGGGCTGGGATAGAACACCAGGGGGCGGCTCAGCTGCCGGAGGTGACGCCGAACAGGGACACCAGGGCGGTGCTGATGGGGGCGATGTAAGTAATCAGGAACAGGGCGGCCATAAAGGCCAGGATGAAGGGGATGGCCTTCTTGGCCACGGACATGGGGGGCTCCTCCGCCAGGTTGCCGGCCACGAACAGGTCCAGGCCGAAGGGCGGGGTGGCCAGGCCGATGGACAGGCAGCACACCAGCACCACGCCAAAGTGGACGGGGTCCACGCCCAGCTTCTGCACGGCGGGCAGCAGTACGGGGGACAGGATGATGATGGCCGGGCCGGTGTCCATGACCATGCCCAGAATCAGGAAGATGACCACCAGAACGGTCATAACGGAGAAGGCGGAGTGGAAGTTGCCGGTGATGAACTCCTCCACGGCCCGGTTGGCCCGGGTGAGGGACAGCACGCGGCCGAAGGCGGTGGCGAAGGCCAGCACGAAGGCCAGGCCGCCGTAAGTCTTCACGGAGGAGCACAGGAAGGGGAGCAGGTCCTTGGGCTTGATGGACTTATAGACGAACAGGGACACCAGAATGGCGTAGAACACGGAGATGCAGGCCGCCTCGGTGGGGGTGAACCAGCCGGTGTAGATGCCGCCCAGGATGATGATGGGGCACAGCAGGGCGGGGAAGCTGTCAGCCAGCAGCCTGCCGAAGCCCTGGGCTTTCAGCTCGGCCATCTTGGCGTTGATGAGGGCCTTGTCCTCGCCCTTGGTGACGCAGTAGAATACGGCGTAGGCCATGAGGAACAGGCCGATCATGATGCCGGGGAGGATGCCCGCCAGGAACAGGTTGCCGGTGGACACCTCGGTGGCCAGGGAGTAGAGCACGAAGGGGATGGAGGGCGGGATGATGACGCCCAGGCCGCCGGCGACGGCCACCAGGCCGGCGCTCCACTGGCGGTTGTAGCCCAGGCCCACCAGGAAGGGGATGCACATGGAGCCGACGGCGGCGGTGGTGGCCGGGCCGGAGCCGGAGATGGCGCCGTAGAACAGGCAGGTGAGGATGACGGCGCAGGGGATGCCGCCGGGGATGCGGCCGGCGAAGTAGGCGAAGAAGTTGAACAGCTTCTTGGAGATGCCGCCCTCGGCCATGATGACGCCGCCCAGAATGAACAGGGGGACGGCCAGGATGGGCACGGAGTTGGCGCCGGAGAAGGTGTTGTTCAGCAGCTGGGTGATGTTGCCGCCCTTGTCCACCAGGAACATGGGGGCGATGGAACCCAGGATCATGCTGATGCCGATGGGGATGGAAACAGCGATGCCAATCAGAAATACTACAAATACCAATACTGCTGCGGTTGCCATTACTTTACGCCTCCTTCCGCGCTCTTAGCGGTGGCGGCCTCTTCCGCCGCCTCCTGTATGGTCTGCTCCAGGGTGGTGAGCTCCTTCTCACCGAAGTGCATGACATGGATCACCATCATCTGGAAGGCCCGGGCCGTACCCAGGAGGAAGCCGATGAACATCATAATGTACACGATCCACATGGGCCACTGCATGGCGGCGGATGTCTCGCCGCTCTCCATGATGCTCTTGATCACGAAACAGGAGTGGTAGGTCATCAGGCCCATACAGGCCATGGTGATCAGGTCCACCAGGATGTTGATGGTCTTGCGCACCGCCTGGGGCATGGTGTCCAGCAGGACGCTCACCCGGAGCATGCTGCCCTTGCGGATGGTGTAGGGCAGGGAGAGGAAGACCGTCCAGATCCACATAAAGCAGCAGAACTCGTTGGTCCAGGGAAGAGCCTTCAGGAAGGGAACCTTTTTCCAAATCACCTGTACCAGGCTGACGCAGGAGATCAGGATCAGGAAGACCACCAGAAAAATTTCCTCAAAGTGATCGTCCAGCCATTTGAGTGCTTTCATGTTGTACCTCCTCTTACTTCTTTTATCTCGGACCGGCG
>OFFF01002506.1_pt1 | contig 10256 bp, 6 predicted proteins | sample 1521301 | NCBI WGS metagenome assembly OFFF01 (sample SAMEA3504101, study PRJEB24116) | mouse gut metagenome | biome: mouse gut; feature: mouse-associated habitat; material: faeces | place: Denmark | collected 2011
TGAACCTGCGACCTCCGGGTTATGAGTTTTTCGTAAAAGAACTCGTAACCGAGAGGTCGCTTTTTCTATTTTCCCCAGTATTCCCAATGCTTTACTGGCTCTTACTGCAAATCGGCCCACAGATTGCCTATTTGTTATCCGTTTTTATTTTTCATTATCCGTTTTTATTCGTTTTGCAAATTTACTGCAAATGAAGATTTGGTTGCTTCTTTGTCGAAGCCATATGTAGAAAAACACAAGCAAAATTTGCTACATTTCTTTGATTCTCATCTTCCATGTCCAAATGAAGGATATTCGGTATCGGTTGATACCGAATATCCTTTTTATTGCCTACAGACATTCTTGCCATAGACTATGAGTTGTTAACATATCCAGCTTGGGTTCTATCTTTATTATTTGGGAATTAAGAACCTGTTACCTTGACACTGGATGCAGCTATATTATATAATAAAAGTAATATAATGGTAGTGGATGTTGGAATGTTGACTTCTGCTGCTGTTTTGTATTAACTAATGCTTTTGGAGGTAAATATGATACGATTGCAGGCGGAAATGGCTGTAATCAGCACAATTCACGATATGCTGAAGCGGCTTCCGAAAGGTACAGAGGATATTTCCATTGCCAAGGGAAATATCCTTCGCCACACCCGCGATTTGGAAGACATGAGCGGTTACGCGATCATTAATGCATTTTCGGAACAGGTCATTGACCAGTTTTTAGAAGAAAACTACACTCTGTTTCAGTTTGTTCCATATACCGCAGGGGAACCGGATGCTACCTATCGTCTACGGCTGGAAAACCTACAGCTTCCCGACATCTCTCAAGGAATGGCAACGAAAGAGTTTTCCAATGCGCTCATTAAGCAAATGATTATACATTTGGATCCAGCTATCAACTATCCTTCCGATTTATTGCAAAGAATGGGCGTCGTGGACGATTTATAGGCGAGCCTGCAAAAAAGCTGTACATTCGTATAAACGCTGAGCTGAGACCAAACGCTTACAATTGAAAGGAAACGATTATGTGTCTATCTGTAGATGTCTCAGAACAAAATACTGCGGCTCAGGTCATTCAGGATCAGAATTGGAAAGAGACAAAGCAGTTCCGAGATCCTGTGTACGGTTATATCCAAGTTCCAGTTCCCTATGTTCGCTATTTGATTGATACGAGTTATATGCAGCGAATTAAGGGGATCGCTCAGTCCGGTTTGCGCCCGCTGTTCGCTGCTGCTACGCACGATCGGTTTGCGCACTCAATTGGCGTATATCGCTTCGCCATGCTGTTGTACGACAGCTTTTGCAAAAGTGCGTTGGATGCACTGAAACGCACAAAAAATTTCACAAATGAAGAGATGAAGCCATTTGAAGACGAACTTCTTGAGTGGAAAAACCTTCTGGCCATTGCGTCTATTCTTCATGATATAGGCCATCCGATCCAGTCGCACGCAATGGAATTCCTATATGATGACGTGTTTCTTAAATTTCCGGATGAGGGTGAAGATCTGCCCCTCAAAATTATCCAGAAGTTCGACGCAGACGAGTTGGATCGTACGAGGAGACAATATCAGTTGGTCCGTGAGCAAAAGATATCCTATGAACACTCCCCATTTACAGAGGCTATGGCAAAGAAAAAGGGGATGCTCAACCGCATTTTCTGCTCGGACCCTCGATATCAGATCCCGGCGGATGACAACAATTATAAAGGGAATCCTCATGAGCGTATGAGCACATACTATATTCTCACTGATAAAATTCTGCGTGAGAATATCCGCACTCTCTGCAATTCCTATCGGAAGGAGTATTTTAACAAAGGTCAGGCAATCACTGAAGTTGAGCTTGCGGATGCACTGGATTTTATCTGCCGCATGATCACCGGCACCCACTATCGTGTTCCCACCAATTTTAAGAGTTATCATGCGGATCAAAAATACAGCATGCGAAACTGTGTAATCTCCATTTTAAACGGCACGATTGATGCGGACAGTATAGACTATATCATGCGGAACTCCTATTCCTCCGGCTATGAAACCAGCGAGGTGGATCACTACCGATTTTGCAGTGCGCTCTCCGTCTATATTGAGCAGGGGCAGATGTTCCTCGCCTGGCGGAAAAGTGCGCTCAGTGTGATCGAGGGATTTATCAGCGCCCGCAACTACGAGCCGCGGTGGCTGTATAGCCACCACAAGGTTGTCTACCAAGACATCCTCATGAAAGAGATGCTAATCGATGCCGTTGAGTATCTGTCGCTTCGCGTGCAGGAGAGCAGCAGTGCGGCCGGGTCCGGATCACTGAATACATGGATTCATTACCCGTTCTTCACCTATATACTCTCCCCGTTCCAGCCCTTCTCCGCAGATCGGCACCTGTTCTATCAGTCCGTGGATGGGGATATAGAGAACTTTTTCAAGCAGATCGCTCTGGAAATGGAACAGCGGATCATGACTCCCGGGGTTGGAGCAGAGGAGAGCGAGTTGATTCATGAGTATCTGGAACTCTACCATGAGAGTGATTCCCGCCAGCATAAGAAGAGCTTGTGGAAGTCTTTTTCTGAATACAAGCAGGCCATTACTGCCATTGCCCGCAGATTGGACACAGACTTTGACACAATCAACCGCTATACGTTGGAATTGATTCGGCAGGGCCTGATGACAAAAGGATTCCATTTGGCGGAATCAGAGGGCAAAGAGAATGGAGACTCCACTGCCGGACACTATCAGAATGAGGTGATTTACTACCCCCGCAGTCGGCATGAACAGCAGCAGGTGTCCAAAACCACTAACGGCAGCAGCAGTGTGAACAGCATCATCGCCCAATTTATTCCCCAGATATTTGAAAATTTTGATCCCAAATACTGCCGAATTAAGGTCGTCTGTCCCAGGATTAAGGATTTTTCCAGGGAGCAGGTGCTTATGGGCGGAAAACATTACATGCTGTCAGAGATGTTGGACCTGGAGAAGAAACGCCGTCCCTGCTTCCCGTACCTGTTCTATCGTCCTGCGGAGGATGCATCAGGAAAAACAGACTACAAAGGAAAATTTTTTGCGGCACTGGAGGCGTACTGCCGCCGGCGGCTTATGAATACGCCTACAGGAGGAAATATGTCATTTAAGGCCAACAAGGGAAAATACATCCGAGATGTGGTTCATGGGGATATTTTCTTACCGGAACGGTTCCTTGCCGTTATTGATACTCCGGAATTCCAGCGGCTGAGGCGCATCAAACAGCTTGCCACGGCCACTCAGGTCTTTCCAAATGCGGGACATAGCCGCTTTTCCCATTCCCTGGGCACATATCATGTGATGACTAAAATCATAGAGCATTTTGAAAGACTGTGCGCTGTTCAGGGGATGCACCTGTTTCACAGCAGTCAGGAGCGGGACATCGTGCTGTTGTCCGCGCTGCTGCACGACGTGGGCCATGGCCCATATTCTCACGCTTTTGAGCATGTATCCGGGAACAAGTCCCATGAAGAGTGGACCGCCCACATTATTCTGGACAGGCAGACGCGACTGAACACCGTACTCCGGGAACTGTTTGGAGAGGATTCTCCCCAGCGGATCGTTGACTGCATCAATCATAAGGCAGCCGGTTCCGACAGCTTTTCTTTTTCCGACATCTATCCCACACTTATCAGCAGCCAGTTGGACGCCGACCGCTTGGACTATCTCATGCGTGATTCCTACAACACGGCTATCCAGTTTGGCAATGTAGACATACAGAGTCTGATTTCCTCCATGCGCATTACGGTCATTGACCAGAGGTACAGTGTGGCAATAGATGAGGCAAATCTTTCCATGGTCGAACACTTTTTGTTTGGCCGGTTTAAGATGTATGAAACCGTGTACTACAACAATTACAAGCTGTTTTCAGAGGAACTCCTGCAGCGGATATTCAAGCGAGTTGGCGTGTTGATTGCAGAAGATGATACCTGGAAGACCGAGATGCGGCAAAGCGCACCCGGAAGGGCTATATGCAGTATACTGCAAGGGATAAATCTGAGTGTACAGGAGTATTTGCTTCTGGATGACGCTGCTATTGAGGCGCAATTTGCCAGATGGGCTGTAAACGATGGAAAAGACAAGAAAAATGACCCAATCTTGACCTGGCTGGTTCACGCGTTCCTCCACCGTAATCAGATCAGCAGTACGAGCGTGAAGCACTCGCCTATGGTAGATCGGACCCAGAAGGAGATTTTCCGTCATATTCGCGTCTTTCATGAGCAGGATCACGAGATACAAGCCCTGCTTGGTCAGATTGAATCTCTTCTGCGGCGCGAGAATGTGGAGTTCCTTGGGGAAAATGAAAAGCTGGAGGATGTCAGCCACGCGTTTATTAATATATTCCGGCATTGTGATATGTATCGCGCAGATTCCAGCCAACCGGACGATGAAGACGGGCAGAACAACACGATCTGGGTGCTTCGGGAGAATGGCACTGTGGAGGATATCGGAGAGGTCTCCCGTATGCTGAACGACTCGTTCCAAAAAAGCTACCTCTACTATTGCGAGGAGATTTTCTGGGAAGAGTTGAAGCATTGCTGCATTCCCGCCGGACAGCAGGACAGCCGTATCCCTGGAATTTTGAATGGAGTGAAAGAATTGATGGAAACCTCCCATCCGCGGAATATGATTGAAATCGAAGAGAAGTATTCCTGCAACCAGCAGGCATTGGAAGAAATCAGCCAAATTCTACGGCAGTATACCAGGGATCAGGCAGATTCGCACGATGGATTTTACCTGGAGCAGCGGAGCGCCGACGAGGTTCTGGAGATCATCGAACAGGAAGACATTTATTACGACCTGGCCGAAGGTCAGATGCATGAGGCGAACTGTTCGTTGCGCTGCCGCCAAGTGAAGGCCGGCGGAAGTGAAAAATATATTTTCACCATCAAAACGCCTACAGAAAGCAAAAATTTCGGAAAAAACGAGCAATTCGCACGATTTGAGTTTGAAATGAAGGCAAAGTCCAACCAGTTGGATGAGGATGTGGTGCGTTTTATCCGTTCCCACCTGGATATTCCCGGCCTGCTGAAACAGAGCACGGTACGGGATGAGGATATCTCGAAGCTGCTGAGTCCTGTTCTGAATATCTCAAACCGGCGCCGCAAGGGCATCGTGTACCGCAATGGACGCGAAGGCTCAACACCCTTTAAGGCGGAAATTTGTCTGGACAGTGTATTGTATAAGCGGTCGCCGCAGGATCCGGATGAGACCGGAAAACCGGATTGGCAGATAGAACTGGAGCTGAAGTCGGACTACCTCGACCGGGTATTGCTGCGAAAATTCACCAGTCTGTTACGCAATCAGAACGATTTTTCTAGCCGGCTCAAGCCAGAGTCCACGTCGAAGTACAGCAAGGCGCGGCAGCTTCTGGGATTGCAGCAGGACGGAGAGGAGGTATGAATAGTGGATGGAAGTTTACTGAAGGACTGTAGGAAACGTATCCAAGAGGAATATCTGAAACCGCTTCAGGAAGAATGCATGAAACAGCGCCAGTATGCAGACCCGCTCTCCAGGGACAGGCCAACCGGAGAATACCAAAGAGATTATGCCCGGATCATGTACTCCTCCGCGTTCCGGCGTCTCCAGGGAAAGATGCAGCTGCTGGGAATCAAGAACGACCAATTCTTCCGGAACCGGCTGACGCATAGCCTGGAGGTTGCTCAAATTGCAAGGTCAATCGCGGAAACTATTGGCTACCAGTCATCCGAGCTTTATGCCGTGGAGGCGGGAGCATTGGCGCATGATTTGGGCAATCCGCCCTTTGGCCATGCGGGAGAACGATACTTGAATGTATTGTTCCGTGATGTGGGAGGTTTTGAGGGAAATGCTCAGACGCTGCGGGTGCTGACATCCATCGAAAAAAAGCGTCCGGCGTTTCAAGGATTGAACCTTACAACCCGGAGTTTGCTGGCGGTTGTCAAATATTATCATGATTATGACCATCTCTGCAGCAGCAGCCAGAAGTTCCTTTATGACGACGATTTTAGTATGCTGCAGGAGCTTATAAGGAAAAACGGAATCAAAATACGGACACTTGATGTGCAAATTGTGGATATTGCAGACGAAATTGCCTATGCAAGCCACGATTTGGAGGACGGTTTACGCGTAAGGGCCTATACGATCGAAGAAATTTTACATGAGTGTGAGAAGGAGATTGGAGACACTTCCAGCTATGTAGAATTCAAGGAGCAGGTTAACCGCATCCGGTCGGAATCCGGGTTTGGTAAGAATACCGTAGAGTCCGCGCAGTATTCTAAGTTGTTTCGGCAGGAGTTGACTTCCTGGCTGATTAACTTGGCCATAAATGATATGGGGCTTGTTCCAGTCAGCGATGAGCAAAAGGAGAAGACAAGAACGATGAATGGGGAGGAACTCGGTTTTGTTCACCACGGAAAATTGTTCCGCAGCCTAAAGAGTATTGTCTTCAAGTGTATCAACCACAACGACGAAGTCTACCACTACGAACAACGGGGAATGCAGGTCTTGAAATTTCTCCAGGAACTGTATATGAATGATACGTTATATCTTCCGCCAGAGTACAGAGCCAAGGAACTCATGGCGCAATACGACACGTTACAAGAAAAAGAGGAGAGCAAGCTGCAGAAACGCTTGATTTGCGACTATATTGCCGGAATGATGGACTCATTTGCAATCTCTGTTTATGAAAAATACTCTGGGAAAAAATTTGACGGAATGAACATGGGAGAGAAAATCCATGTGAATCTGTGAATAGACTGATGGAGACTTCCAAAATTTAGTTTTCTGTCCGCAGATATTCTGTTGCTGGGTCTGGAAAAGTGACTCTACCATCTATTTGCCAAAGATATTCCCTTAAAGTTGCTTATGTGCTAAAATACCTCCTGCCGCATCGTGTTCTGGCGGCAGGAGGTATTTATATGAAACATATTTCAGAATTTCAGAAGCACAAAGCCTTTGTCAAATATATATGCGGATATTCTCCGCAAGAATTGGCAAATGAATTGAATGTCCATTTTACTACGGTCTACAGATGGGTTAGTACTTGGCAAAAGGATTTATCATGCCGTAAACTCACAGATTTGTCGATCCAAGACATTGGAGAGATTATGACCTATACAGAAGAGTTGCGACAGCAATTGATTGATTTAGAACGCTCAACCGCTATTATCCACGAAAGTAAAGTGATGCAAATCATTCCCATGGGACAACGCATTGATATGGCAGTATCACTTTTGGATACATACCCGGTCTCTACGCTTTGCAAAACTTTTGAAATAAATCCGTCTACACTCTACTACCATAAACGGATTGCCCAAAATGGAAGCAAGCATCTTATTCAGGATGATCAAATGAGTACTGCTATTGCTGAAATTTTTGAGGAAAGCGGAAATCGGTTTGGAGCTGAACGGATTCGGCTTCAACTTGAAAAGCGTGGAATAAGGACGAGCAAAAAACGTGTTATCAGACTGATGCAGCGCACGGGGCTTTATAACAAAAGCGCAGAGCGGCCTTACTATCCATCGTCCAATGCTGACCGTTTGGAGAATAAATACGATGTCCAGATTTTACAGTGAATCATATAAGTGGTCCTTGTATGAGAAATACCGGACAGGATTCACTTTGCCAGAAATTTGTGAAATTTCTGGCATCACAGATAAGCCATTGCGTGAATGGTTCAGAAGGTTTGATATACAATATGCACAAGCAAATCAGATAGGTATAAGATCATCACGGCTTGAAATCATTTGCCTTGCGGAACAGGTCAAGAAAAAACGAGCAGAGTTAATGCTTCTTCAGAGCGATTCTGCTATTGGCAGGATCCCGGAGCCTCAACGAATTGCTTGTGCTTTTCCACTGGTAAATTGTTATGGTCCTAATCAGGTCTGCCAATCACTAAAAATTCGGAAGTCCAATCTTTTCTACCACTTGTTGCGAAAGCCAGAGGTGACTGCCTATGAGAAGCGCAATCAAGAACTCCGGCCAGCGATTCAGAAAATTTGTGACGCGTCCCCCAAACGAATAGGTGCAGACAAAATACGTCAGCAGCTGATGGCTCAAAATTTCTCTGTAAGCAAACGAAAAGTATTGGAACTTCTTAAAGAAATATCGCCTTGTGAAAAGCCGCTGAAGAAGGACGTAGACCATTCCGCAGATTGGCAAGTCAGCCGGACAAATATACTTGCTAGACAATTCTCCCCGACAAAGCCAAACATGGTATGGCTCAGTGATATTACGGAAATCAAAACAGATTCTGGGAAATGTTACCTCTGTGTCGTACTGGATTTATTCGCCAGACGGATCATCTCCGCTCGGCTTTCTGTAACAGAAGACACGTCTCTCGTATGCTGTACATTTCAGGATGCATTCTACTCTCGGGAAAGACCAGAAGGAGTTATTTTTCACAGTGATCAGGGTGGGCAATATGTATCTCACGATTTTCGAAATCTATTGTGTGGACATAAAGTCCGGCAATCCTTTTCAGCCCCGGGAGTTCCCTATGATAACGCTCCGATGGAATCCTTTTTTGGTAGCCTGAAAACAGAGGAGATACACCGCTTTCGTTATCACGGGCTTACTGATTTGACGGATTCATTGAAAGAATATCTGGATTTCTATAATAATAGACGGTCACACAGCTACATCGGTAACTTAACTCCGGTACAAGCGGAGGAACTATACTACAAAAAACAAAGCACAGTCGAACATCCAACCGACTGCGCTGTTTCCGTGTAACAAAAAAGATGTGTGGTCGATTTCAAAATGCAAATCCACATTTCAAAAAATTGACCACACATCAGTTATCTCTTTTTATTCGTTTTGCAAATTTACTGCAAATGGAGATTTGGCTTTATCCTGCCGGAGTAAAAATATAAAATTTTTATGAGGTAAAGAAAAATGATGAGCAAAGTTTTTTCGGTTACGAACAAAAAAGGCGGTACAGCTAAGACCACAAGCGCGTTGAATCTAGCTGCCGCTCTACATGCCGCAGGCAAACGAGTCCTGATGATCGACAACGACCATCAAGGCAACCTGACTGCCGCCAACGGCCTTACTCCGGCCGAGCAGAAATATACGCTTGCAAATCTTCTGCTGGCTGCTATCGACTGCCCCGAAGATATTGATCTGCATCTGCATCGTGCGGTACTGCGTATCAAAGATGGCTTGGAGCTGGTTCCAGCCAACAGGCGTCTCACGGATGCGGCCGCACGGCTTCAAGTCATGCAGCTTTCGCAGTATAATTCTTGCGGAAATGCAGAGCGGTACTGTGAGCAGGTGATGGACGGCCTGTTGACATCGCTGAAATGTGAATATGATTATATCATTATCGACTGCGGTCTGCAACATGAATTGCTGACGATCAACGCCTTGGCTGCGTCTGACTACTGTATTATTCCGGTACAGGCTCATTTTTTAGCCAGCGAAGGTATCCCAAATGTGCTGGAAATGGTTCACGCCGTGCAAACCCACTTCAATCCGAAACTGCAAATTGCCGGAATCCTGCTGACAATGTACCAGTCCCGACCGCAACTCTGCCAGAGTGTTAGGGAAAGCGTCAGCGAGATCTATGGTCAGGATTTCCACGTATTTGAGCGGCCCATCGAATACTCTATCAAAGTAGCAGAGTGCCCCGCCGCCGGGTGCAGCATCTTTGAACACGCCCCCAAGAATGCGGCAGCGGAATCCTATCGCAGTCTGGCGGAGGAGGTGCTGCGGCTTGGGTAAAAGCGGTATGAACGAGTTGCTGAAACGACGGATGACCGCGACCCAGCAGGCATCCGAATTGCAGACCAGCGATGAAGCGTATCAAAAGATATTCCGAGAGAGTCCACCCTCCGGCTCCACCATAGTCTGCAATCTGCCGTTGGACAAGCTGGTACCGTTCTTCACGGCGGACATAGGCTTCAAACCCTATCCGCCGTCCAAGCTGAAAGCGTTCGCGGAACAGATCAGTGAGGAGGGGCTGATGGTTCGCATCATTGTCCGACCAATGGATACGGGCAGCTATGAAATTCTTGCAGGACACAACCGGGCCAACGCGGCAAAACTGGCAGGCTGGACGGATATCCCGGCAGAGGTTGTGCAGGCAGACGACGCGCGGGCGATTGTGATCGCTACATCCACAAACCTCATCCAGCGGCAGGAACTGAGCATCATTGAACGCGGAAAAGCCTATCGGGCGCTGCTGGATGCGAAAAACCGACAGGGGTATCGTACAGACAGGAATGCCGCAACTTCTGGCGAGAATCGCCAGAAGTTCGATGACAAACTGGAGAGT
>OFFF01002514.1_pt1 | contig 10235 bp, 9 predicted proteins | sample 1521301 | NCBI WGS metagenome assembly OFFF01 (sample SAMEA3504101, study PRJEB24116) | mouse gut metagenome | biome: mouse gut; feature: mouse-associated habitat; material: faeces | place: Denmark | collected 2011
TCAACCTTTACGTCCTTTCCCATCTTTACGATCTCGCCGGTTCCTTCATGTCCCAGCGCTACCGGGATCAGGCCGAAGGGATCTCTCTTAAATTCGTGCGCGTCTGTTCCGCAGACACCGCAGCCTTCTACTTTTACAAGGATATCTCCGTCGCCGACCTCCGGCATCGGAAATTCCTTTACATCATAATGCTCCAGAGCCGTCAGCATGGCAACATGCGCGGTCTTTGGGATCGCCCCTCCTGCTGCCGGTGCAGCCGCCGAAGCCGAAACCGGCTGGCTTAACATGCTTTCCAGAACCTGCTTTACAACGGCTTCTACATTTGCAGAATTCATTTCCATTTTTTATTGCCTCCTCAACTTACAACCAACCTGCCGCCTTTCATTCCCCTGGCGCATTTACAGATTGACTGCCTGTTTGCTTCTTTATCTGATACAAAGGCTGTCGCACATCACGCAGCGTCTCCTCTTTGTAAAGGCGCTTGCGCTTGTCAGTCCTTCTCCTGTCCGGCTGGCAATGGTGAAGGTACAGAAGCCTTCCCCGCCGAACCCGATCGCCGCATAGGACGGTCCGTTCTTTACAAGGATCGCAGTGTCGATTGCCTTTGCATATTTGGTGATATTGTCCACGTTCTTGGAGTGGATGTGGGCGGAATGACGGTTGCCATGCTCCAGCCATACGGCCTGCTCTACCGCGTCGTCAAAATCCTTTGCCCTGACCACGCCCAGAATCGGCATCATCAATTCCTCCGCGATCAGCGGATGCTCCTTCGGCCCTTCAAAGGTGATGCACCGGATATTGTCCGGTACGGTTACACCGATCATGCCCAGCAGTGTCTTCGCGTCTCTTCCGACACACTTTCTGTTCAGACGGCCGCCCTTTAATACCACCTCTGTCAGCGCGTCCTGTTCTTCCTTCGAAGCCAGGTAGCAGCCCTGCTCGGAGATCATGTAATGCATCAGCTCGTCTGCGATGGAATCCACCGCCACGATCTCTTTCTCCGCGATACAGGGGAGATTGTTGTCAAATGTACATCCGTTTACAATATCCTCCGCCGCCTTGCGGATATCTGCCGTCTCGTCTACCAGCGCGGGCGGGTTGCCTGCCCCTGCGCCGATGCCCCTCTTGCCGGAGGAAAGGACTGCCGTTACCACGCCCGGGCCTCCGGTCGCCGCGATCAGAGGGATGTCCTTGTGTTTCATCATAATGTTGCTGCTCTCCAGCGTCGGATTCTCCACCGTACATGCGATGTTGTCCGGGCCGCCTGCCTCCAGGGATGCCTCGTTGATCAGGTTGACCGCATAGATGGATGTCTTGATTGCCGCCGGATGGGGGTTGAATACAACCGTATTGCCTCCCGCCAGCATGCCGATCGTATTGCACAGCACCGTCTCGCTTGGATTGGTGCAGGGCGTGATGGCTCCGATGACTCCGAACGGCCCCATCTCGATCAGGGTCAGACCTCTGTCTCCTGACCAGGCTGTTGTTTGAATATCTTCGGTTCCCGGCGTCTTCTCAGCCACAAGCTGGTGTTTCAAAATCTTGTGTCCGACATTTCCCATACCGGTCTCCTGTACTCCCATACGCGCGAAAATCTCCGCATGTTCCTTGATCTTTGCACGGATATTGGAAATAATCTTTTCTCTCTGGTCCATGGACATCCGTGCAACGACTTTCTGTGTTTTCTTGGCCGCTTCAATGGCAGCGTTCATATCCTGGAAAACACCGTGGTTGCCGGTCACATCGGAAGCAATCTGCATCTTCGCCACCACTTCCTGTACAATGTCCTGAACCATCCGTTCATTTACAGACACGATATTACCTCCTTAAATACTTCCCTGCCGTAAGCCGCAAGCTCGGTATCCTGCTCTGCACTACCTCCGCTTACGCCTAAGGCTCCGATCATTTTCCCCTCTGCCTCAAGCACCTCTCCGCCTCCGAAGATGACGATTTTACCCCCGTTGGTAAACTGGATGCCGTACAAGGACTGGCCCGGCTGGCTCAAACGGCTTAGAGCCTCCGTTGACATTTTCAGGCTTGCCGAGGTAAATGATTTATTGACCGCAATGTCAAAGCTTGCTATATAGGCTCCGTCCATACTCTGAACCGCCACGGGCCTTCCGGCCTGATCCGCAACCGCCACCACCGCCCGGACGCCCATTTCCGATGCCTTTGCCTTGACCTTCTCGATCAGGGCATTGGCTTTATCCAGGGTCATCTTATGCTGTTTGCATTTGCAGACATGGCCGGGGGCATGTTCGGAACCTGTATCTTTCATACTTTCCAGCACGGCTTTCACCAGGCCGGAAATCTCCTGTTCATTCATATGCTTTACATTCCAAGCTGGCTCATAACCTTCTTGGTAATCTCTGCTACCAGGTCTGCGTCTGCCTTTGGAGCCGCGCTGCTGCAGTTTCCGCCGCAGGTATGGCAGCTTGGCTTGCCTGCCTTTGCATTCGGGCATACATTTGCAGGATGCTTTCCAGGAAGTCCGAACTGTCTTCTGATCTCATAGAGCTTCTCAACCTGCTCTTTGTTCAGCTCCTGAGGTCCGCCGATCTGCATGGTCTGCCATAACAGACGAGCGTAGAACTCTACGGATTCCATCTTATGGTATGCGTTTAACAGGGAATCGGAGTAGGTCAGCGCGCCGTGGTTCTCCAGCAGTACAGCGTCAAAATACTGCAGATGCTCGGATACCGCATCCGGGATCTCCATGGTGGAAGGTGTGCCGTACTTCGCGATCGGAACACATCCCAAAGCGATGACTGCTTCCGGCATGATCGGCTGTGTCAGCGGAATCCCTGCGATTGCAAATGTGGTCGCATACAGCGGATGCGCATGAACTACGGAATTTACGTCCGGTCTCTCTTTGTAGACACGCATATGCATCTTGATCTCGGAAGAAGGTCTAAAGCCCTTGTTTGCCTGGAGCACTCTGCCTTCCGCATCTACCTTGCAGATGTATTCCGGTGTCATGAATCCCTTGCTTACGCCGGTCGGTGTGCACAGAAATTCATTGTCGTTGAGCTTTACAGAAAAGTTTCCGTCGTTTGCCGCAACCATTCCCCGGTTGTATACGCGCTTGCCGATCTCACACATCTCTTTTTTGATTTCAAATTCGTTTTGCATCCTTTTATCCTCCTTGGATTTTTTATACTTTTTCTTTTCTTATATCTATCTTAACTTACCCGCCGATCTGGCATTCTACTCCGGATACCTGCTTTGCAGCAGCAAGCAGCTCGTTCATCTTTTCATTGGAAGGCGGTTTCACATCGCCCATCAGGTATTCCCTTCCCAGCCCGGCGTATTTGTCCTGGCCAAGCCTGTGGTAGGGAAGCAGATGAAGCCGTTTTACATTGCCCAGATCTCTCGTATATGCGGCAATATCCCGGATCTCCTCCGGCGTATCGTTGAAGCCCGGAATGACCGGAACCCGAATACTCAGCTCCGTCATATGGGAATCCGCGATTTTCTTTGCGTTTTCCAGCATCAGCTCGTTGGATCTGCCGGTAAATTCCCGGTGCTTGTCCGGATTTCTGTGCTTGATATCCAGCAGGTACTGATCCAGGTAAGGGAGCAGTCCTTCGATCACTTCCCACTTTGCGCAGCCCATGCTTTCCATGGCCGTGCTGATGCCGCTTTCCTTTGCGGCCCGCAGAAGCGCAGTTGCGAAATCCGGCTGGCAGAGGCTTTCCCCGCCTGAGAGCGTCAGTCCGCCCCCGGTTCTGCGGTAATAGGGCCGGTCTTTCTCCACAGTCTCCATGACTTCGGCCACGGTCACATCCCTGCCGATGGTCTTCGGTTCCCCCTGAACCATCATGGTCTGTACCGCATATTCCTGAGATTCCGGATTGCAGCACCAGCGGCAGCGAAGCACACATCCTTTTAAAAATACAATGGTTCGGATTCCGTTCCCATCATGGATGGAGTACCGCTGAATATCGAAAATGCGGCCTGTTGTCTTCTTATAGTCTTCCATGGTGCTCTTCCTTCCCTGCTCAGCCTTCATCGCTGAAGCCCTGCTCCGTCCGGCGGATAATGTCATCCTGCAGAGACTTGGACAATGTGGTGAACAATGCGCTGTAGCCTGCCACGCGGACCACCAGGTGCTTGTACTGCTCCGGATGCTTCTGCGCGTCCAGAAGCGTCTCCCTGCTGACTACATTAAACTGCATGTGGCTGCCCTTCTGGTCAAAGTAAGACCGGATCAGACCTACGAAGTTGTCAAGCCCCGCTCTTCCGCTCAGTGCGGAGGGATGGAACTTCTGGTTAAACAGCGTACCGTTGGAAGCAATATAGTGGTCCAGCTTTGATACGGAATTTGCTGCCGCCGTCGGCCCGTTCACGTCCTTGCCTGCGGACGGTGATACTCCGTCTGCCACCGGCATGTGGGCCAGCCTTCCGTCGGGCGTCGCTCCCGTCTGTGCGCCCAGGGGTACATTCGCAGATACCGGATATAAGCCGGCCTGGAAGATGCCGCCCCTCGGGTTTTTGTAGTTCTCCAGCGGCCTTGTATAGGTGTACGCCACGTCCCTGGCAAACGCATCCACCTCAGGGATATCATTGCCGAACTTGGGCACCTGGTCGATGAGCTTCAGAATCCGTTCTCCGTTGGCTTTGACTTCCGGTGATTCGGATGCTGCCACCACAGTCTTAAGGATGGCCCCGATCTCTGCTTCCCCTACCGTCTGGCCGGAAGCCTTCATCTCATTGGCTACATTTGCCGTAACAGCAGCAATATCCTCGGTATCCAGTCCTTGACCGTAGTTGGTCATCAAAGCGGTTTTCATTTCCTTCATGGTGACTTGCTTCTCGTCATACACCAGCTTTTTCACTGCATACAGGGAATCCGCCATATTGGCAACCCCGAAGCCCTGGGGGCCGGTGAAGTTGTAAACGGCTCCGCCTTCCTGCACGGTCCTGCCCTGCTTCATGCAGTCGTCCACCATGGAAGAAAGGAACGGAAGCGGACAGCGTTCCGCATGCGCCATATCGATGGCATTGTCCGCATTGACCAGCAGCTTGATGGCGTAATCCATCTGCATCTTGTATGCATGGTAAAATTCCTCGAAGGTCTTCATATCCTCTACATTGCCGGTCTGGGGCCCTACCTGTACCCCCTTGTCCATACCGTTGGTAAATACCAGTTCCAGCGGACGGCACATATTGAAGAACGCGGCGTCATGCCACCCCTCGGTCTTGCCCGCCTTCTGAGGCTCCACACAGCCGATGATATTGTACTCCCGAGCGTCCTTGAGCGTCAGCCCGCGGCTGACCAGGGACGGAATGATGACTTCATCATTATAATACGCCGGAAGCCCGATCCCGGTACGCGTCAGTTCCGCCGCCTTAACGAGAAATTCGTGGGGCGAACCGTTCCATACGCGGATGGAGAAGGACGGCTGCGGAAGGAAGACATGCATGGACGCCTGGATACACATAAAGGACAGGTCATTGGTCACGTCAATGCCCTCCCCGTTCTGTCCTCCAGCGATCAGGTTCTGGAACAGGCTGTAGCCTGCAAACCCTTCTGCAGATGCGGCGTCACGGCACTTGTTCAGGTCGTTCAGCTTTACCCAGATGCAGTCCATCAGTTCCTGAGCAAATTCCCGTGTCAGCTTGCCGCTGTCCAGATCCTTCTTATAATAAGGATACATGTACTGGTCAAAACGTCCCGGTGAGATCGAGTGTCCGCTGGATTCGATCTGAAGAAGCTGCTGCACGAACCAGAAGGACTGGCAGGCTTCATAGAATCCGGCCGCCCCTTTCTCAGGCACATTGGCGCAGTTCTGCGCGATCTGGAGCAGTTCCAGCTTTCTGGCACCGTCGGTGCACTTCTCTGCCTCTTCCAGGGCCAGCTTCGCATAACGTCTGGCGTAGGTCACCGCCGCATCGCAGCTTATGATGACCGCCTGAAGGAAACGGGACTTCTTCTGATAGTCTCCGTCTGCCAGGCTTAAAGCTGCCAGCTCCGCCTCCGCTTTCTCCCGGATTCCGGAAAATCCGATGGCGAGCACCTCCTCATACTTTACCGTCACATGCCCTACGCCATTGTAAAAATAATTTCCCGGCGTGAACATATTGTGCTCCATCGCGATCAACGTCTCCGGTTCCATATAAGCCGTCGCCAGCTCACTGGTAGTCCTGCCCTTCCAGTAGGCATCCGCCTCTTTCAGTTCCCGCTTGGTCTGCTCGGAAATGTAAAACGGATCGGCAGACCTGGTCTCCACCGTATCAAACTCCGCTTCCAGCCACTCGTAAGAAAACTCCGGGTAGGTCTGGCAGCCCCTGGGCGCTATGGTCGTGCTTCCCACGATCAGCTCCAGGTCACGGATGATGATGGGGATATTCTCCAGGATATGCTGAAATGCCTTGGCACGCCGGATGATCATGGGTTCATTCTCCGTCTGGCGGTAAGATTCCGTGATCAGGACGGCCCTTGCAGATTCAATCTCCGGCAGCTTTGCGTACAAGTGCTCTACCAGCTTTGGTATCCGGTCGGTTTTCGGGATATCCGTACTGTTATAAGTATATAATCCCATCTGCTTGTTACTCCTTTCTTATCCACAAACAGGCTTTGCATCACAAGTAGATCTGTTAAATTTTGTGTGTCGCTTATGGATATATTTTAACCTCGTAGAGAGACAAGATAAGACTCCCCAGCCAGTTAATTGCATTATACTCCTAACGCAGGTAAAAGTCAACAAAAAACAACACGTTTTGTTTGGTTTTTCATTTGTTTTAAAGGAATCACAACAGATACAACATTTGGTTTTGTGTGGTTTTGTGTGGGAGTTTTACTCACAACGCCCTGAAATGCGATCAGCATTTTGCCCAACAGCAACAGGAAACCACACCCTCTCATAGGTAAACCTGCACAATCCAGTTTTTCATGTCCCTGGATGTTTTGGGCTGCCGCAAAAGGTTCTGATATGCTCCGCCACGATATGCATCAGGTTCGTACGCGCTTCCACGCTGGCCCATCCGATATGAGGGGTGATCAGAAGCCGGTCTTTTTCTTTCACTTTCAGCAGCGGACTGTCCGCAGCCATAGGCTCCCTGCAGAGGACGTCCAGGCCCGCCGCCGCGATCTTCCCCTCGTTCAGCGCCTCCGCAAGCGCTTCCTCCACCACAATCTGTCCCCGGCCCAGATTCAGAAAAAGGGCATGGGGCTGCATAAGCGCAAAGGCTTTCTGATTCATCAGCCCATCCGTATACTGGTTCAGGGGCGCATGGACGGATACGATATCCGACGTCTGAAGCAATGTTTCCAGATCCACCTGCCGGTAGCCCTCCTGCGCAGGCGCGCCGGATGCCGAGTAATACACGATCCTTGCGCCGAACAGCCGGGCGATTTCCGCCACCCTTCGGCCGATGGCCCCAAGGCCGATGATGCCCCAGGTTTTTCCGGTAAGCTGGGGAAAGGTTTTCACAAAATGGGTAAACATGACATCGTTGATGTAGTCTCCCTTTTTCACATAGTCATCATAATACCGCAGGTGTTCCAGAAGGTAAAACAGCATGGCAAACGTATGCTGAGCCACAGACTCCGTAGAATAGCCTGCCGCATTCCTCCATTCAATCCCTCTTTCGGCCAGATAGTCCTTATCCAGGTTGTCGGTTCCGGTGGCCGTCACACAGACCAGTTTCAGATTCCGTGCGTTATGAATGGTCTGCCGGTTGATGGGAACCTTGTTCACAATCACAATATCCGCATCCGCCACCCGTTCCGGCGCTTCCTTTGGTGCGGTGAAGTCGTACCCCACCACCTCTCCCAGCCTGGCAAACTGAGAAAAATCCATGTCCTCGCCGATTGTTTTTTTATCCAAAAATACAAGTTTCATCCTGCCCTCCTGGCTGCTGTCTCTATTTTTCTGCGGCCGCGCACTGCGCTTCATAGGCCGCCTTCCTGCTGTCGGTTATCTGTTACGGAACATTTCCACGATATCCACCATCTCCTGGGACGGATTGGATATCACCGCGGATTGAAAGATCCTGCAGGGCGGGTTTTCTTTCACACTCTCCACTGCCGCGGTGACAGCCGAAATGCTGCCTCCCATAAAGACCAGCGCATGACCGCCGCACTTTGTATCCTTTGTCACGTATTCCACATCCGCCGCTTTCAGCATCCGGTCTGTCACCAGAACAGCATTTGCATCTCCAAGGACTTCCACAAGCCCATAAGCACCATATGACATATCCCTACTCTCCTTTCTCCGGCCCAAAGGCCGCTCTGCCGTTTTTTCAATTCAACTATAAACAGCGGCAGACTACTTGTTGATGGTCATTCGAATTGCCGTTTCCGCTTCTTCTGACGGAGCCGCAATGATCGTATGCGAAACGATCTTGGACAGAGGTTCTGCCGTTCGAAGGGCCGCTTCCATTGCCGCATTGACATCGGAGACCGTCCCCCGCATCTTCACGCAGGCCCCGGCGGAAAGCCGGTTCCTTTCCACTCCCTGGATCTTCACGTCCGCCGCCTTTGCCGCGGCGTCCAGCGCCACGAAGCATGCGCACTCGCTTTCCAGTTCAAATACCCCGATGGCCATTCCTTTGTACTCTTCTGACATCGTCTGTTACCTCCTCCTATTATTTCACTCACGGCTTTTCCGTGGGATTTTCCAGACTGTTTCGGATTCATTTTCTTAATGTTTCCATATCATCACAATCTTTTTTACGCCGCCTTCCCATGACGGCCGGCAGCGAAGTGTATCTACAACCCATCGTATCATGGATACCCATGTTTCGCAAGTATTTAAAACGGCTGCAGTTCTTCTTGAATCCTTACTGAATTTTGTGTTATTGTAAAGAGGTTAAGAAGTAAATCATCGGTTCGTACTGCCGATGGTTCGAAGGATACCGGAAGTGTTTTATATTACTTTTTATAGAAGAAAGGAAGAATCTGCAATGTCCTCCATTACATTTGATATCCATACACACACCATTGCCAGCGGGCACGGTTCTGCCGCAACGATCACAGACATGGCAAAAGCAGCCTGGGCACGGGGCCTGAGACTTCTGGGGATCTCCGACCACGGGCCCGCCACACCGGGCGGCGGCAGAGACTCCTATTTCCGCGGCCTGGCTCATGCCCCAAGGATGCGGCTGGGGGTAGAGATGCTCTACGGCGCGGAGGTCAATATATTAGACAACAAAGGGACTTTAGATCTGGATGATGAAATTTTAGCCCATCTGGACTATGTGATTGCCAGTATCCACAAGCCGGTGAAGAAGCCCGGCACCATCGACGAGAATACCGCCGCCTATATTGCCGCCATGAAAAATCCCCATGTCCGTATCATCGGACACTGCGACGATGTAAAGTATCCGGTGGATTATCCTGCCATGATACAGGCCGCCATGGAACACCATGTGCTTCTGGAAATCAATAACAGTTCTTTAAGTCCGGACGGATACCGTGGGGACACCCGGTTCAATGACCTGATGATCCTGAATCTGTGCAGGCACTACCATTACCCGGTCATCCTCTCAAGCGACAGCCACGGCACGGAGCACGTGGGAGACGTCTCATACGCCCTGGAGCTTGCGGATACTGCAGAGCTGCCCGAAAAGCTGATTCTAAATCATTCCATACGGGAACTGAAGTGTTTTCTGGCATAGCTTCTATATGAAAGTATGCAATTGACTTCTCGCCTTTTTCCTGCTATAGTCAATACGGTTAAATTGTTGTATTGACATTTGCCTTATAAAAGGTAGATCCGCAGGGCAATGCCTGTGAGGAGATACCTCATGATTTACACTATCAGTACGAAAGGATAATGATCAGCCATGAATACATTTAGAAAACTCTATTGCAGAACATTTCAGACCGTATTGAAGATTTCCATCCCCTTCCTTCCCTACAGGAAGCCCAGAGTTGTGGGAAGCGTCAAGGCGCTCCCGGAACTGATTCAAAAGAAAAAATGCACCAACGTCCTGATCATCACAGATACAAGCATTCTAAAACTGGGGCTTACAAAGCGTCTGGAAAAAGCGCTCACACAGCATGATATCCCTTATACCATCTACGACGGGACCGTAGTAAATCCGACGACTGCAAATGTGGAAACAGCCGCGGCCCTGTATCTGGAAAAAGGATGCGACGCCATCATCGGGTTCGGCGGCGGCTCCAGCATGGACTGCGCAAAGGGCGTAGGAATCCGCATCGCAAAGCCGAAAAAGCCCCTTTCCAAGATGAAGGGCATTCTGAAAGTACATACCCGTCTGCCTCT
>OFFF01002523.1_pt1 | contig 10208 bp, 10 predicted proteins | sample 1521301 | NCBI WGS metagenome assembly OFFF01 (sample SAMEA3504101, study PRJEB24116) | mouse gut metagenome | biome: mouse gut; feature: mouse-associated habitat; material: faeces | place: Denmark | collected 2011
ACGAAGAACAGATAAAACGACCACAATTCAAAACAGGGTGTTATAGATGGGCAGACCACTTTTCAGGAACATATTTCCTTTCGTTCCCGAAAAGTGGTCATTTCATTCCATAGGACTGAAAAATGGCGGATTTCTGCCGATATAACATGTGACTCCCTTTTCGGGATTTCAAAGCAGGATCTTGTACAAAATAGAATCTATTGGTTCCGGTTTATCCGGATTGGGATCTGAGGTGATGAATGTTGGATATAGCAGTTGTGGAGGATGAAAAAGTGATCCGGGAATATCTGTGCAGGCTGATCCAGGGGCAGAAGCCAGAAAGCCGCATAGAGGCTTATGCTGCGGGGGCGGACCTGCTGGCATCCGGGAAGCGGTTCGACCTGGTGTTCCTGGATATACAGATGGAAGGGATGGACGGCATTGAAACGGCGAGAAAACTCCGGAAGAGCCAGGAGGAAACGGTGCTGATCTTTGTCACCGCAATGAAAGAATATGTGTTTGAAGCCTTAGATCTGTACGCCTTTCAGTACCTTTTGAAGCCTGTGGATGAAACAAAATTTGCGGAGGTGCTGGAACGTGCGGTCAGAGAAGCGGCAAGAAAGCAGGAGAAGCGCGGATTATTCATAAAAACGAGAAATCTGACGCTGGATCAGGCGGACATATTGTATATCGAGAGCCGGGGCAAGAAGGTGGAGATCCATACGGCCGGGGAAAAAGAGAATATCGAGATCTACGGGACCATGGAAGGACTGGAAGGGCAGCTCGGGAAGGGCTTTTACCGCTGCCACCGGGCATATATCGTGAATATGGATTATATCACGGAATACGCCAGTGACAGCATCAGCCTCACCGGAGGCAACAAAGTGTATCTGGCAAAGAAAAAATACGGGGAGTTCGTAAAGGCGTATATGTGGCACCTGCAGAGCGGAGGTGTGTCCAGTGTCTGAAGCCATAAGCATTCTTTTTCCGGTACTGCTTTACACCTCCCAGGGATGCTGCCTGCAGTATTTTTACGGAAGCTTTCTAAAGGGCAGGATCAGGGACAATCGGTGGAATGGACTGGCGGCTGCGGCTTCGTATGCGGTGCTGAAACTGGCATTGTCCCGGGTGGGAGAGCCGGAGAGCTGGGAGTACAGGGCAGCAGCCTGGAGACTGGCGGCGGCATTGTGTTTTTTGACGGTTATTGCCTTTTGCTTTTATAAAGCCTTTTGCCTGATCACGGCATTTCTTGTGGTAACGTTTCAGGCAGTTTCGGATATCAGCCGTTATATGGCGGTTATATGGATCGGAGAGCTTGGGGACGGGATGCTGGACTTCTGGAACTGGTGCGCGGGGAAAGGCATATTTGTTTCGAAAAGGTCTTTTGCCGCCGCGGTAAATGCCGGGCTGATCGGCGGATGGATTCTGGAATATCTGATGATGTCGCTGGCTCTGTATCTGCTTCTGAGAAAGATTGTGAGGGATTTCCGTGAAAAAGAATACGGTATCCGCAGGACAGAACTTTTATTTCTCCTTACTCCGTCTGCTGTGGGGCTGATGCTCTGTCTGCTGCTGCGCATCATCATAGTCGCAATGGAGGACGGCGCCCCCCAAATTTTGTATGACAGATATCCGATATTGGTGGCGGTCATCCCCGCCATCCTGCTTTTGTCACTGCTCTCCATTCTGTATGGGGTGAAGCTGTTTCAGGATATGATCTATCTGAACCGGGAGAGGAGCAGCAGGATCATCCTGGAAAAACAGGTGGCGGGCCTGCAGGAACACATGGAAGAGATGGAGCGTGTCTATTCCGGCATCCGGAGTATGAAGCACGATATGAAAAATACCGTCTTAGTGATGGAGCGGCTTTTGGCAGAGGACGGTGTAAAAGAGCATGCGGAACTGAAAGACTATCTGGCGGAGCTGAACCGGACGTTCGAGAAGCTGGAGGTTCGTTTTCGGACAGGGAATGGGATTGTGGATACCCTGCTGAATATGAAATATTATGAAGCCCTGCGGGAAGTTCCGGATCTGAAACTGGAGGCGGACGGGCTGCTGTTCCCGCCGGGGCTTAAGATCCAGAGCTATGATGTGGGCATTATCCTGGGAAATGCTTTGGACAACGCCATTGAGGCGTGCAGAAGGCTTAAAGCGGAAGAACCGGGGGCGGACGCTTTCATCCGGCTGGGTTCCTTGCAGAAAGGAAATCTTCTGATCTTAAAGATAGAGAACAGTTTCGACGGACGGCTGGTAAAGAAAGGGCAGGATGAGTTCCCGGAAACCGTCAAGGAGGACAGGGAGTCCCATGGGATCGGGCTTTCCAATATCAAAAGTACGGCAAGGAAATACCAGGGGACGATGGATTTTAAGGTGAACGGCAGGGTGTTCATCCTGTCTGTGATGATGAAAAATGAGAGGAGAGATGAGGATGGAGTTTGGAACCCGGCTGGATTTGAATAGATACAGGAGGGATTGATCATGTATATAGGGAATCACTATCAGGGAATCATGCGGCTTTTTTCAGGAATGCACGGACGCGGAATCCATGCGAACATGCCGCTTTTCGGCGGGGCATCCAGAAGACCCAACGCCGGCGGCAGGAATACGCTGGAGGATTTGCTTACCGGACATTACAAAAATTCGTATGGTGTTGAAGGAATGTGCGTCACGAACAACCCAAACGCAAGAAAGATCATCCAGGTGTCGGATGAAATGAAGCAGCGTGTTTTTGACAACGTGAAAGATGCGTTTTACAAATATAACGGCATGTCCGGCGACAATGAAGCCGAATGGGAAGAGATGGCGCAGGCAAAGAATGCATATTATAAAACGTTAAAGAAAAGCGACCGTGCGGCTGCGGCATGGACTTTGGGACAGTTCGAAATAAGCGTTTCAAGAAAGGTCGCAGGAGCTGTAAAGGAGAGGGTGCCCGGCTGGACATATGGAGATCAGATTCCTGCGGGTGTTTTGGATGAGGTTTTTGCAGACGAGAGCATCACGTCCATGGTATCCGGGAAATCTGGCACAGCGGGAGGACTGGATATTCGGGCATAAAACGGCATGGAATCATTTCAGACCTGCAGGCCGAAAATACCGTACAAAATCAAAGCTTCAGACATGCAGGTCGAAAATACCGTACAAAATCAAAATTTCAGACTTACAGGCCGAAAACTTCATGCAAAATCAAAGTTTTCGACTTGTAAGTCTGAAATAACAGGTGGCTCTGGTACTATTCATCGCGCGATTCTTCCGCACCGTCAAGAAAATCCCGGAGATATACCCCTACAGACCGGCTCATTTCCCTTGAAAAATCAGAATGATACTTCCGATTGCAAAATGCCTGTATCCAAGCATCATAATCCTTCTCCCCGGCGTGGAAGGAGAGCATATCAGAGAGCTCCTGGTCAGACATCGTATGGTAGGTATTTTCATGGACGAGATATGCTTCGTCGATCCGCTGCGGTTTTTTCCGGGACTTCTGCTGTTCGGTGGGATAGCCGAAGACCAGAAGGGCAGCAGGGAATACATACCTGGGAAGCTGCAGCAAGTCGCGCATCTGTTCGCAGTTTTCCATGACATCGCCGATGTAGCAGGAGCCGATCCCAAGGCTTTCGGCCGCGGTGACCGCATTCTGCGCGGCGATCAGCGCGTCATCGACTGCCAGCAGAAGATCCCCGGCACCCGGCCTGCGGGGGCTGCATCCGGCAGCAGCGAAGGCGTCGTACCATTTTTTACAGTCCGCGCAGAAGGCCAGCACCAGGTTGGCTTTCGCTATAAAGGGCTGGTGGTCGCAGAGGTCGGCCAGACGGTCCTTCAATTCTTGGTCGGTCACATCCAGGATGGTGTAGAGCTGCTGGTTGCCCGCAGTGGGAGCCATGGCGGCGGCTGTGATGATGGCTGCTTTGTCCTCCTTGGGAATCTCCCGGTCTTCAAAAACCCTTACTGATTTTCGGTTTGCTAATTGTTTCAGTATTTCATTTTTCATGAGCATTTCCTTTCTTTTCACTCAGCAGCTCGCACAATTCAGAAATCTTTTGAATCCGCTGCCTGGCATCGGGCACGTCGCCGAATCCGTATTCCGCAAGGATGAAGGGGATTTCCGCTTCCCTGCAGGCATCCGCGTCGCCCTGGGTATCCCCCACATAGACCACATGCTCCAGGTGGTTTCTCTCCATCAGCAGGCGGATGGTCCGGCCTTTGGAAACCAGCGTCTCCCCATGGCAGAGATGGTCCTTTACACAGTCCTCCAGTCCCGCGGCACGCAGGAACAGTTCAATATACCCGCACTGGCAGTTGCTGACAATGTAGAGGCTTGTTCTCTCCGCCAATGTGCGGAACGTCTCCGCAACGCCCTCATAGAGTATGCCGGGATGCTCTTCCAGATATGCATTTTCGTAAGCATAGCAGGCTTCCATGACTTTCTCCTGCTGGGCCTTTGACAAGGTGGGAAATAACGCGCCGGAGATTTCCGCCATGGTCTTTCCAAAGAGGCTCCGCAGGCGGTCTGCGCTCACCCGGGTATCCAGATCCGTATGCTCCCGCACGGCCCGGGTCCAGACCTGGGCGGCCTGCTCCGTGGAATCCCACAGTGTTCCGTCCACGTCAAATATAATGCCGTCCAAATGTGCAGTATTCTGCTGATTCATAATATCCGATTCTCCTTTTCACTTTTTACACTTCCAGCCATTTCCTACTATAACATATCCGCGGACGGAATGGGAGGGAAAAAAACTCCTTTTAAAAAGATTTCTTTTAGTGTATACTATCTTGTATGATTTGGAAAAAGATGTGAAATTTATGATAGAAGGAGAAGCTCCTATGAACGAAAAAATTGTTTTGATTGACGGACACAGTATTCTGAACCGGGCATTTTACGGGGTGCCGGACCTGACCAACTCGGAAGGGCTGCACACCAACGCCATCTTCGGGTTTTTGAATATCCTGTTCAAGATCCTGGACGAGGAAAAACCGGAATATCTGACGGTCACCTTTGACGTCCACGCGCCAACCTTCCGGCATGAGATGTACGCGGACTACAAGGGGACGAGAAAGCCCATGGCGGAAGAACTGCGGCAGCAGGTTCCGGTGATCAAGGAAGTGCTGGAGGCTATGCAGATCGAGATCGTGGAGCAGGCCGGGCTGGAGGCGGACGACCTGCTGGGGACCATTTCCCGGACCTGCGAGGAAAAGGGGATGGAGGTGTCCATCATTTCCGGAGACCGGGATACGCTGCAGCTTGCCACGGAGCATGTGAAGATCCGGATTCCCAGGACAAAGCAGGGCAGAACCGAGGTGACGGATTACTATGCCGCGGATGTGAAGGAAGCTTACGGAGTGACTCCCACGGAATTTATTGACGTGAAGGCGCTCATGGGAGACGCTTCGGATAATATCCCGGGGGTGCCGGGGGTGGGGGAAAAGACCGCCACCAAGATCATCCAAGAATACGGCTCCATTGAAAATGCCTATGCCCATGCGGCGGAGATCAAGCCCCCCAGGGCCAGCAAGAACCTGCAGGAGTACTGGGACCAGGCGTGCATGAGCAAGACGCTGGCCACCATCGATACCCGGGCTGAGATCGGTTTTGACCTGGAGCAGGCCAGGTTCGGCAATCCTTACACAAAGGAGGCACACGACTATTTCCAGCGGCTGCAGTTCAAAAATCTGCTCAGCCGGTTTGATGTGGAGGCCGATACCAATGCGGTGGAGGATCATTTTCAGGAAGTGACGGATAGCGGCCTGCTGGGACGGATTTTTGAGGAGGCAAAGAAGTCGGCCGCAGTGGGGATCGCGGTTTCCGAGGACGGGGGAAATGTGCTGCCCCTGTTTGCCCATGCGTCGGGATACGGCAGGATCGCCGTCTGCTATGGGGAGGAGCAGATCTATTCCATACCATGTGATATGGACATGGATATGGGATACCTGTTCGGAAAGCTGTGCGAAGTGGCGGACGCGGTGGAGCGGTTCGTGATGTTTGACCTGAAAAAATATCTGCCGGAGCTGCCCATCACCCGCAGGGAGCATTGCTTTGACGCCACGGTGGCGGCGTATTTGCTGAATCCTCTGAAAAATGATTACGGATACGAGGACGTGGCCAGGGAGCAGCTTCACCTGCTCATCAACGAAAAGGCAGACGCTTCCATGCGCGCCTGCTACGAAGCATATACGGCTTACAAGGCGGCGGAGCCTTTGACAGTGAAGCTAAAATCGGCGGGCATGTATGACCTGTTTACGGAGATTGAGATGCCCCTTTTGTTTACCCTATATGAGATGGAGCAGGCAGGGGTAAAGATCGAAGGGGAGGCGCTGAAAGTATACGGAGACCAGTTGGGCGCAAGGATACTGGAACTGGAAAAGGAAATCTATGAGCTGGCGGGGGAGACTTTTAACATCAATTCGCCCAAGCAGCTCGGGGTGGTATTGTTTGAGCATATGGGGCTTACAGGCGGCAAAAAGACAAAGACCGGATTTTCCACGGCAGCGGATGTACTGGAAAAGCTGGCGCCGGATTACCCGGTGGTGGCGAAGATTCTGGAGTACCGCCAGCTTGCAAAGCTGAAGTCCACTTATGCGGACGGGCTGGCCAATTTTATCGGATCGGACGGAAGGATTCACGGAAAATTCCACCAGACCATCACGGCGACCGGGCGTCTCAGCAGCACGGATCCGAACCTCCAGAACATTCCCATTCGGATGGAATTGGGACGGCTGATCCGGAAGGTTTTTGTGCCGAAGGAGGGCTGTGTGTTCGTGGACGCGGATTATTCCCAGATTGAGCTGCGGATTTTGGCCCACTGCTCCGGGGACGCCCAGCTCATCCAGGCATACCGGGAGGCCCAGGACATCCACAGGACCACGGCGTCCCAGGTATTCCACGTGCCCTTTGAGGAAGTGACGGACCTGCAGCGGCGCAATGCCAAGGCGGTAAACTTCGGGATTGTGTACGGGATCAGTTCCTTCGGGCTGAGCCAGGATCTGAGTATTACGAGAAAGGAAGCGGCCCAGTATATCGAGAATTACTTTGATACCTATCCGGGAGTCAAGCAGTTTCTGGACGAGCAGGTGGCCCATGCCAAGAAAAACGGCTATGTGGTGACATTGTTTGGGCGGCGCAGGCCGGTGCCGGAGCTGAAATCCAGCAACTTCATGCAGCGCAGCTTCGGGGAACGGGTGGCTATGAACGCGCCCATTCAGGGGACTGCGGCGGACGTGATCAAGATCGCGATGATTGGGGTAGCCCGGGAATTGAAGGAAAAAGGCTTGAAGTCAAAATTGATTCTGCAGGTGCATGACGAACTGCTCATCGAGGCATATGAGGAAGAACTGGAGCAGGTAAAAGCAATCCTGCAGGAGCAGATGGAGCAGGCGGCAGATCTGCAGGTGCCGCTGATTGTGGATATGCATACCGGAAAGAACTGGTATGAGGCGAAGTAAGGCAGGCGGAAAATGATGAAAATACTGGGAATTACCGGAGGGGTCGGTTCCGGGAAAAGTGAAGTCCTCCAATTTCTGCAGGAAGCGTACGGGGCCGTGGTCTCCCCGCTGGATGACGCGGCAAGGCGTCTCCAGCAAAAGGGGCAGCCCTGCTATGAACGGATCGTGGAGGCATTCGGCCGGGACATCCTGGGGGCAGACGGAGAGCTGGACCGGGGAAAGCTGGCCGAAACCGTGTTTTCCAGCCCCCCAAAACTGGCCCTTCTAAATTCCATCGTCCACCCGGAAGTGCGGCGGTGGGTGGAGCAGGACATTTCCCAAAAAGAGAGGGACGGCGAGGAACTGTATGTGCTGGAGTCGGCGCTGTTTCCCGATGTGGATTACGGCGATCTCTGCGGGGAAATGTGGTATGTCTACGCGGAGGAATCGGTTCGCTGCCTGCGTCTGGCGCGCTCCCGGGGATATACAGAGGAGCGGACCCGGAGGATGATCCGTTCCCAGCCTTCGGAAGCGGCATTTCGAAAAATCTGCACGGCGGTCATTGACAACAGCGGTGCATTTGAAAATACAAAGAAACAGATAGGAGAATTATTATGAGATTGTGCAGCATTGCCAGCGGGAGCAGCGGGAACTGCATTTACGTCGGCAGCGACCATACCCATCTTCTGGTGGATACGGGGATCAGCAAAAAGCGCATCGAAGCGGGTCTGAAGGAACTGGACATCAAAGGGGAGGAATTGACGGGAATCCTGGTGACCCACGAGCATTCGGATCATATCCAGGGTCTGGGCGTATTCAGCAGGAAATACGGGATTCCCATCTATGCGTCGCCGGGAACCATTGAGGGGATCAAAGGCTATTCCAGCCTGGGAAAGATGCCGGAGGGGCTGTTTCATCCCATCCGGATCGACGAGAAATTTTCCCTTGGGGATATCACCATCGACCCATTTGCCATTTCCCATGACGCCAACGAGCCCACCGGCTACCGGATGGAGTGCGCAGGAAAAGCGGCGGCCGTGGCCACGGATCTGGGGATGTATACGGATTACGTGGTGGGCAAGCTGAAAAATCTGGACGCGGTGCTCTTAGAGGCAAACCATGACATACATATGCTGGAGGTAGGGGCCTACCCTTATTATCTGAAGCAGCGGATTCTGGGGGAGAAAGGACATTTGTCAAATGAATTGTCAGGACGGCTTCTTTGTGATATACTACATGATAATTTGAAGCATATCGTCCTGGGGCATCTGAGCAAGGAAAATAATTATGTGAAGCTGGCGTATGAAACCGTGAAGCTGGAAGTGACGCTGGGCGATAACGCTTATAAAGGGGAAGATCTGGATATGACCGTCGCGAAACGGGACGAGGTATCGGAGATATACTCTTTTTGAAAGGGCCGGATGGCCGGCAAACAATCACTTGCTGCGCAAGTGGCTGCATTCAAAAGGCAATCAATTTGCTGCGCAAGTGGCTGCATTCAGAAGGTAATCAATTTGCTGCGCAAATTGGTTATATATTACAGGAGGAACAGGACATGAAGAAATGCATCGTAACCGTGCTGGGGAAGGATACCGTGGGGATCATCGCGAAGGTATGCACCTACCTTGCGGAAAATGGGATCAACATTCTGGACATTTCCCAGACTATCGTGCAGGGATACTTTAATATGATGATGATTGTGGATGTGACGGAGAAGGATACCCAGTTTACAAAGATCTGTGATGATCTGGAAAAGCTGGGCAAGGAGATCGGGGTCAATATCCGCTGCCAGAGAGAAGAAATTTTTGAGAAAATGCACAGGCTGTAACAAAGAATGCTGCGACAGACAGAATCAGCCGCAAAAGGTGAGGAAAACAGATATGATTAATATGTATGAAGTTTCAGAGACAAACGAAATGATCGAGCATGAGAACCTGGACGTGCGTACGATCACGCTGGGGATCAGCCTGCTGGACTGCATCGACTCGGATCTGGTAGCGCTGAATGAAAAGATCTATGAGAAGATCACCAGGGTGGCGAAGGATCTGGTCAGCACAGGCCGGGACATTGAAAAGGAGTTCGGCATTCCGATCGTCAACAAGCGGATCTCCATTACGCCCATTTCCCTGGTGGGGTCTGCGGCGTGCAGATGCCCGGAGGATTTTGTGACCATCGCCCGGACGCTGGACTGGGCGGCGCAGACCGTAGGCGTAAACTTTATCGGCGGATATTCCGCACTGGTGTCCAAGGGAATGACGAAAAGCGAGGAATACCTGATCCGGTCGATCCCCCAGGCGCTGGCGGAGACGGAGCGGGCCATGGAGGAGATCCTGGGAAAAATCAGCGGCGTGGGGAAGGTGGACGTAATGCTCTCCCTCCACAGCGGCGGCGAGCGGGTATTGGCCCAGGACAGCTCCCTGCGCTACAGCGGCAGCGTCCAGTCCCCGGACAGCTATGAGCGCTCCACCCAGCCCGTAACGGACGGAGGCGGCGTGGTGGTCACCAAGGAAACCTGTCCCCAGTACCGGGGCGCGCTGGTGGTCTGCGAGGGCGGGGGGGATGACGGCGTGCGGCTGCAGGTGGCGAAGGCGGTGTCCGCCCTGACGGGTCTGGGCAGCGACCGAATCGCCGTGGTCAAGTGGCAGGACGCGCCGGCGGCCGGTTCTGCCGGTCAGCCGTCAATGAAATGATAACATGGAGGAAATGAAACGATGAGGAACCAATGGAAGCGGAACGCCGTGGTGGCGACGGTACTGCTGTTTGTCTGCGCGGCGGTGTATCTCAACTGGCGCTATGCCGGAAACGTAACCGGCGAC
>OFFF01002527.1_pt1 | contig 10192 bp, 9 predicted proteins | sample 1521301 | NCBI WGS metagenome assembly OFFF01 (sample SAMEA3504101, study PRJEB24116) | mouse gut metagenome | biome: mouse gut; feature: mouse-associated habitat; material: faeces | place: Denmark | collected 2011
TGTCAAGTGCTTTTTGTGCTTTTATTGGAAATACCTGGTTAACTTAATGGCATTGCTCACGGTGAGACGCATTTCCGATATAGCATAAAGGGTCAGCGGGATTTACCGCGCTTCTTGGGCTTCTGCTCCCGTGCTTTCCGCTCCTGGATGTGCTGCTCCAGAGTCTTGGGCGGCAGATTGTCAACGGCGATAATCACATTTTTGGGCGGTACGCCCTTGAACATATCGCGGATTTCTTCAGATTTGTCCTTTTTCATCTCGGCCTCCTTTTCCTTGGCATCTTCGGCGGCAAACCGCCATTCCAACTGTTCCACGTTCCAGTTGTCTTTGAAACGGCCTATCCGGGTGGGCTTGCCCTGGCCCTGCTTCTTCCGCTCGATCAGACCGACGCCCTTGCCGGTGTCCAGCTCGGCCAGCAGCCTCATGGCCTTGTCCCGTCCGCAGTTCAGATTGCTGCATACCTCGTCTACAGTGTAGTAAATGTAGACGCGCCCGGTATCGTCGTACCATTCGTTTTTGATGGACAGGCTCATACGGTCAAGCAGCATCCCGTAGAGCAGCTTGGAGTCCGTGGACAGGTGCTTAAAGCGGGGGTGGGTGATAAGCTGGCAGGGGATGCGGAAGTAGGTAAACTGCATCGCCTCGTCGCCGTAAAAATAGCTCGAAAATTTCATATCCGGCATGGCCGTTGCCTCCTTTTGGGCATGAAAAAAACACGATTGTCAAATCGTGTTTTTTTCTGGATGTTCGATTTTGTCACAAAGGAAAGAATTTAGGGTAACTGCACAATAAAATGTTGTTTTCAGTCTTGTCCTTTATCGGTAACGTCCTTATGAACGGTAATCGTTCAACGACGGGGTTGAACGGCCCCGAGAGATTGCCGGACACAGACCGGCTGGATTACCAGTGGAAGTCGATAGACTGGAAAAAGGCCGAAGCTGAAGTTAATAGGCTGCAAGCCAGGATTGCTAAGGCGACCCAAGAAAAGAAATGGAACACAGTGAAGCGACTTCAATATCTTCTAACTCATTCGTACTATGCAAAAGTTTTGGCGGTTAGAAAAGTGACCACCAACAAAGGGAAAAACACGCCGGGCGTGGATAAAGAATTATGGAATACTCCAGCAGATAAAATGCGCGGCGCGCTGACCCTGACGGATACTGGCTACAAGGCGAAACCTCTGCGCCGGGTATACATTGAGAAAAAGGGCAAAAAGGCAAAACGACCGCTTGGCATACCTTGTATGTATGACAGGGCCATGCAAGCACTCTATGCGCTGGCACTCGACCCGGTGTCAGAAACGACGGCAGACCCAAAATCCTTTGGCTTCCGCAAGGGACGCTGTGCGCAGGATGCCTGTGAATATATCTTTGGGGCACTGAGCAAGAAATGCGCCCCGAAGTGGATTCTGGAAGGGGACATTAAAGGATGCTTTGACCATATCAGCCACGATTGGCTGGTGGAGCATATCCCCATGGATCAATCTGTGCTCAAGCAGTTTCTCAAGGCCGGGTTTGTTTTCCAAGACGAATTGTTCTCAACGGACGAAGGCACCCCACAGGGCGGCGTTATATCCCCAATCCTGGCAAATATGACACTGGACGGTATGCAGGAACTTCTGGCCAGCCGCTTCCATAAAAACAGCCGAGGGAAGATAGATGTACAGAAGAAAAATGCCAATAAAGTCAATCTGGTGCGATATGCAGATGATTTCATCGTCACAGCGGCAACGAAGGAAATTGCGGAAGAAGCCAAGGAACTCATTCGCAGTTTTCTGGCAGCCAGAGGTCTGGAGTTGTCGGAAGAAAAGACGGTCATCACTCACATTGACGATGGATTTGATATGCTGGGATGGACTTTCCGCAAATTTAATGAAAAACTCATTATCAAGCCGTCGAAGAAAGCTGTAAAAGCCTTTATTGTCAGTCTGTCCAAAACCGTTCTCGGGCGGGGGAAATCCTGGAAACAGGAAGTGCTCATTGAAAAGCTGAACCAGCAAATCCGAGGATGGGCTAATTATCATCAGTCCGTCTGTGCCCAGGAAACCTTCTCCCTCATTGACCACAGGTTATTCCAGCTGTTGTGGAAGTGGGCGAAGCGGCGTCACCCTGAAAAGGGCCGCAAGTGGGTAAAGGATAGATATTGGCACACGAAAGGGACACGGCACTGGGTATTTTCCTCAGAAAGCTCAGAGTTGATAGCCCTCAGCTACATCCCCATTATCCGCCATACAAAGGTACGAATGAACGCAAATCCCTACTTTGACACCCAATATTTCATCGACCGGAAATTCAAACACGGCATGAAACGGTTATCCGGAAAGTTCAAAAAGATATGGAAAAACCAAAAAGGGTGCTGCTATCACTGTGGTCTTCCCATGGACATTAGCGACAGCGACGAAAAGGATATCTTCTATAAAATCCCGAAGTCCATGGGCGGCAAAGACGAGGTTCAAAACATGGCCTACGTCCATAAACATTGCCAGATAATTTTCATGGAGTGCCGCGCGAAAGCGTGATGAAATGCTTGAGCCGTATGAGGGGAAACCTTCACGTACGGTTCTTAGGCGAGAAAGCGGGAGTAATCCCGCCGACTTAGCCGGCAAGATTGATTCCGTCACCAAGAAGGGAATTTACGGGGTGCGGTTCCTGGTGTATGACCAGAACAAGAACCCCATCGGCGAGTACAGCTCGGACAACCAGGGGTATGTCTATATCGACGACCTCACCGTGCAGGGCAAGGGCCGGCTGTACATCCGCGAGCTGGAGGCGGCCCCTGGGTACGAGCTGGACAAGGAGTACAAGACCGTTTACGTCCAGCCGGGCCGGACCGTGGAGATCGTGTGGGAGAACACCCCCGTCACAGGCCAGTTCCAGATTTACAAATACGCCGCCGAATACAACGAGATCACCGGCACCCCGGCGGGCGCACCCCTGAAGGGCGCGGTGTACGAGATCAGCGAGGCCCGCAGCGGAAAGGTTGTGGACTATATCACCACCGACGCCCGGGGTGTCGCGGCGTCCAAGCCGTTGCCGTTAGGCCGGTATAAAATTGTTGAAGTGACCGCTCCGGCCTACTGGCAGCTCAGCGGCAAGACCTTTGATGAAACCTTGGAGTATTCGGGCCAGATCATCAAGCTGTCCGACTACGACAAGCCCGCCAAGCTGGGCGTCTCCATCACCAAACGGGGCAACGCCCAGACGCTGGCGGGCGGCCAGATGCGGTACGACTTCACCATCGCCAACACCTCCAACGTGCCGCTCTCTGAGTTCTACTGGCACGACCGCATTCCCACCGACGCTGCCCGGGCCACCGTGCTGACCACCGGCACCTACAGCGCGCGCCTGAATTACCAGGTTCTGTACAAGACCAACTACCGCTCCGACTACCAGCTGCTGGCGTCCAACCTGCTCACCAGCAGCAACTACTCCTTCCACCTGAACGCCATCCCCATGCAGGCGGGGGAGCACGTCACCGACATCCGTTTCGAGTTCGGCAAGGTGCCTGTGGGCTTCCAGTCCGTGGCCAAGCCCACCCTGATGGTGCAGGTACTGGGCACGGCGGCCAACAACTACCAGCTTGTCAACCGGGCCGATGTGGGCGGCAAGTACCAGGGCACCTGGCAGACCGCCCAGGCTTCCTGGCTCACCATCGTGCGCAGGCTGGGGCCTGTGCCCACCCTGCCCCAGACGGAGTACTAAGCTGAACAGCGGGGCGGCTCCGATAGGGGCCGCCCCGTCTGGCTTCCGATATTGCGAAAAGGCAGGTGTGTCTCAGCAGTAATAGTCCGTGCGGCCAAAATATGCCTGCCACTTTTGCAGAACCTCGCCGCTCCGCGCCTCAATAATCTTCATGATGTTATTCAGGATTCTTGGCGGGATGGCGGAATTGTTGTGGCAAAGATAGCAACGCCCTGCCCTGGTGATCCAGATTTTTGTGGCCCTTGCAGAGGGAGAGCCTTGTGACACGTGGACATGGACTGGCTCCAGCGGATCATTTTCGTTAGACCAGAAGTACACCCAGTATGATCCGATCTTAAAAACTTGCGGCATTCTCAAATCCGCCTTCCTTCGAGAACTGGAGGATCAAATGTGCGGTGGATTCAATGACCTCCCGGAGGCGGGAAAGCTCGCCTTCCGAGAAGCCCAGCACGTCCTCCCACCGGTAATCGGGCAGATAGCACGCCGCATGGTGAAAGCAATCCTTTTCGTCCGGCCGTTCCATATAGACTTTTACGGTTCCGTCTGAGCCCATTTCAGAATGAACAATCTCCGTTCCATCATCCAGCGTCAAAAAAGGATACATCATTCAGCGTCAGTCCTTTCTGTGCCACAATCATCTGTTAGAAGCTGCCTCTCATTATAGCAGGGGCGGCGTATTTTATCAAGAAGGTGATTTCCATAGAACCCAAAAAGGGGAGGGAGGGAGAGATCCATTTTCTGAAGTTCGGGAAAATTTCTTTTGTTTTTGCTTGACATTCTATGAGGGGTGTGGTATAGTAAGCTTCGTTGAACAGGTAAGGAGCAAAAAGCTTGTTCCTTGGTTTGTTTTTATAAGTTAATAATGGTTTCCTTAAAACTTCATGTTCGGAATATCTGGGGGTATAGATCAGCTGGGAGCACACGTCACCAGTGAAACGGCCCCGATTTTGTCCCAAAAGTTCGCAAAATTAGCAGTTGGCAACTCGCAAGAAATGTTCTATAATGTGCCACATTGATTGAAGAATCAGCGGAAAATGGTCAAAGAAAGTTCTGAAAAAAGTTCATATGGGGGTATAGCTCAGCTGGGAGCACACGTCACCAGTGAAACGACCCCGAATTTGTTCCAAAAGTTCGAAAAATTAGCAGTTGACAACTTGCGAGAAGTGTTCTATAATATGTGACGTTGATTGAAGAATCAACAGACAATAGTCCAAAAAAGTTCTGAGAAAAGTTCATATGGGGGTATAGCTCAGCTGGGAGAGCGCTTGAATGGCATTCAAGAGGTCAGCGGTTCGATCCCGCTTATCTCCACCATCGGGAACCGAAAAAAGCTCGTTTTGATGAAAGTCAAAACGAGCTTTTTCATTTCCTCTATGCAGATTGATATGTCCCATGAGTGCCATTCATTCACTCCCCGATTTGCTTTGCCCAAACCATGCACAGAACAAAATTCAATACCTTGAAAAAGCGCGACAATTCATGTCGCGCTTTTTTCATATCCAAGGGAGGGTCAACCATGCCGGAAGTCATTTTGTCAGATTATTTCTATGGAGACGAATCAGAGGAATTTATATATTTCAAAATTCCTCGCCTTCTAATCACAGATCAGAAGTTCAAGCACGTTTCCACCGACGCCAAACTGCTCTAAGACGCGCCGAGCGGCGGAGCAGACAACCAGTGTCAGCGCCGGGGCGATTTTGTAGTTTTTCGCCGAACAGAAAATGTCGAAAAATGGCGGGTAAAGGTGTACAGCCTTTGGATAATTATACTTGCCGTTTTTGCCTGTCAAGCCTAAAACAAGCTGATAAATCAGGGCTTGACAGGCTTCAAGCCGGCAAGCTGGCTAGTGTATAAGGCTGCATAATACCTGTATGCCATCCATCAAAAAACGACATTCCATTTCGGCGAAAAATGACATTTTGAAATGGCGCTGACAACCAGGACACGGTCAGCCTCCACCAGCGCCCCCGGCCCCGTGGGAAAGAAGGCGGCCACAAAGCGGATTAACGACCGGGCCCGGAAGAAAGCACAGCGCAAGGCACAGCGGAATTTGCTCCAAAAATCCAAGCAGACGGCCCAAATTACTGCTGACCTGTCCAAGAAAGCGGCCCAGGCTACGGTGAAGGCGGTGAAGGAGCTGATCAGCGCCCTGGCCGCCCTGGTGGGCGGTGGCACACTGGTGGCCGCCATGTGTGTGATTTTCCTGGCGGCCGCTGTGATCGCGTCCCCTTTCGGCATCTTTTTTGCCAATGAACCATCTCCCGGCGCGGTGCCGTTGAGCGCCGTTGTGAACCAGGTCAATATGGAACTGTCCGACAAACTGGCCGCGCTACAATCAGGCAGCTACAGCTCCATCGACATTGAGGGCGCGGCCCCAGACTGGCGGGAAGTGGCGGCGGTGTTCGCCTGCAAAACGGCCATGGGCTCGGACAGTGTGGATGTGGCCGCTTTGACCCCTGACCGGGTGGAGCGGCTAAAAGCCGTGTTTTGGGATATGTGTGCCCTTACGTCCCGTGTGGAAACCATTGAGCATGAAGCCACAAACGATACCGAGGCATGGACAGAACAGAAACTGCATATCACCATCACTTCCAAGAGCGCGGACGATATGCGGACAGCTTACACTTTTTCCACCGACCAGAATAATACCTTGACGGAGCTGCTGGATGAGTTGGATGTAATCGGCGGCCTGCTGGGGAATCTGGGCATAGCTGACGAGAAAGTTTTAGAAGTTCTCCAGCGTTTGCCGGACAATCTTTCCCCAGAGCGGCGGGCTGTGGTGGAAACGGCTTGCAAGCTGGTGGGCAAGGTCAATTACTTCTGGGGCGGCAAGAGCAGCGCCATCGGCTGGGACCCCCGCTGGGGGACGCTGATGAAAGTTACCTCGCCGGGGAATGACACCAGCGGCACATACCGACCCTTCGGCTTGGACTGTTCCGGTTTCCTGGACTGGGTGCTGAAAAATGTGGGCCTGCCCAGCGATGGGCATTGGTACATCAACAGAAATTTGACAGCAGTATCAACGGCTGACGCCAAACCAGGGGATTTTGCGCTATACCCGGACGCCTCCCATATTGGTGTAGTGGTGGGCCGGAATGAGGCGGGGAAGCTCTTGATCTGCCACTGTGCCAGCGGGCAGAATAACATCGTAATCACCGAGTTTTCCGCCTCCGGCTTCACCGCTGTGGGTAAGTTGTCTTTCATGGACTGAAAAATAAATCTCACGGTGAGACGCGATTTTTTCAGTAGTTTATTGCAAAAGAGGCTGGATTGTAAAAGGCATTCATAATGAACACTACAAGGGCGGGGCCGCTTTTGACAGCAGCCCCGCCCTTCATTTTTATCCGTTATGCCGCACAGGTGAACGTTACGGATTCTGGGCATCCACAGCTTCGGTGCGCCAGATGAATTTTACTTGACCGTCCATGTCGGCACTAATGCCGGAGAAGGAGTTGTAGCGTTCCGACACATCCCGCACAGCTTCCAGCCTGTCGGCCAGACTGCTCAGATCGCCATCGAATGCATCTACCAGCTTTTGGACGCCCTTCTCATTGAACTCCTTCAGGCCGTGGCTCAATTCCATGGCTCCATCCCGCAGCTGGGTCACGCCGTCGATCAGGGCGGGAGCGTTGCCCTTCATGGTCAGGATGCCGTCATACAGCTGGCCCGCGCCGGCAGACAAATTGTCCGCGCCGTTTTTCAGAGCATCCACGCCCACATTCAGCTCCCCGGCTCCGTCCTTGGCCTGCGCCACCCCAGCGGTGTAGCTCTGAAGCCCCTGGTAAAAGCCGTTGTAGCTGTCCAGGGAGGCTTTCAGCGCCGCCACCTGCTGCGCGGCAGGGGATTCCCCGGCGGCGGCGATCACACCGTCCAGTACCTGACCGTAGTTCTCCATTGTGAGCTCGGGGGCCTGTACCCCAGCCGCGGCCAACTGGCTGTTGGCGGAGGCCAGCAGGGACTGGAAAACCTGGACCGCGCCGCCGTTCAGCGCATCGTTCTGTCCGGCCAGCTGATCAAGACCTTGATGCAGGGCAGCAGCCCCAGCTTGAAGCTGGGCGGCACCCGCGCTCAGGCCTTCTGCCCCCTGCTTGAGCTGGGCCGCCCCTGCGGCCAACTGGTCGATGCCCTTAACCAGTTCTTCCGAGCTGGTCAGCAGAGTGCACAGCCCGTCATAGAGCCGGGAGGAGCCGTCGATCAGTTGATCCATGGCATCCGTGAGTTCATCCAGTTTATCATCCAGTTCGCCCAGGCCGTCCAAATCATCGTTGTCCTCCATCGTGGAGGCCGCATCATTGAACAACTCGTTGACAGCTAAGGTGACAGTAGTCTCCAGCTCAAAGCGCTCTACGTTAGCAGTGATTTCCACATAATCGGGCAGATCCAGGGTATCACGATCCAGTCCCAGGCTTTCCTGGAGGCCGGGGAAGGCCAGCCCCGCCACGATGGTGCGGTCTCCATCGTTCATGATTTTGCCGTTGGTGACGGATACGTTGGTGAACACGTCATTGTCCAGCATCAGCCCGGTGAGCATGGCGAAGGGAACATAGATTTTTTCCTGCTTGCCGTCAATTTCCAACAGCTCGTATTGATGATTGGTATAATCGAAGCGAATGGTTACTTCGCCGCTTTTGCCCGCCAGCTCTGCCGGGGCAATGGGCTGGCCGTCCAGCATATAGCTCACTGTCACGACCACGGGCAATTCTTTATCAAGATTTCCTTGGTAGTAGATATCGTTCCCCTTGGCATTCCAGACACAGGAATTGTTCCCGCCCATGGTATAGCTCTCGTTTCCTTTTACGTTCTCAATACCGGTGAGCTGGGTTACATCGTTGATGGCGTCGCTGCCCAGGGCATTTTGAATCCAATCACTGACAATGATTTTCTGGACGCTTCCATCGGCGCCGGCCAGGACGTATACCGTCTCGTCCTTCACATTCCGGCCCGCATCGGGATCATAAGAGGAGCTGGTCTTTGGCGCGGTGGATTCCGCGCCGCTGTTACCAGGGGCGGCGTCTGGGAAACCGGTATCGGCGGAGATACCCATAGCGTACACCGTACCCCCGATGCCGCCCAGAGCCAGCAGGACGCACAGGCTGATAGACAGTATTTTTACAACAGGCTTTTTCATTTCGCATATACCTCCACATTGGAAATTTTGGGGTGCTTGGGCTGCCTCATGCCCGCCGTGGTGGCGCAGATCAGCTTATCACACAGTAGCAGCAGGGCGGGCAGAACGAAGATGACAGATACCATACTGATAACCGCGCCACGGGCCATGAGCATACACATGGAGCTGATGATGTCGATTTCGGAATAGGCGGCTACGCCGAAGGTGGCGGCGAACAGCCCCATACCGGACACCAGGATGGACGGGATGGAGGTGGACAGGGCGGTGTGCACCGCCTGTTTCTTATCCGCACCGTTGATGCGCTCCGCTTTATAACGTGTTGTCATCAAAATGGCGTAGTCCACTGTGGCCCCAAGCTGGATGGTGCTGATGCAGATGGGTGCGATGAAGGGCAGGCTCTGGCCCAGATAATGGGGCAGGCCCAGGTTGACGAAGATAGCCGCCTCAATGACCGCGATGAGGATGAAGGGCAGGGTGAAGCTCTTTTCCACCAGGGCGATGATGAGGAAGATGGCGATGATGGACACGGCGTTGACCATTTTGAAGTCGTGGTCGGTGGTCTGGATCATGTCCTTCATGCAGGGGGCTTCTCCGATGAGCATACCGCCCTGGTCGTACTTTTTCAGGATGTCGTTAAGCTGGCCGATCTGGGCGTTCACCGCGTCGCTGGCAACCTTGTACTCGGAGTTGATGAGCAGCAGACGCCAGTTGTCGCTTTTCAGCATAGAGGTAACGGACTCGGGCAGAAGCTCCTCCGGCACCCGGGAGCCCACAACAGACTCCATGCCCAGCACGTACTTCACGCCGTCCACCTGCTCCATCTCCCGGGTCATGGCCCGCACGTCTTTTGCAGATACGTCCGCGTTTACCAGCAGCATGTGGGTGGAGGCCACATTGAACTCGTCCCGCAGCTTGCCTTCGGCAATGACGTACTCCATATCCCCAGGCAGGCACTGGCCCATGTCGTAGTACACCTCGCTGTTGGCCTGGTTATAGCCGTAAAGGGCGGGAGGAAGGATGAGGGCAAAGATCACAATAAACACAGGGAATACTTTTACGACTCCGCCGGATAGCTTTCCCATATTGGGGATCAGGGAACGGTGGCGGGTCTTTTGCAACGGCTTATCAAATACCAGGATCAGTGCCGGCAATACGGTAACGCAGCCCAGCACCCCCAGCAGCACCCCCTTGGCCATGACGATGCCCAAATCCCGGCCCATGGTAAAGGACATGAAGCACAGCGCGATGAAGCCTGCCACTGTGGTGATAGAGCTGCCCACCACAGAGGTCAAGGTGGCCTGGATGGCGGAGGCCATGGCTGCCTTGTTATCCGCGCACAGCCGCCGCTGTTCGTTGTAGCTGT
>OFFF01002539.1_pt1 | contig 10157 bp, 10 predicted proteins | sample 1521301 | NCBI WGS metagenome assembly OFFF01 (sample SAMEA3504101, study PRJEB24116) | mouse gut metagenome | biome: mouse gut; feature: mouse-associated habitat; material: faeces | place: Denmark | collected 2011
CCGCTGTCAAATGACAGCGGGCCTGTGCCTGCCGGGTTGACTGGTCTAAGAGCCTGAACGGGGCTTTTTGCGCAGCTTCAGCAGAATGCCGTGGGCGTTGGCAGAGCTCTGGAGCAGGCGTACCGCTTGGGCGGACCGTTCTTTCAAGTCCAAATCCTCTGAACCCTGGAGCTGGCTGACAGCCGTTTGGAGCGCGGAGAGGGGCAGAAGGTTTGCCGCCAAGCAGAAAAAGGTTTTTCTTCGCCCGTCGTTATAGTGGGCCAGGAGCAGATTCAATATTCGGACTCTTTCCCGCTGTTCCTCGTTGTAGCGGTTCATGCCAATGGCCTTTGCCCGTTCAAGATTGGCTTTTTGGTTTTGGTGGGTGATGAACGAATCGTAGTCGTCGATGTGCAGATATTGGTCACAGGGATACTCGGGGCACTGGAAACAGTAGCTTACACCGCCGTGCTCCAGGCTGCATCTTGCGATTTTGCAGGACTGATTCCCATTTCCGCATCCGGAACAGTGTCCGCCCAGCTTCATGGAACAAAGCCCGCAGTTCAGGCCGCAGAGAGAAAGCAGCTGGTTATCCCGCACAAATCCTTTCATTTACCGCCCCTGGGCGATCCGCCGTCCCGACGGGGTGGCGGCCAGCCCGCCCTGGCCCGTCTCCCGCAGGGCGGAGGGCAGGCTCCGGCCCACCGCGCCCATGGCGTCGATGACCTCGTCGCAGGGGATGGGGCTGGACAGCCCCGCCAGGGCCATGTCCGCGCAGGTGAGGGCGTTCACCGCCCCCATCACGTTGCGCTTCACGCAGGGGCACTCCACCAGCCCCGCCACCGGGTCGCACACCAGCCCCATCACGTTTTGCAGGGCCATGGCGCAGGCGGCGGCCATGGCGGAGGCGGAGCCCACCTCCGCCTGACAGCCCCCCTCCGCCCCGGAGATGGAGGCCCGCTGGGCGATGACCTGCCCGAATCCGGCGGACACGTACAGGCACTCCACCATGGTCTCGTCGGACAGGCCCTCCCGCCGCTGGAGGGGGATGAGCACCGCGGGCAGAACGCCGCAGGCCCCGGCGGTGGGGGCGGCCACGATCCGGCCCATACAGGCGTTGTGCTCCCCCAGCTTCAGGGCCACGGAGGCCACCTCCTGGACGAATGGTCCACAGATGGGGTCGGCTAAATCGGCCATCCTGGCCCCCTGCCCCCCGGACAGGCCGCTGGCGGAGCGGCGGGCGGGGTCGTACTCCTCCAAGGACTCCTTCATGGCCTGCCACAGCCTGCCCATGCGGGCCAGGCTGGCGGCGGGGTCCGCGTCCCGGTCCTGGCAGTCGTCCTCTAACACAGCCCTCCACAGGGGCTTGTCCGCCGACGCGGACAGCATCGCTTCCACTGAACCGAACATATCAATCCTCCGAAAGATTTAAATAGATGCAGCGCACCACGCCGCCCAGAAGCTGGATATTTCCGATGATCTCCGGGGTGAGGGGCTGGTCGCACTCCAGCACCATGACGGACAGGCCCTCCCGGTGGTCCCGGTAGAGCTGCATGGCGGCGATGTTCACGTCGTGGTAGGCCAGGCAGGAGGCTACCTCCGAGACGATCCCGGGCTTGTCCTGGTTGCGGACCACCAGGGTGGGCAGGTCGCCGGAGAAAGCGGCGGCCATGCCGTCGATGGAGTTCACCCGGATCCGCCCGCCCCCCAGGGAGGAGGCGTTCACCACCACCGTGCGGCCCCGCTCTCCGATGAGGGTCATGACGGCGGTGTTGGGGTGGGCGTCCCGCAGGTCCACGGTCTGGATGCGCACGTCCATCCGGGCCTCCCGGGCCAGCTGGAGGCTGCGGGGTATGCCGGGATCGTCGGGCTTCATGGCCAGCAGTCCGGCCACGAGGGCCTTGTCGGTGCCGTGGCCCGCGCCGGTGGCGGCGAAGGAGCCGTGGAGGGCGATGTTGGCCCGGGCGGGCTGGAAGCCCAGCAGCTTCCGGCCCACATAGCCCATGCGGACGGCCCCGGCGGTGTGGGACGAGGACGGGCCCACCATGACGGGGCCCATGATATCGAAAATGTTCAAGGGAGTGACACAACCTTTCGCGGCGGGCCCGGAGAACACTCCGGGCCCTGTGAATACAAGCTCTTATGCTTCCTGGCTCTCCTCCGGGGCCGGGTTCAGCTTGGACACCAGGGCGCGCTCCACCCGCCGGTCGGCGAAGCCCAGCACCTGGATGCGCAGGCCGTGGGCGTCCACCTCGATCTGGGCCCCGTCCTCCGGGATGACGGACAGCTGGGCGAACACCAGCCCGCCCAGGGTGTCCGACTCCTCCTCCTCGGGGAACTCCACCCCCAGGGCCTCCGCCACCTGCTCCAGGGGGCAGCCGCCGGACACCCGCCACAGGCCCGGCTCCACCTGCTCGATCTCCTTTTCCTCCGGGGTGTCGAACTCGTCATAGATATTGCCCACGATCTCCTCCAGCAGATCCTCCATGGTCACAAGGCCGGAGGTGCCGCCGTACTCGTCCACCACAATGGCCATATGTACCTTTTTGCTCTGCATATCCCGGAACAGCACGTCGGTGCGCACCGACTCCGGCACGAAGTAGGCGGGCCGGATCAGCTGCGTGAGGGGCTTGGGGGCGTCCTCCTGGGCGTTGAGCAGGAAGTCCCGGGTGTTGAGTATGCCCACGATGTCGTCCGCGTCCTCCCGGTACACCGGGAACCGGGACCGCCCGGAGGCGAGGATGGCGTTGAGCACGTCCTCGCCGGTGTCCTCCACCCACACCATCACCATGTCGGTGCGGTGGATCATCACGTCCTCGGCGGTGGTGTTGTTGAACTCGAAGATGTTCTCGATAAGCTCCTTCTCGGAGGACTCGATGGCTCCCCGCTCCTCGCCCAGGTCCACCATCATGCGGATCTCGTCCTCGCTCACGTCCTGGTTGTCCGCCCTGGGGTCGATGCCCAGCAGCCGCAGCACCCCGTTGGTGGACTTGGACAGCAGCCAGATCACCGGCCGGAACACCGCCGCCACCGCGGACACCGCGCCCAGGGTGAACCGGGCCACCCCCTCCGTCTTTTTCATGGCGATGCGCTTGGGCACCAGCTCGCCCAGAACCAGGCTGAAGTAGGACAGCGCGAGGGTGATGAGCACCACCATCAGGTTGTTCAGCGCGGCGGGGGAGAGGGCGGTGACCCCCAGATCCTCCACCAGCCACTTCACCAGCGGGTCGGAGAAGCTGTCGGCGGCGAAGGCGGAGGACAGGAACCCGGCCAGGGTGATGGCGATCTGAATGGCGGACAGGAAGTGGTCGGGGGCCTGGGTGAGGGACAGGAGCCGGGCCGCTTTTTTGTCCCCCTCCTCGGCCTGCTTGCGGAGCTTGGACTCGGACAGGGAGATGACGGCGATCTCGGCGGCGGCGAAGAAGGCGTTGATCAGGATCAGGACGATCAGGATGATCAGCTTCGGTAATAACGGGTCGTCGGGCAAGATGGATAACCTCCTACTAAAACAGCGGTCTGTTTGATTTGCCGCCCTATTCTATGCGGCGCAGACCCTAACGGATTACAGTATATCAGCTTTTTGGGAAAAAGCAATCCTTTCGTGAAGGGGGCGGGGCAAGGGCGCAAAAAAGCCCTCCCCCACAGGGGGGAAGGGCTGCCCTCCGAAGGGGATGGACGGGGGGGCGGCACGGGGCTGAAAGCGTCCCGGCTCCGTCCCCCCGCCCGCTGCGGCTTCGCCGTGCTTTAACCCAGCAGCTTCAGCAGCTCCGCCTTGGGCCGCGCGCCCACCGCCTTGCTGACGATCTCCCCGCCCTTGAACACCAGCAGGGTGGGTATGCTCATCACGCCGAACCGGGCGGCCAGCTCGTTCTGCTCGTCCACGTTCACCTTGCCCACCACGATGTCGTCCCGCTCCCCGGCGATCTCGTCCACGATGGGGGACACCATGCGGCAGGGGCCGCACCACTCGGCCCAGAAGTCCACCAGCACGGGCTTGTCGGAGCGCAGGACGATCTCATCAAAATTCTCGTTGGTAATGTTCTGTACAGACATGGCTGCATTTCTCCTTTTGTCAGTTGAATTTGTAGATTTTCCGGGCCAGGCGGTACAGCCCCACCGACAGCTTCCGCCCCTGGTAGCCCGGTATGTTGGTGCCCACGTTGGTGGCCTTGTAGCGGCAGCGGCGGTAGAGGGCGGCGTTCTTCTGCCGCAGGTACTCCCAAAGCTCGGTGCGCAGGCCCAGGGACTGGGGGGTGTTGGCGATCACCGAGAAAATGGACGAGATGGACATCATCATGGACAGGTAGTTCAGCATATAGCGGCCCAGCCGGGGCTGGGTGGCCTTGATGGCCATCACGTCATGGGCGGCGATCATCTGCTTGGTCACCCGGACCTGCTGGTCGATGCGCCCCGCCATCACCGCCTCGTTCACGCTCTGATCCGCCCGCCCGATGAAGTAGCGGTACAGGTCCAGGTCCATGTAGTACAGGGTCTTGACGAAGGGCAGGGGCTGGTAGACGAAGATGTTGTCCACATAGAAGGTGTGCTTGGGCAGCTCCAGCCCGCAGTCCCGCAGTAGCTGGGTGCGGTAGATCACCGAGTGCATCAGCAGGTACTGGGAGGTGCGGAAGTGGCGGATGGAGTCCCAGGTGAAGATCTGGCCGGTGGGGAACACGTTTTTGTAGCCCATCACCTTCCGGGTGTTGTCCTCCACGTGCTCATAGACATAGTTGGCGATGAGCAGATCCACCGGGGCGGGCATGGCGGCGAACTCCCGGAGCTTTGCCACCACCTGGGCCAGGGCGTCCGTGTCCAGCCAGTCGTCCGAGTCCACCACCTTATAATAGAGGCCCCTGGCGTGGCGGATGCCCTGGTTGACGCCCTCGCCGTGGCCGCCGTTCTCCTGGTGGATGGCCCGGATGATGTCCGGGTGCTTTGCCGCCCATTCGTCGCATTTGGCGGGGGTGTCGTCCCTGGTGGAGCCATCGTCCACCAGGATGATCTCCGCGTCCTCCCCGGCGGACAGCAGGGTTTCAATGCAGTGATCCATATAGTCCGCCGAATTGTAGCAGGGGACGGCGAAGGTGATCAGTTTGTCCATTTCTATCTCGCTCCAGTCTTGTATATGTGATAGGGGAGCATCTGTAGGGGCGGACATTGTCCGCCCGTCCCGCGGTGCAGGGGGGACGCGGGGGCGCGCAATGCGCGGCCCTACACCCGGGAGAGCAGCTCGCCGGTGAGGGCCAGGGCCTTTGCGGGGATGGCGTCCTCGTCGGCACGAGCTCCACTCAGCTCCATCCGGCTGCGCCGGATGTCCGCCCGTTCCGCTGCGCCTCCTCTCCCAGCCGAACCCGCTTCGCCGGGCTTCGGCTGGGTTTTCAAAGCATACCGTCTGCGAGGGTCAATGCCCTTGCGGCGATGGCGTCCATGTTATAGTATTTGTACTCCGCCAGACGGCCCAGCAGGCGCAGGCCGGGGAATTTGTCCGCCTCCGCCTTGTACTTGGCGTACAGGGCGTTGTTTTCCGGGTTGATGACGGCGTAGTAGGGGATCTCGCCGTCCGCCCCGGTGTAGGCCCGGGAGTATTCCTTCATGATGGTGGTGACACCGGGCAGCTCCTGTCCGGTGAGGTGCTTGAACTCGGTGATGCGGGTGTAGGGCTGATCCACGGTGTAGTTCACCGTGCCGTGGGTCTGGAATGCGTCCTGCGGCAGGGTCTGGAACCCGAAGTCCAGGGTGCGGTAGGGCAGCGGGCCGAACCGGAACCCGAACAGCTCGTCCGCCTGCCCGGTGTAGATCACGGGGCCGTCAAACGCTTCGCCGTCCAGCTTGATCACGCCGTCCGCCAGCTCCAGCCGATTCAAAGCGTCCGTCTCCAGCTCCACGGTGATGTTGGGGTGATCCAGCATCCGCTCAAACATGGGGGTATAGCCCTCCAGGGGCATCCCCTGATAGGCGTCTTGGAAATACCGGCCATCCCTGGACAGGCGCACCGGCACCCGGGCGGTGGTGTTGGGGTCGATGTCCTCCGGCTTCTGCCCCCACTGCTTCATGGTGTAGTGGACGAATACGTGCTCATACACATAGTCCGCGATGGCGGCGATCTCCGGGTCGGGGTTCTGCCGCAGCTCCAGGATGGTAACCTGGCTCTGGGCGGGGTAGGCGTCCAGCAGCTTTTGACCCAGCCGCTTCCCCTCCTCCATGCCGAAGGCGTTCTTCATGGAGTCCAGGTTGAAGGGGACGGGGAAGAAGAAGCGCCCGTCCGTGGTCTTGTGGGCCGGCACCACCTCGGGATTATCCCGGGGCAGGTTGGCGATCACCCGGTGCTGGTAACGCCGCCATTTGGTGAACCGGGACAGGTAGTCGAACACCCGCCTGTCGTTGGTGTGGAAGATATGGGGGCCGTACTGGTGGATCAGCACCCCGGCTGCGTCGGGGCAGTCGTAGGCGTTGCCGGCCACGTGGGGGCGGCGCTCCAGCACCAGCACCCGTTTGCCAACCTCCTCGGCTAAGCGCCGGGCGGCGATGGCCCCGGCGTAGCCCGCGCCCACCACCAGCGCGTCATACTGCATCAAATTCATCCCAGCTTTCTGTTGTGGACGGGCGCGGCCCGCCTTAGTTTGCCAAATGATATCGCAATTATAACATAGAGTGCCCCCTGTGGGAAGGGAAAGTTTTTTAAGACTTGCGAAAGAAAAGGGCCGCGGCACTGTCCTCCGCGGCCCCGTCTTGATTCAATTTGCTCAATACGCCGCCACAATGCCCCCGGAGTTGGCGTAGAAGGAGCTGATCCCCCGGGCCTCCTCAATGCGCACGTCGGCGAAGTCGCAGGTCTTGAAGGCCAGGGTGCGCAGGTACTCCGCCCGCTCCCGGCACAGGCAGTGGGAGATGCACAGGAGCCGGCCCCGGTGCCGCTGGTCCGCCGCCATGATGGCGCACAGCTTGTTCAGGGCCTGCTTGATGGACAGGGCCTGTCCGTGGCGCATGATCTCCCCCTGGGGGGTGGAGCCCATCACCAGCTTCACCCGCAGCGCGCCGGTGACCAGGGACTGCACCCGGGTGAGCCGCCCGGCCTTGCGCAGCACGTCCAGGTTCTCCAGCACGAACAGGGTGTTCATCTGGGCGATGCGGCGGTCCATCTCTGCCACCACCTCCCCGAAGGGCATTCCGGAGGAGGCCAGCTTGGACAAAGCCAGGGCGATGTGGGTCTCCCCGGCGGAGGCGGAGCAGGAGTTGAACACGTGGATGTTCCGGTCCGGGTGCTCCTCCCGGAAGATCTGGGCGGCCTGCCACGCGCTGTTGTGGGAGCCGGACAGCAGGGCGGACAGGGTGACCACGTACACGTCCCCCTCCGCCGCCTCGTAGGCCGCCAGATACTCCGCCGGGGCGGGGCAGGCGGTGTGGGACGCCTCCTGGCACATGGCCATGGCGTCCACCAGCACCTCGGTGCGGAGGGTTTCATCGTCCCGGAACTCGCTGTCCCCCACGTGGATGGTGAGGGGGATGCTCTGGTACACCCCGGTGGACAGCACCTCGGGGCTGAGGTCACAGCAGCTGTCAACAATGATTTTAAAGCTCATACAAAAAAACCCCAAACATCATATTGATAATCACATCATAGCAGAGCCGCTTGGGAAAGTCAAGGGAAAACCGCCGGGATCTGGGCAAATTGCCGCTTGACGGGAGGGGCCGTCCATAGTAAGATCGGGGGAGATCAACCTACACCATATTTTAAGGAAGGCAGTGACCTGTAATGAATACCACATTTGACCCGGCAATCCGCCCGGCGGGCTGCTTCGACGGGGATTTGGATCTGTTTGAAAGCCAGTACGCCGTGCCCGGCGGCGTCAGCTACAACTCCTGGGTGATCCTGGACGAGAAGGCGGCGGTGCTGGACACGGTGGACTCCCGGAAGCTGGAGGAGTGGCTGGCCAACCTGGAGGAGATCCTGGAGGGCCGCGCCCCGGATTACCTGGTGATCCACCACATGGAGCCGGATCACGCGGGCGGCGTCCGCGTCCTGGCGGACAAGTACCCGGACATGAAGCTGGTGGGCAACGCCAAGACCTTCCCCATGCTGGCGGCCTTCACCGGGCTGGACTACGGGGATCGGGCCCTGGTGGTGAAGGAGGGGGAGGAGCTGTCCCTGGGGGAGCACACCCTGGCGTTCACCATGGCCCCCATGGTGCACTGGCCGGAGGTGATGCTGTCCTTTGAGAAGGCCAGCGGCACCCTGTTCTCCGCCGACGGCTTCGGCCGCTTCGGGGACGCCGACCCGGACTCCCCCTGGGTGGACGAGGGGCGGCGGTACTACCTGAACATTGTGGGCAAGTACGGCGTGCAGGTGCAGGCCCTGCTGAAAAAGGCGGCGGCGTTGGACATCAAGCGGGTGTGCCCCCTCCACGGCCCGGTGCTGTCCGGGGAGGGGCTGGCCCTGGCCCTGGAGAAGTACGATCTCTGGAGCCGCTATGTCCCGGAGGAGAAGGGCGTGCTGGTGGCCTACGCCTCCATCCACGGGAACACCGCCCGGGCCGCCCTGGAGCTGGCGGAGCTGCTGAAGGCCCAGGGGCTGGCGGTGGAGGCCATGGACCTCACCCGCCGGGACTGGGCGGAGGCGGTGGCCGGGGCTTTCCGGTACAGCGGGCTGGTGCTGGCGGCGTCCAGCTACGACGGGGGGGTGTTCCCGCCCATGGCCCAGTTCCTGGCCCGGCTGAAGCACAAGGGCTTCCGGGACCGCACCTTGGGCCTGATGGAGAACGGCTCCTGGGGCCCCACCGCCCTGAGGACCATGCTGGGCGAGCTGGAGGCCATGAAGGGCCTGACCATCCTGGAGCCGAAAATCACCATCCGCTCCGCCGCCACGGAGGAAAACCGGGCGCAGATGAGGGAGCTGGCCCAGGCCATGGCCGGGGCGGTGTAAGCCATGGAGAAGGTCGGGAAAAAACGCCGGGGGCTGAAAATTGCCCTCATCGCCCTGGCGGTCCTGCTGGTGCTGGCGGCGGGAGGGCTGGCCTTCGCCGGGAACTACCTGTTCCGCTTCGCCCTGGACCCCCAGGGGGGCGGTATGCTCAGTGCCCATGACCTGGACAACCTGGAGCTGGAGGGGGAGTACGCCTGGTTTGCCGGGCACAGTGAGGACCGCTGGCTCACCAGTCACGACGGGCTGGAGCTTCACGCCCTCTATCTTCCCCGGGAGGACAGCCACCAATACGCCGTGGTCTGCCACGGCTATGGCTCCATCCCCCAGTACGGGGGCAAGTTCGCCGCGAAGTTCTACGAAATGGGGTACAGCGTCCTGGCCCCCGCCGCCCGGGCCCATGAGCGCAGCGGGGGGCGGTACGCCGGCATGGGCTGGCCGGAGCGGCGGGACATCGTGGACTGGGTGGACGCCATCGTGGAGCAGGACCCCCAGGCGGAGGTGGTGCTGTTCGGCATATCCATGGGCGGGGCCACGGTGATGATGACCGCCGGGGAGGAGGATCTGTCCCCCGCGGTGAAGTGCGTCATTGAGGACTGCGGCTACTCCTCCGTGTGGGACGAGTTCGCGGGGCAGCTGAAGGAGATGTTTGGCCTGCCCGCCTTCCCGGTGCTGGACGCGGCCTCCCTGGTGACCCAGATCCGGGCGGGGTACGGCTTCAAGGAGGCGTCGGCGGCGGATCAGGTGGCAAAGACCAGCCTGCCCATCCTGTTCATCCACGGGGAGGAGGACGACTTCGTGCCCTATTGGATGCTGGACGTGGTGTATGACGCCTGTGCCAGCGCGGACAAGGAGCGGCTGTCCGTCCCCGGCGCGGGCCACGGGGAGGCCGCCAAGGAGGACCCGGAGCTGTACTGGGCCACGGTGGAGGCGTTTTTGGACAAATACATAAACTGAGAGAATTTTAACTGCGATAAAGGAGCAATTGAGCCATGAATTGGAAACGAGCTGTGGCGGCGGTGGCCGCCTGTACACTGTGCCTGGCCCCCTTGATGGGCTGTGCCCAGGAGAAGCCCCAGGATAGTGATCTGGGCGGCGATGTGCTGGCCGCCATCCAGGCCAAGGGGGAGATTACGGTGGCGATGGAGGGCACCTGGGCGCCCTGGACCTACCACGATGAGAGCGGCCGGCTGGTGGGCTATGACGTGGAGGTTGCCACGGCCATTGGGGAAAAGCTTGGGGTCAATGTGAACTTTGTGGA
>OFFF01002550.1_pt1 | contig 10105 bp, 9 predicted proteins | sample 1521301 | NCBI WGS metagenome assembly OFFF01 (sample SAMEA3504101, study PRJEB24116) | mouse gut metagenome | biome: mouse gut; feature: mouse-associated habitat; material: faeces | place: Denmark | collected 2011
GGCACTCCACCCGGATATAGCCCCGCTCCTGCCCCCGGCCCAAAACCGACTCGCAGAGCATATCTCCCACCACATCGGGGAATAATGTCATAATATCGATACGGTACATGTCTGTCACGCCTTTCCAATTGTCAAGGCAATATTATACGGGATTCCTTTTCTTATTTCAACGAATTCCGGGCAAACCACAAAAATTTCCTTTCCGCGCCAAAAAGCTATCGCGTTTTTCGAAAAAATATGCTAAACTATGGAGCGACAAAATTCTTGCACGAAAGCGAGGTTTTCCCTATGTACTGCACCCGCAAAGTTACCGGCGACCTCATCTGGATCGGCGCCAACGACCGCCAGCACCCCATCTTCGAGGCGGCCCACCCCGTCCCCCGGGGGATGTCCTACAACTCCTACCTGCTCCTGGACGAGAAGACTGTCCTCTTCGATACGGTGGACCGAGCGGTCCAGACCCAGTTTATGGAGAATCTGGAGCATGCCCTCGGCGGCCGGAAGCTGGACTATATCTTCGTCCACCACATGGAGCCCGACCACGCCGCCACCCTGGGCGACCTGATGCTCCGCCACCCCGAGGCCCGCATCGTGTGCAACGGCAAGGCCATCAACATGATCCGCCAGTTCCACGCCGCCGACCCCAAGGGGGCCATCCTGGTGGACGAGGGGGACACCCTGTCCACCGGCAAGCACAACTTCACCTTTGTGGCCGCCCCCATGGTCCACTGGCCCGAGGTGGTGGTGAGCTACGACTCCACCGATAAGATCCTCTTCTCCGCCGACGGCTTCGGCTCCTTCGGGGCGCTGAACGGCGTCCTCTTCGCCGACGAGGTGGACTGGGAGCGGGACTGGCTGGATGAGGCCCGGCGGTACTACACCAATATCGTAGGCAAGTACGGCCCCCAGGTGTCCGCCCTGCTGAACAAGGCTTCCAAGCTGGACATCCAGATGATCTGCCCCCTCCACGGCCCCGTGTGGCGCAAAGATTTTTCCAAAATCATTGACAAATACGTCAAGTGGGCCTCCTACGAGCCGGAGGTGGAGGGCGTAGTAATCCCCTTCGCTTCCATCTACGGCCACACCGAAACCGCCGCCAACATCCTGGCCTGCCGTCTGGCCGAGCTGGGGGTGCCGGTTGAGATGCACGACGTATCCGTCACCCATTACTCCCATGTGCTGTCCGACTGCTTCAAGTACAGCCACATCGTCTTCGCCGCCCCCACCTTCAATAACGGCATTTTTGACGCCATGGAGCACCTGCTCCGGGACCTGTCCCACCACAACCTGCAAAACCGGAAGGTGGCCCTTATCCAAAACGGCTCCTGGGCTCCCTCCAGCGGCAAGCTGATGGCCGAGATTCTGGGGGGCATGAAAAATATGGAGGTTATGGAGGCCCCTATTACCCTGAAGTCCGCCCTGGCCCCCGGCCAGGAGGGCGAGCTGGAAGCCTTGGCCCAGGCCCTGGCCGCGTCGGTGAAGGGCGGAGAGCCCGCCCCCGAGGCGGAGCCCCAGCAGGACAAGCCCAAGGGCTTTGTCTGCAAAATCTGCGGCTTCATCTATGAGAGCGACACCCTCCCCGACGACTATGTCTGCCCCATCTGCCGCCGTCCCGCTTCCGATTTTGAGCCGGTACAGTAAGAACCGATTAAACGGCCATCTGGATGGGCCTTCTGCCGCCCCGCGGCGTTAAAAATTCTTGAACTCCACCCAGGCCGGCAAGCTTCCGGCATGTTCGCTTATGAATGCTGGTCCTGAGTGTCATACGACGGCCAGCCAAACAGCGGGGACGGCGCAAATGACGCGCCGTCCCCGCTTCGCTGTCCGCCTCCCTGGCCGGGCTGTGCCTTCCTGTGGCTCCTGGTCCAAAAGGACCGGAAGGGCCTGTGGGGGGACAGGCCCTTTCCAGGCAAAAAAGAATGCACCAGCCGATATTTTTTCCCTTTACATCCGCCCAAAGATATGGTAAACTGTTTGTCAGAATCTAATTTAAAAGACCATGTCTGGAGATGAAATACATGAGTTTTAAAATTGTAGTCGACAGCTGCTGCGACCTGACCCCCTCCATGCTGAAGGACCCCGTTTTTGTCAAGGTGCCGCTGACGATCTCCTCCAACGGCAGCACCTTTGTGGACGATGAGACCTTTGACCAGGCGGACCTGCTGTGGTCCATGCGCCAGAGCGAGGACGCGCCCTCCACCGCCTGCCCCTCCCCCCAGGCCTATCTGGACGCCTACCAGGGCGCCGGCGACGTGTATGTGGTCACCCTGACTGCCCTGCTCAGCGGCTCCCACAACAGCGCCGAACAGGCCCGCATCCTGTTGGAGGAGGAGCACCCGGAGGTGAACGTCCACGTGTTCAACTCCTGCTCCGCCGCCTCCGGGGAGCTGCTGGTGGCTATGGCCATCCACCGGCTGGCCTCCGCTGGAATGCCCTTTAAGCGGGTGGTCACCGAGGTGGAGCAGTTCATCTACCAGATGCAGACCCTGTTCGTGCTGGAGTCTCTGGAAAACCTGCGGAAAAACGGCCGGCTGACCAAGCTCCAGTCGGTGATTACCGGAGCGCTGAAAATCAAGCTGTTAATGGCCGCCACCCCCGAGGGGGAGATATGCAAGCTGGGCCAGGCCCTCACCATCAAGCAGGCGCTGACCAAGATGATGGATAAGATCGCCGCCGACGCCGCCCATGTGGGCCGCACGTTGGCCATCTGCCACTGCAACTGTCTGGAGCGCGCCTTCCAGGTGAAGGCCATGGCGGAGGCCAAATGCAAATTCGCCCACATCCTCATCACCGAGGCCGGCGGCGTTACCAGCGTCTACGCCTACGACGGCGGGATTGTGGTGGCCTATTAAAACTGATATAAAGGAGGGAGCGTCATGGCCATGACTCGTGGGCAGGCCTGGGACCTGCTGACGAAATATAATAAGGAGCCCTTTCATCTGCGCCACGCCATCACCGTGGAGCATGTGATGGGCTGGTATGCCCAGGAGCTGGGCTACGGCATGGAAAAGGATTTCTGGTCCCTGGTGGGCCTGCTCCACGACCTGGACTTTGAGATGTGGCCCGAGGAGCACTGTGAGAAGTCCCAGGAATTGATGCGGGACGCCGGGGTGGAGGAATCCATCATCCGAGCAACTGCCAGCCACGGCTGGGGCTTGAGGGTGGAGGTCAAACCGGAGCACGAGATGGAAAAGGTGCTCTACGCCAGCGACGAGCTCACCGGCTTGATCGGCGCGGCCGCCCTCATGCGTCCCTCTAAGAGTGTGGCGGATATGGAGCTGAAATCCCTGAAGAAAAAGTTCAAGGATAAGAGGTTCGCCGCCGGTTGTTCCCGGGATGTCATCACCAACGGAGCCGAGCTGCTGGGCTGGGAGCTGGACCGGCTGCTGGATATGACCCTCAGAGCCATGCAGGCTGAGGAGGAGGCCATCGAGGCGGCGGTGGCGGCGCTGTAACAGAGAAAACGCCGCGCCGCTTGGGAACCCGAGAGACGGAAAATACCCCTGAATTGCACAGTGGTTGATTTGAAGGAGTGGGACAGAGGAAATCTGTTCCACTCCTTAACATATGGCAAGCGTGGCTCTTGGATCACGCTTGTCTCACAAATTTAGGAAACCCACCGAATGTAGGGCAAGGGCTCCGCCCTTGCCTTATTCTTTATCCCCTTGCGGGGATAGGCAGGGGTAGAACCCCTGCCCTACATAACGTACCGAACGGTATTTCCAGGGACGTTCCAAATTTATGAGACGGGCGTGTCTCTTGGATAAGCCCAGCTTTACCTTTCCTTCGAAATATGGTATGATGACTTGATTTTAAAAGGGAGCTGAGTCTATGGCTGACGTCCGAAAGAACACCATTCATATCCTGGACATTTCAGGATACACCGCCGAAGGGATGGGGGTGGCCCGGCTGGAGGGCCGTGTGGTCTTTGTGCCCTACACCATTTCAGGGGAGCGCTGGCGGGTCAGGCTGGAGAAAGTAAACAAAAACGTGGCCTGGGGCCGTGGAATTGAACTGCTTCTTCCCTCCCCGGAGCGGATTACCCCCGACTGCCCCCTGTACGGCAAATGCGGCGGATGCCAGTTCCGCCATATGGCCTATGCGGAGGAACTGCGGGCCAAGGGCCAGCGCATCGCCGACGCCTTGGAGCGGGTAGGACATGTTAAGCTTGACCTTCCTCCGGTGATGGGGGCGGAGGACCCCTTCCGCTACCGGAACAAGGTGCAGTTTCCGGTGTCCCAGGGGAAGCAAGGGCCGCTGGTGGGCTATTACCGCCCCCGGAGCCACGATGTCCTGGACGCGCCGGACTGTCCGCTTCAGCCAGAGTCGGTGGCCAGGCTGCGGGGGGCGTTCAAGGGCTGGATGGAAAAATACTCCATCCAACCCTACCACGAAGGCACAGGCCGAGGCTTGGTCCGACACCTGTATGTCCGCACCAACAGCCGGGGGGAGAGCCTGGTCTGCGTGGTGGCCAACAGCCCCCGCCTCCCCCATAGCGGAGAACTGGTGGAAATACTGCGCCAGACGGAGCTTGGGCTGGCGGGGGTGGTGCTGAACGTCAACGCCCGGGACACCAACGTGATTTTAGGGGACAGATACTCTGTCCTCTGGGGCCGGGATTGGCTGGAGGAGGAGCTGTGCCACCTGGCCTTTCGTTTGTCCGTCCCCTCCTTTTTCCAGATCAACCGGGCTCAGACGGAGCGGTTGTATGGCGTTGCCCTGGATTTTGCGCGGCTCAACGGTGAGGAAACCGTCCTGGACCTGTACTGCGGCATCGGAACCATCTCCTTGGCTTTGGCGCGTCAGGCTGGATATGTCATTGGGGCGGAGATTGTCCCACAGGCCATTGAGGACGCAAAAGAAAATGCCCGCCGCAATGGAATTGTCAACGGAAGGTTCTTCTGCGGTGACGCCGGGGAGACAGCCCAAAAGCTGAGGGCCGAAGGGATACACCCTCAAGTCGTCTGCGTGGACCCGCCCCGCAAAGGGCTTGCTCCGGAAGTGCCGGCTATTTTGGCGGGCATGGCCCCGGAACGGATTGTCTATGTCTCCTGTGACCCGGCTACCCTGGCCCGGGATGTGGCCCGCCTTGGGGAATTGGGCTACTATGTGGTAAAAGCTCAAGGGGTAGACCTTTTCCCTAGAACAGCCCATGTGGAGACGGTTGTCCAGCTTTCCCACAAAAACCCGATTGCGTAATCAACCTATAGTTTTCTTTTTCCCAGCCCGCAAGGGCAAAATACACCCGGTAGGAGGAAGAAAAGGCATGGAACAAAGTATGACGGCAGTAGAAGCCGCACGGCTGATTGACTGGTTAAAAGCCAACGGCCACAGTGCGGAAGACGCAGCAGATTGTATCAAGTACATCGCCACCGGCACCCGGCAGACCCAGCAAAACCAGTAAAAGCGCAAAAAGATAACCGCCCCCCTGGAAGAGTAGCGGTTATCTAAGTCCAACAACGGGGCGGCATGGCCTAACCACGTGCCGCCCCAATGATACCACACCTTGTATGATCAATCAATGCCGCTTTTCAGGAATTCGGTCCAAACTGATTCCAGTAGCCCATGACGAAAATAAACAGCACGATCAGGGGCAGAATATAGCTGACATAGAACCGGACCCCCTTGGGGAAGGCCAGGCCGTCCCCCTGGTTGGCTTCGGCCAGGAACCTGTCCCAGCCCCAGCCCCGTTTGCTGGTGCAGAAAAGCACATACAGCAGGGAGCCCAAAGGCAGGATGTTCTGGGAAACCAGGAAGTCCTCGATTCCGGAGACGTCCATGCCCAGCACCGTGAAGCCGGACCACAGGCTGCACCCCAGCACGCAGGGCATGGACAGGACCAGCACGCCCGCGAAGTTGATGAGCACAGCCTTTTTCCGGCTCATCCGCCACCGGTCCATGGTGAAGGAGATGATGTTCTCAAAGACGGCGATCACAGTGGACAGGGCGGCGAAGGACAGGAACAGGAAGAAGGCCGCCCCCCACAGCCGGCCCATGGGCATGGCGTTGAAAATATTGGGCAGGGTGATGAAGACCAGGGAGGGGCCCTCCCCGGTGGACACGCCGAAAGCGGAGCAGGCGGGGAAGATGATCAGGCCTGCCACAAAGGCCACGCAGGTGTCCAGCACGCCGATGCGCAGGGCTTCGCCGGCCAGCCGGTGTTCCTTGCCGATATAGCTGCCGAAGATGGCGATGGCTCCGATGCCCAGGGACAGGGTGAAGAAGGCCTGGCCCATGGCGGCGAAAACCACCTCGCCCAGAATCCAGCTGCCCTCCGCGTTGTAGGCCAGGTTGTGGAAATTGGGCTGGAGGTAGAACCGCAGGCCCTCGCCCGCCCCCTCCAGCATCACGGAGTTCACCGCCAGTACCACCATCAAGGCCAGCAGGCAGACCATCATGATCTTGTTCACCCGCTCCACGCCGTTGCGCAGGCCCTGGGCGCACACAAGCATGCCGATGCACACCACAATAACCATATACAGGGTCATAACCCCGGGCGCGCCCATCAGCTGGCCGAACTGGCCGGCTACCCCTTCGGTATCCAGGCCCACAAAGTCCCCCCGGAGCATTTTGACAAAGTAGTACAGCAGCCAACCGGCGATGACGGTGTAGAACATCATCAGCAGGTAGTTGCCGGCAAAGCCCACATAGCTGTACCAGTGCCACTTGCTGCCCTTGGGCTCCAGCCGCTGGAAGGACAGGGCGATGCTCCGCTGGCTGGCCCGGCCCACCGCCAGCTCCATCACCATGACGGGCAGGCCCAGAATGACCAGGAACAGCAGGTACAGCAGCACAAAGGCCGCCCCGCCGTATTTCCCCGTGATGTAGGGGAAACGCCACACGTTGCCCAGCCCGATGGCGCAGCCCGCCGAGATGAGCACAAAGCCCAGGCGGGAGGAAAATGTCTCTCGTTTCTCCATTGACAATCTGATTCTCCTTTGCAGTCATAAACACAAGCGGGGCTGGCGGCGCGGGGGCTTCTGGCGCTGACATCGGGAAGCCTTCCACGAAAACCCTGCCCCTCTCATGCCCCACATTATACCACATGGAGCGGACCGGGGACAAGTCCATAATTCCCTGCGTTTGCCCCAAAAATTCAGGGGGTCCGACAAATTAGGGCAGGGGCGAAGCCGTGGCGGGGGAGTTTTGGCGGGAAAAGCTGTATAAAATCCTAATTTTACTCCCTCAGCCACCGCCTGCGGCGGTGACAGCTCCCTCAAGGAGGGAGCCTGGTTATTTTTCGACAAGCTGGGGCAGGTACGCAAAATTTTCCTTTTCCACGAAAAATTTCCCTTGACAGGGGGATTTTTTGCGCTATAATGATAGTACTACTGTTCTATAGAACGTATTTTCGCAAGGGGGGCTCTCCATGGAGCTGCTGGACAAGCTGAACATCCTGGCCGACGCCGCCAAGTACGACGCCGCGTGCACCTCCAGCGGGCTGGACCGCTCCGGCCGGCCGGGGGCTATTGGCAGCACCATGCTGGCGGGCTGCTGCCACTCCTTCTCGGCGGATGGACGGTGCGTCACCCTGCTGAAGGTGCTGCAAACCAACTTCTGCGTCTACGACTGCCAGTACTGCGTGAACCGCCGCTCCAACGACGTGCCCCGGGCGGCCTTCACCCCGGAGGAGCTGTGTGAGCTGACCATAGGCTTCTACCGCCGCAACTATATCGAGGGGCTGTTTCTGTCCTCGGCGGTGGTCCAGAGCCCGGACTACACCACCGAGCTGATGATCCGCACCCTGCGCATCCTCCGGGAGCAGCACCGCTTCGGGGGCTATATCCACGCCAAGGCCATCCCGGGGGCGGACCCCCTCCTCACCCGGCGGCTGGGCCTGCTGGCCGACCGGCTGAGCGTGAATATTGAGCTGCCCTCCTCCCCGAGCCTGGCCCTGCTGGCCCCGGACAAGAAGAAGGAGTCCATCCTCACCCCCATGCGGCAGATCAGCGAGGGCATCGCCGCCTCCAAAAAGGAGGTGGAGGTGTACCGCCACGCCCCCCGGTTCGCCCCGGCGGGGCAGTCCACCCAGATGATCGTGCGGGCCACCCCGGAGAACGACCGGCATATCCTCACCCTGACCCAGGCCCTTTACGACCGCTACCAGCTGAAAAGGGTGTTCTATTCCGCCTATATGCCCGTGTCCTCCAGCCCCCTGCTCCCGGTGGCGGCGGACTTTAAGCCCCCGCTCCTCCGGGAGCACCGGCTCTACCAGGCTGACTGGCTGCTGCGGTACTACCACTTCCGGGCGGAGGAGATCCTGGACGAGTCCCAGCCCGACCTGGACCCCCGGATGGACCCCAAATGCTGCTGGGCCCTGCGCCACCTGGAGTTTTTCCCGGTGGAGGTGAACCGGGCGGACTACGAAGCCCTGCTCCGGGTGCCCGGCCTGGGGGTGCGGTCGGCCAAACGCATCCTGCGGGCAAGGCGGGTGGGGCCGCTGAATTTCGAGGGCTTGAAACGGCTGGGGGTGGTCCTCAAACGGGCGCAGTATTTTCTTACCTGCTCCGGGCGGATGATGCGGGGCCTGCGGGTCAGCGAGGACGGCCTGCTCCGCCACCTGGTTTCCCTGGAAGCCCCCGCCCTGGCCGCCCCCATGCCGGAGCAGCTGTCGCTGTTTGATTCCGCTGTGTAGGGACGCACAGTGTGCGCCCGCATCAGGCAGATTGGAAATACGGCGGGCGGACAATGTCCGCCCCTACATTTTGGAATCAGGGCGCTTGGAAAGGAGGTTGTCTATGTCCTGGACTCAAATTTCCTGTCAATACGACGGCACATACCCCGGCTTTCTCTCCTGCGTCTTTGACTGCTACGTCAACAGGGAGGAGCCGGTGGAGTTCCGCACGCCGGAGGAGGTGTGCTGCTCCCTCTACCCCCTGCGGAGGGTGGAGACGGACGAAGCCCACGCCCGGCGGGTGTACCGGTCCTTCGCCAAGTTTGGGGCGGAGGGGCAGCGGCTGGCGGTGCGGACCTTCCTCACCTGCCTGCCGGACAAGGAGCTGTGGCTGTGGCGGTTCCTCCGCCTGGCCTATGACCAGGGGCCCAAGGTGGGCCGGAACCTCACCGACCCCACGGTGGATAAGGTGCGCAAGGCGGTGTGGCATCTGGAGCACGAGGCGCACCAGTACAAGGGCTTCACCCGCTTCTCCGACCTGAATGGCATACTGGCGGGGGAGATCGAGCCGAAAAACCGGGTGCTTCCTTTGATAAGGCCCCACTTCTGCGGCCGGTATCCCCAGGAGGACTTTGTCCTCCACGACCGCACCCACGGCGAAGCCCTCTTCCACCGGCCCGGCCCCAAAAACTGGGCCATTCTGCCGGTGGAGGACTTTTCCCTGGGCCCCGCCGGGGCGGAGGAGCTGGCCTATCGGAAGCTGTGGCGGGCCTTTTACGACACCATCGCCATTGAGGGCCGGTACAACCCCAAGTGCCGCATGGCCCACATGCCCAAGCGCTATTGGGCCATGATGACCGAGTTCCAGGAGGAGTGGGACACAGCCCTGCCCGAGGTCCGGCCCACATAGGAAAAGATACGCTGAAACAGGCGCCCCCGCCAGGAATTTAGCTCTTGCTCCACCGCCCATGTTGTGTTATAATCTGGAAGGAAGGACCCCCAAACACAACAGGAGGTATATGCTATGAAATGTCCCTACTGCGCCTACGCAGAGAGCAAGGTCGTCGATTCCCGCCCCGCCGACGAGGGGGCCAGCATCCGCCGCCGCCGGGAGTGCCTGTCCTGTCACAAGCGGTTCACCACCTATGAGACGGTGGAGAGCCTGCCCCTGATGGTCGTCAAGAAGGACGGAAGCCGCCAGAGCTTCGACCGCAGCAAGGTGATGGGCGGCCTGATCCGGGCCTGCGAGAAGCGCCCGGTGGCCTACCAGACGTTGGAGAGCATGGCGATGGAGATTGAGCAGGTCCTCCAGAACCAGATGGACCGGGAGGTCAGCTCCGCCCAGATTGGTGAGCTGGTGATGGAGCGGCTGAAAAAGGTGGACGAGGTGGCCTATGTCCGCTTCGCTTCGGTCTACCGGCAGTTCAAGGACATCAACACCTTTATGACCGAGCTGAACAAGCTGCTGGAGGACAAATAGCGCCAAATGGA
>OFFF01002551.1_pt1 | contig 10104 bp, 8 predicted proteins | sample 1521301 | NCBI WGS metagenome assembly OFFF01 (sample SAMEA3504101, study PRJEB24116) | mouse gut metagenome | biome: mouse gut; feature: mouse-associated habitat; material: faeces | place: Denmark | collected 2011
GCTCGAGCTGAAGCTCCTCGGCGATGTCGGCCTCGTCGGTTTCCCGAACGCCGGAAAATCCACCCTGCTGTCGGCGGTGTCAGCCGCAAAGCCCAAGGTGGCGGACTATCCCTTCACCACTATGGAGCCGAGCCTCGGCATCGTCGACTACCGCGGCGACCGATCCTTCGTCATGGCCGACATTCCCGGCATCATCGAAGGCGCCTCGGAGGGGAAGGGTCTCGGTCTCCGCTTCCTGAGGCACATCGAGCGGAACGCCGTACTGCTCTTCATGGTTCCGGCCGATTCCGACGATATCAGCAAGGACTATGAGGTGCTGCTCCGCGAACTGCGCGAGTTCAACCCCGAACTCGTGGACAAGAACCGTGTGCTGGCCGTATCCAAATCCGACATGCTCGACGACGAACTTCGCGACGAAATCGCCGCCACTCTTCCCGACGACATCCCGGTGGTCTTCATTTCGGCCGTCACCGGCCAGGGCATTCCCGAACTGAAGGATATCCTCTGGCGTGAAATAAACTCCGAAGACAACAAGGCCCGCTTCTCCATCACGCACCGCCCTCTCGACGTGCGGCACCGCGTGGAGGAGGAAGACAATTTCATTTTCGGGCAGGAGGATGATGACGACGAGGAGGACCTTTCCGACTACACCGACCAGGACTGGGAGGATGAATTCTGGGACGAGGAGAGCAGCGTCAACGATTGACATACAGCAGCATGTTATGGAACTGATACAGATAGACCTGCACAAGATACTCCGTTCCCGCATCAGGGGCTGGAAAGGGAAACTGATTCCGGGATTCCTGATTTCCGGTCTTGAACGCCTCATACGCCAGGAAGAACTCAACCGGATTCTCCGCGAATGCTACCCGGCGGAGGGTTCGGCGTTCGCCCGCGAAGTCTACAACTGCCTCGGACTCACCATTGAAGTCAGCGGGATCGAAAACATTCCGGCAGGGAAGCGGCTTCTCTTCGCCTCAAACCATCCACTCGGGGGACTCGACGGAATAGGCCTGATCAAGGTGCTGGGCGACATCTATACCGACAGTCAGATCCGCTTCATGGTCAATGACATGCTGATGAACGTAGCCCCGCTGCGCAATGTGTTTCTCCCAATCAACAAATATGGCTCGCAGGCGCGTTCAGCCGCCCGGGCCGTCAACGAGGCCTTCGCCGGAGAGATGCAGATTGTGGTGTTCCCTGCCGGGCTGGTGTCGCGACTCCACGACAACGGCGAGATACATGATCTGCAGTGGCAGAAATCTTTTGTGGCGAAAGCCATCGAATATAAGCGCGACATAGTGCCGGTGAGATTCATCGGGTTGAACCGGCCACGGTTCTACAAGCTGGCCAGACTGCGCAAGAAACTCGGAATCAAAGTCAATCTCGAGCAGGCCACGCTGCCCGCCGAATTATGCGCCGCACGCGGCAGGCACTATAAGGTGATATTCGGCAAACCCATATCGTGGGAAAGCCTCGGCGCCTTGCAGAAACCGCTTGCCGAACTGGCCGCCGGAATCCGCTCGGAAGTCTACCGTCTCAATCCTGACTCGACGGACCACTAAAGAGGCGTACGGCCCTTGTCAGACCGCCACGACTCCCTTGATAGGGGGGTGCGGGTCATAGCCCTCGAGCCGGAAGTCGTCGTAGCCGAAATCGAAAATATTCTTTATATCTGGATTCAATGCCATGCGCGGAAGGGATCTCGGCTCCCGGCCAAGCTGCTCATGCACCTGGTCAAGGTGATTCAGATAGATATGGGCATCGCCGAGAGTATGGATAAAGTCGCCGGGCTCCAGACCGCACACCTGTGCCATCATCTGCGTAAGAAGCGCATAGCTCGCGATATTGAACGGCACGCCAAGAAAGCAGTCGCCGCTGCGCTGATAGAGCTGGCACGACAGTTTTCCCTCCGCCACGTAAAACTGGAAAAACGCATGGCACGGAGGAAGATTCATTCTGTCGAGATCAGCCACATTCCATGAACTCACGATTATGCGCCTGGAGTCCGGATTGTTCCTGATATCTTCTACGGCGCGCGTTATCTGGTCGATGGAGCCTCCGTCGTAATCTGGCCATGAACGCCACTGATAGCCGTAGATATGCCCGAGATCGCCGTCGGGATCCGCCCATTCGTTCCATATCCTGACACCTCGTTCCTGAAGCCAGCGGGCGTTGGTATCGCCCCGCAGAAACCACAGCAGCTCGTAGATGATGCTTTTCAGATGCACCTTTTTGGTGGTGACGAGAGGAAATCCGTCGGCGAGACTGAACCTCATCTGATAGCCGAACGTGGAGATTGTGCCGGTGCCGGTGCGGTCCTCCTTCCGCACGCCGGTGTCGAGAATGTGCCTGAGAAGGTCGAGATATTGTTTCATGTCAGGTTTTGCTTGTGGTTTTCACGCGCCGCATCAGCGGAGTGGCCGGGCGGTTGCGGTTCGGCTGGAACCTGATGGCTCCTTCGGGACAACGCGCCACACAGTCGAAACAGCGCACACAGCGCGAATTGTCGATGTGGCGGCTCACTGTCTTGATGCAGCTTGCGCGGCATTCCTCCTCGCACTGTCCGCATGACGTGCATTTGTCTGGATTTATTTCGATGTGATATATGGCGTATTCGGAGAGCATGCCGAACGCTGTACCGAGCGGACAGACTGACGTGCAGAATTCCCTGCCGCGCATCGCTGCGAGTATGCCAAGGATAACGGCCATGAGTATTCCTACGGTCATTCCGGCGACAGCGCCGAGTCCCGCCGCCTTCCACTGCGCCGCAGCAACTGCCGGGCTGGCCGCGCCGACAATATCGGTCATCATGTTCCAGGGCTCGAGGACAAGTGTCACCGCCGTTACGCCGGCCAGGGCGCAGAGTGCGTAGAGGAGCAGGATATGGTAGCGCACACGCCGGGCGGGTGTGTACGCCGACTTCCTGCGGAGCCGCGGGACAGCCTGCCGGAGACGTATGAATATGTCGGAGAAAGTTCCGGCCGGACATACTGTCGCGCAGTATATCCGGCCGAACATGAGAGTGAACAGGAGCCACACCACGGAGGCTCCGGCGGAAGCGCCGAGCGAACAAAGGAGCACCTGCGAGCCGCGCGCGATACGGGTGACCGGATACGCGGCCGGACCAAGCAGAATCGCCGCCACGGAGGAGGCGAGGAACAGCAGGGCCAGGATAATCCTTATGGTCCGCAGCTGTTTCATCTGCGACCCTTCTGCTGCTCGCGGAGCATGGCCTGTTGCTGTTTCTGCATCTCTTCGAGACGCGCCATGAATCCCGACTTCTTGCGGGGTTTCTTCGCATTCTCGGCCATCTGCCTGCGGACCTTGTCCTCATTGATTATGAACCGGAAGGCGTAGGTCTGCATGATGGTGATCAGAAGAGAGAGGAAATAGTAATATGAAAGGCCTGCGGCATAATTGTTGAAGAATACCATGAAGAAGACGGGCATCAGGTACATCATCCATTTCATGCCGGGCATAGTGTTGGCCTGATTCTGGGTGTTGAGCCATGTATAGAGGATGTTGGTGGCCGTCATCAGCAGACAGAAGAGCGAGATATGGTTGCCGAAATATTTAGTCACCAGAGGGATGTCGCCACTCCAGGAGATGATGGCATCGGGAGCCGACAGGTCGTGGCACCACAGGAAACTCTGTCCCCTCAGCTCGATGCAGGAAGGGAAGAAGGAGAATATGGCAAAGAGTATCGGCATCTGCAGCAGCATCGGCAGACAGCCCGACATCGGGTTGACTCCGGCTTTCTGGTAGAGGACCATTGTCTTCTGCTGGCGGGTCATGGCATTCTCCGTGCCGGGATATTTGTCGTTGATGGCCTTGATGTCCGGACCGAGCACACGCATGAGAGCCTGGCTCTTGTAACTCTTGTAGGTGAGAGGGAAGAGCACGAGCTTGATGAAAATGGTCAGCAGCAGGATGATGATTCCATAGTTGGAGATGAATTTGCCGAGGAAATTGAACACGGGAATCACCACGCCGGTATTGATCCATCGGAATATGCTCCACCCCAGCGGTATAAGCTTGGTGAGATGAAGATCTTCATCAGGATACAAAGTATCATCGAGATCCGAGAGCAGCGGATAGAGGTTGGGGCCGAGGAAAATACTGAAATTCGCAGGATTCTCCGATGTCCAGTCATAGTCGTTGACCACTGCCTGCGCCTGCATGTTCTTCAGGTAGTCCGTGCCCTGGAGGGTGGTGGAATGGAAGTCGGCCGTATTGAAAGGGCGGTCGGCGATCACCACCGAAGAGAAGAACTGGTTCTTGAAGCCGATCCACTTGATCTTGGCCTTGCGCTCCTCGGTGTCGTTGCCGGATTCGGAAAGATTCTCGACCGAGCCTCCGGCATACTTGTAATAGAGCGCGGAATTACGCTCCTCGAACATCCGGCCCTGCTCCTGACGGTGGAGATCCTGCTGCCATGTGAAACCGAGATTACGGTTATTGCTCTGTACGACGGGAGCCATATTCTTCTGCACCACGCGCACCCTCACCACATAACTCTCGCCCTTGGGAAGCGTGTATTCTATTCCCCAGAAAGCGTCGGGGGCCACATCAAGCGCCATCAGCACAGTAGAATCGTTGAGTTGCCTCGGCGTGAAATAGAGCTGGGAAGTCTCCACCGGCGAAGGAAGCGGAATCTGGAAATTGAAAGTATTCTTGTCCCCTTCGAACAGCACCACCGGATTCTTCACCTTCTTGGTTTCGTCGGCACTGTACTCGGTGTCGTATTTCTTGAGTTGCGCCCTTGTGATGGAGCCGGACAGAGAGTTGAGCTGAAGGTCAAGCACATCGTTCTCGAGCCTTACGGTCTGCGGCGTCCCGGCCAGGAAGCGTGCGAACTTGCCGTACCGTCCGAGATTGACCGATGCCATTCTTACGGCTTCTATTGCCTTGCGCTGCTCCGAGACGCTCATTCTGGTTATGTCGCCGGCGGCCACCGCCGCCCAGTCAAGATCGCGGCCGTTCACCGTCACGGTACCGTAGACCGAATCTCCCCGCAAAGAGAGATTCATGCCGTCCTGATTGAGTGTATACACACGCGAGCTGTCGGCGAGGATCCTGACGTGGCCGTTGTCGGAAATGTTCTTCACGAGCCATTCGCGTTCCGCCGAGGTCAACGAATCCACCGATGTGGCTACGGGAGTCTGTACCGCGGTGTCGGGGTCCGGAGCATTGTCGGCCGGCTGCTCTTTCGGCGTGAGCCACATGAAGAGGGCAAACACCAGAAACATCAGCAACAGGCCGTTGAGAGTATTCTTGTCCATTGATTCCTTGTAGGTTGTTTAGAGTCTGTGGTTTATTGTCATAATGGGTTGTCTGTGAGCCGGCAATCCTTTGTCTGCCGGAGGTCGCAGGTATCACCCTGCACTGCAGCCTCCGGTCACAAAAAATGCCTTTGTCTCCACTCTGAAAATTTTTCTTACGAAATGCAAAGTTAGTGAGAAATCCCAACATTCGCAACGAATTTTTTTCAAAATGGAGACAATCAATGTCATTTACACAGTGTCTGCACAGTGCCGCCAGGGGTTATCCCCGAGGCTCCAGGAATTATTTCCTCACAATCACCGAGCCGGAACCCTGATGGGTGGCGAGCACAAGCACCTCGGCAATCTGCACATGGGCCGGCGCTTCGGCGGCGTAGAGGGCAACATCGGCTATGTCATCACCGGTGAGCGGCTTGATTCCTTTGTAGACGTTGTCGGGTCTGTCGTTGTCGCCGTGGAAGCGGGTACGGCTGAAATTGGTCTCCACAAGTCCGGGCTTTATATTGGTGACTCTCAGCGCGGTGTCGGCCACATCGATGCGGAGCCCGTCGGTGATTGTCTTCACCGCGGCCTTGGTGGCGCAGTATACGTTGCCGCCGGCATAGGCGGCGTCGCCCGCCACGGAGCCGATGTTGATGATTTGTCCGCAACCTCGCTTCACCATGCCCGGCACCACAAGACGCGTCATCGTGAGAAGTCCCTTCACATTGGTGTCGATCATCGTGTCCCAGTCCTCGAAATCCCCCTCGTACTCAGGCTCGAGACCGAGGGCAAGTCCCGCGTTGTTAACGAGCACGTCGATTTCTTTCCAGTCCTGCGGCAGACTTCTGACCGACATCTCGGCCAGCTTGCGGTCACGCACGTCGAACACAAGCACCAGACTCTCCGCTCCGGCATCGGCAAGCTCGGCCGACAATTCCGCGAGAGCATCGGCCCGACGCCCCGTAACTATCACCCTATAGCCTGCTTTACCGAATTTCAAGGCGCATGCACGGCCTATGCCGCTGGTGGCGCCGGTCACCATAACTGTCTTCTTCATGGTAGGTCGAAATAATATTTTTTTACAAATTTAACAATAATCGGCAATACAGTCAATGTTATTACTAAAAAGTACTCTATTATAATTGTTACCATGTGCCACATCCGCTTATGTCCTACCGCTCTTATAAAATGTCTTGCGGCAGCAATGACGCTGTCGCTCAGCGGATGCGTATATGATTATCCTCCGGAAGAATGTTTCATGACCGCATCGGTGGAGGTAAGGTTCGACTGGAGCCTGGCCGACGGCTCACCGCTCCCGGACGGAATGGGCGTGATGATGTATCCGGGAGTCAGTCCCGACTACTTCCGTTTCGACATGCCTCCTGAAGGGGCGGAGATATCGCTGAAAGGCAACACTTACTCGGTAATATCGTACAGCAATGACTCTTCAGACATATTGTTCCGGGACGACGACGGCTTCGGTCGTTTCAAGGCTGTGACAGCCTCGGCACAACTCTCCGACGGACGCGCCGAGATAGCCACGGGACTGCGACTGCCTGCGTCCGGATCCGAGCCCCCGCGTCCCCGCGGCGCGGAGTCGGAGCCGGTGCGCCGCGAACCCGACATGCTGTTCGCCGCCGCACGCGAGGGATTCACAGTCCCTCCCCCCTTGCAGACTGACGGCGCCCTCATTATGACGCTGCAGCCGCGCCCTATGACCGTCCGCTATTCCGTGACCGTCGATGAGGTGGAGAATATCATGTCGGTGGCCTCGGCAAGCATTGCCATATCCGGGCAGTCGGAGGGCATACTGCTTTCAGGACCGCAAAGACTGCCGCAGAAAGTGACGGTACCGGGTACTGTGGTCTCAGGCACCATCAACTCTCTCAGCGGAGAGATACTCACCTTCGGTGTGCCCGACGGCGAAGTGGCCACTACCCTTTCGCTTTATGTATGGCTCCGCGACGGGTCGAAGATGGCGTTTGAGTTCCCGGTGTCGGACCAGATAGAGCCGCACCGCAACGACACGCATATCAGCCTCCGTGTGAAAGGTGTCCGCCTCCCGCAGGTGTCCGCCGGATCAGGCACCGGAATGGAGGTGGATGTCGACGAATGGGAATCGGTGTTTATCGAACTTTCCACCTGACAACTCGTTTTTAATATACACAGGGACCTGACATCCCTGCTTTTACAATCATAACACACAATGACTATGAAAAACACTATCTCAAAAATAGGCATGCTCTCGGCAGCATTGCTGGTTTCTGCAGCCGGCCTCTCCTCATGCTCGAAAGATGACGACAACACACCCGACGTGCCCCGGCCCTCCAAAGAAGCGATATCATTCAATGTGACAGTACCCAAAGCCGCACGCGGAGTCACCACCACCTCTTCCATCAATGATTTCAGCGTATGGGCGTTCACCGGAAACGAGCTGTTCATGAATAATGTCAAGGTGAACCGCGAGGGTTCCGTCTGGAACTACTCGCCCACCATGTTCTGGCCGGCCGACAACGCGGAGGTCAATTTTTACTGCGTAAGCCCGACAATTCCGGGGAACGTCCTCACAGCTACGCCGACACCGGACATTCCAGGATTCATAAACAATACCGGCTCGGTCGATCTGCTGTATGCGGTAAACATGAAGCAGACAGCCGGAGAAACAGGACAGGTGAAAGTCAATTTCCGCCACGCGCTCTCCCAGGTGAGATTCCTTCTTAGCCGCAAGTCCGACCCGTCTGTCAATCCCATCAGAGTGGAGATCAACAAAGTGGAGCTGGTGAACATCGCCTCGAAGGGTGATTTTCAGATGCCCCGCGCCACCACTTCCGCCGTCACCACGGATCGTGGAGAATGGACAAATCTCGGAAACATCCAGAACGTCACCCTCTACGACGGCAAGAGCAAGACCCTTACCGACACCCCTACAGAATACAACACTCCGGGTTATATCTTCTCTATCCCGCAGGAGCTTCTTGCTTCTGTCCGACAAGGGAACAGCTTCAACGGCGCATGGCTGAGCGTGAGATGTTCCATATATGATGACGTTTCCGGCGTGAGACTCTGGCCCTCGACCACCGACCTCGGCTACGAGAACGGCTTCGCACTCCTTTATTTCCCGCTTAACGCCGATGACTCCCGTTATCCCGAATGGGAACCCGGAAAGGCCTACAGCTATGGCATCTCCATCGGTGTGCCGCAGGGAAGTTCCGCAATCGATTTCGATGTCACCGTGGATGAATACGGAGATTTCCTGCAATAACCGGTCTGCATATCCACTCTCTTAAAGAAGCTTATGAAACCTCTGTTATCAATATCGTTGACCCTGGCCACACTGCTGATGTGCCAGGGTTGCGATGTTTCGGAAGAAAATATCCCCGACGCACCTGATTCAGGGGCATATATTGATTTCGCGGTCGCAGGGGAAGATGATGACTCTATGACCCGGGCCACGACCACCACTCTAAATATCAACAACTTCAAGGTCTCGGCATACGCTCAGGACGCCTACGGAACCTACCATACGCTGATGGACCAGGTGACCGTACGGCGTACAGGCCAGAATTCCTGGACCTATTCACCCAAGGTGAACTGGCCGGGAGTTCCGGTGGATTTCTTTGCGGTCAGCCCGGCCTCCGTCAAGGTGGACAACAATGCCTGGTCGAACCACACCATCAACTACTCGATCGGCACCGGCGACAGAGACCTGCTTGTTGCGGTGCGAATGCGCGCGGAACAGAAGTCCGGCCCGCTCAAGCTGAACTTCCGGCATGCCCTGACACGGATAAACATCAGCCTGCAGACAGACAGGCGCGATGTCCGCATCGAAGTGCGCAATGTGACACTTCACGGCGCGCCCGACCATGGCCTTTTCACTTTCCCGACAGCATCCACCACTCCCGGAACCGACCCCGGTGAAATCTTCAGCCAATGGGAGACCCAAAGCACGACCAAGAGCGAGGCAGACATGACGTTCTTCCAGTCTTCCGCAGACTTGCCGCATACTCTGTCGGACAAGCAATGGGAGGCGTATTCCGCCGGTAAGTTCATGATACCTTTCGACCTCACGCCGTTTGAAGCCGGCACCTCCCTTAATGGCACTTACATTGCCGTGGCATGCCGCTACGTCGACGCGGCAAGCGGCGAAACCGTATGGCCGGACAACTCCACCCCCCTGCCGCTCCGCTGGCACATCGACCACGGCTATGGCCTTGCGGTATTTCCGCTCGCCGATACCACCCCCGACTCCCGCTGGCTTCCAGGCCGCTACTACCACTATACGCTTACTCTATCGGACTTTCCCGCCCTTCCTTAACGGATGTTAAGAACAAAAAAGAATCAACGCACTCCAATACTATGATTCTTTGAGCGTCACACCACAATCCACGTTACACATCTTGCTTCTCAGACGACTTCTTGCTGATCTCAGAGAACCAGGGGATATACCCATGATCCTGCAAACGGAATCATTGTCAAAACTCATTTCCGAAAGTATCAGCAGAAGTCTGTTTCCCCGGGAAAGAGACCGATAGGTGGCGCTTGCCCTTTTCCTGAAATCAGGATCCACTATGTCATAATAGCTGAAGAAACTGTCGAAGTCCGCTTTAGTCCACAACTGTATATTTCCTCCCGCGTTAAGACAGTCGAACAATTCCTTTCCCCGGGCCGCCTTCCTGGTCTTGCTCTCCTCGATATCGACAAGCTCTTTTTTCAGACGCGACATATCCTTTTTCAACCGGCTGCTGTCGGTTTCCAGATCATCAATGCGGTTCTTGTAATCCTCCTTTACAGCATCCGCATGCCGGGATCCGGCTATAATTACAATGATGATGGCCGC
>OFFF01002557.1_pt1 | contig 10094 bp, 6 predicted proteins | sample 1521301 | NCBI WGS metagenome assembly OFFF01 (sample SAMEA3504101, study PRJEB24116) | mouse gut metagenome | biome: mouse gut; feature: mouse-associated habitat; material: faeces | place: Denmark | collected 2011
GTAGTACATCAGCTTCCCAAGCTGAGGGGGTGGGTTCGACTCCCATTATCTGCTTAAGAAAAGCCTTGAATCCAAGGCTTTTTTGCATTATAGGATTTGGATGCCGAAGGCACTTTTATATATTATAAATGAACTTCATTTGAAAAGGGGGTAACAGTTCAGCCCAGGACTTTGCACTTGCTACAAAGTCTTGGGCTGAACTGTTACAAAAGGGGCGTTGTGCACACTCATTTCCACTTTACACTTGCCTTTAAATGTGGTATCTTCTTAATGTATTGTATCTCAAAAGTATTGTATCTCAAAAGTATTGTATCTCTAAAGTATTGTATCTCTAAATAAAGGAGAATGATAACGGGAGGAAGAAAAAATGAATAACAAAAAAACCTTATCTATGGTTCTGACTGGCCTTTTTATGGCAATTATTGCGGTCATGACCTTTATTCCCAATGTAGGTTATATTAACCTCATTGTCATCAAAGCAACCTTGCTTCATGTACCGGTAATTGTCGGATCCATTGTTCTTGGACCGAAAAAGGGTGCGGTACTGGGAGCCACATTCGGTATTACCAGCCTGATTAAAAACACTTTGGAGCCAAGCCTTTTATCCTTTGCTTTTTCGCCGTTTTATCAAGTGGGTGAGATTGGCGGGAACGGCTGGAGCGTAGTGATTGCGCTAGTGCCCAGGGTATTGGTAGGGGTAGTGCCTTATTTTGTGTTCGTAGGTTTGGAAAAGCTGTTAAAGAATGTAAAAGCGAGAAGGGCTGTGGCGCTGCCGGTGGCATGTGCATCCGGAGCCTTAATCAATACATTATTAGTCATGCACCTGATATTCTTCTGCTTTAGGGAAGAGTTTGCGGCCGCAAGGAATGTGGCGGTGGATGCGGTGTATAGCCTGATATTGGGTATCATTGCTGCTAACGGGATTCCGGAGGCGATTGTGGCGGTGGTAATCGGCGGGGCGGTAAGCCTTGCCTTGCTCAGGGTTGCCCCCCAGTCTGCCGGGAGGAGAGCGAAAACATTAGGGCAGGCGAAATAGAAGGAGAACTTTTTATGCTGCGTGGAAAAAATATTATATTGGCGGTGACGGGAAGTATTGCGGCCTATAAGATAGCGTATTTGGCGAGCATGCTGAAAAAGCTGGAGGCGGATGTTACGGTTTTGATGACAGAAAATGCAGTAAATTTCATCAATCCCATTACTTTTGAGACGTTGACCGGAAATAAATGCTTAATTGATACCTTTGACCGGAACTTTGAATACAACGTGGAACATGTGTCGTTAGCTAAGCGCACAGATGTGGTGCTGGTGGCGCCGGCTACGGCTAATGTGATTGGAAAGCTGGCCAACGGCATTGCCGATGATATGCTTACCACTACGGTGATGGCTTGTGAATGCAAAAAGATAGTAGCGCCGGCTATGAATACCCACATGTATCATAACCCGATAGTACAGGATAACATAAAGAAGCTGCAGCATTATGGTATGGAAGTCGTAATGCCAGATACAGGGTATCTGGCGTGCGGCGATATAGGGGAAGGGAAAATGCCTTCCGAGCATATATTGTTAGAATATATTTTAAAAGAGGTATGCTGGGAAAAAGATTTGCTGGGGAAGAAGATCTTGGTGACGGCAGGGCCAACCCAGGAAAAGATGGACCCTGTGCGCTATATTACGAACCATTCCACAGGGAAAATGGGATATGCCATTGCAAGGCATTGTATGCAGCGGGGGGCAGAGGTTACTTTGGTTACCGGGAAAACCCAGCTGGAGCGGCCGCTTTTTGTCCATACAGTGGAAGTGGAATCGGCGGGGGATATGTTCCAGGCTGTGCGGGATTGCTTTGAGGAGCAGGATATGATTATCAAGTCTGCCGCAGTGGCCGATTACCGCCCGGTAAATGTCTCTGAAGAAAAAGTGAAGAAAAGAGACGGGGAATTGTCCATTGCTTTGGAAAGGACTGAGGATATCCTTCAGTTTTTGGGGGAAAACCGCAGGCCGGGGCAGTTGCTTTGCGGTTTTTCCATGGAGACAGAAAATATGGTGGAAAATTCCCGGGCAAAACTGGTGAAAAAACATTTGGATATGATAGCGGCCAATAATCTGAAACAGGAAGGGGCCGGTTTTGGGGGGGATACCAATATCGTTACGCTGATTACGGCGGATGGCTGCGAGGAACTTCCTGTTATGAGCAAGGAAGAAGTGGCGAAACATCTTGTGGATGAACTGTTAAAGATGTCATAAGGCAGAGTAAAGGAAAGAGATATGAATGGAAGATGGAAAATGCCATGGGGGAAGAGAAAAGGATTTTTCAAATCTTTCCTCTGCAAGTTTGTGTCTGCGCTGCATCCACAAACTTGGAATGCGCACAAAGAAGCATGGAAATATGGGAAAAAATGGCATAGTAAAATGACGGCGACACGGACAATTGCGGTGGGCTTTCTGGCCATTATATTGATAGGAACATTGATTCTGATGCTTCCGGTTTCATCGGCGGACGGGAGGGTGACGGATTTTTTATCGGCTCTTTTTACGGCTACCAGTGCTACTTGTGTGACTGGCCTGGTGGTGGTGGATACCTATGCCGGATGGTCAGTGTTTGGGAAAATAATTCTTCTGGTGCTGATTCAGGTAGGCGGGCTGGGATTTATGACTGTAGGCGTGTTTGTGGCGATGCTGATGAAGCGGAACATTGGCCTGAAGGAAAGGGGCATCCTGCAGGAAAGCATGAATACCTTGCAGATAGGCGGGATTGTCCGGCTGGTGAGAAAGATAACCATAGGAACTTTCCTCATAGAAGGAATCGGAGCAATACTTTTGTCCATTCGGTTTATCCCTAGGCTGGGTTGGATAGAGGGTATCTGCAACGGAATTTTTCATTCTATCTCGGCTTTCTGCAATGCGGGCTTTGACTTGATGGGGAAAGAGGAAGAGTATTCCTCGCTGGTGGCATTTTCCGGCGACTATCTGGTGAACATAACGGTTATGCTGTTGATCGTTATTGGGGGAATTGGATTTCTGGTGTGGGATGATTTGCAGAAGAAAAAGTTTCGTTTCAAAGAATACCGGCTGCATACAAAGATTGTCCTTACTGTAACGGTATCCTTGATTTTGGGCGGTGCTTTGCTTATCTACCTGTTGGAAAAAGACGGGTTAATGGCAGACATGGGTGCAGGGGAAAGTATTCTGGCTTCCCTGTTTGCATCTGTGACGGCAAGGACAGCAGGATTTAATACCATAGATATAGGGAAGATGAGTTCCGGAAGCAAGCTGGTCACCATAGTATTGATGTTTATCGGCGGCAGCCCGGGCTCTACGGCAGGCGGTGCGAAAACAACTACTTTTGCGGTAATGCTTATCTTTGTCTGGGCAAATTTGCGGGGCAGCCATGGCAGCAATATCTTTGGAAGGCGCTTGGAAGAAGAGGAAATCAGGAAGGCCAGCATAGTGGTGACTATTAATCTGCTGCTGGCCGTAGGGGCAGCCATTGCCCTGTGTGCGCTGCAAAATCTTCCCACAGAAGATATTTTGCTGGAAGTATTTTCCGCCATAGGTACGGTGGGGATGTCTTCGGGTATTACCAGGGATTTGACATCCGTATCAAGGGTTATTATCATTTTGCTAATGTATTGTGGAAGAATCGGGAGCATGACCTTTGCCCTGTCTTTTACGGAACGTAAAAAAGTAGCACCGGTGCAGCTTCCGGCAGAAAAAATTATTATCGGTTAGCCGTGCGGAAGTTTGCAGGCTATGGAAAGGGTATGATTATTAGTATGAAATCAATTTTAATTATTGGGATGGGAAAATTTGGTCATCATTTGTGCCATAATTTGGCGAAGTTGGATAATGAAATCATGATTGTGGATGAAAGAGAAGAAATGGTGGAGGATTTGCTCCCTGTGGTGACCAGTGCCAAAATCGGTGACTGTACGAACGAGGAAGTATTGCGTAGTCTGGGAGTGAGGAATTTCGATCTCTGCTTTGTCTGCATAGGGACTAATTTTCAAAGCAGCCTTGAAATTACAAGCCTGATTAAGGAACTGGGGGCAAAATATGTAATCAGCAAAGCCAACAGGGATATCCATGCCAAGTTCCTGCTGCGAAACGGTGCGGACGAAGTGATTTACCCGGATAGGGATATTGCCGAGAAACTGGCGGTGAGGGTGAGCGCAAATCATGTATTCGACTATATAGAATTGACGGAGGAATATTCCATCTACGAAATCCCCATCATGAAAACATGGGCAGGGAAATCAATAGGTGAGGTGGACATCCGTGCGAAATACCATGTGAATGTGCTGGGCATGAAAAAAGATGGGAAACTGGATTTGCTGCCGGGCGCAAACTATGTGATGCGGGAAGATGAGCATATTATGGTATTGGGCAGGAAAGAGGATATTGATGGGGTTTTGCGGCGGATTTGATTTCTATGGGCGGCGGGCCAAGCCGCCGTAGGGATATGGATTCATGTATTTATGAAAAAGTAAGTACATGAGTCTTTTTTATATAATTTTAATTGCAATCTCATTCTGTCCGGAGTAGGATATTCATTATTGCTACATAAAATATAGCAAAAAAGGTAAAAAATATATCGGCACGGTTTGTTGCGGCATAAGATTGAAAATTAAAATTTTCAATCCCAAGTTTGTGTCTTCGTTGCATTCACAAACTTGATATGCGCTGAAATGTAGCGCAGAAATGGAGTAAAATATGAAAAAAAGCAATGATGCGCCGGCCAGAGGAAGGCGGAAAAACAAGGATGTTTAAAATTCTGAAGTATTTAAAAGACTCCAAGAGGGCAGTGTGTGCCATCATAGGATTGTTGATTTTGCAGGCCTATTGTGATTTGGCATTGCCTAAATATACGGCGGATATCGTAGATGTGGGCATTGGGCAAAGCGGTATAGAAGACTGGGTGCCGGAGTATATGCGGGAAGAAACGATGGAATATATGCTCCTTTTCGCATATGGGGATGAGGAAGAGCAGCTGATTCGCGATTCCTATGAACTTGCAGATTCGAAGAGTGGGTTTGTAGGGAATGCAGATACTTTTTACCGGCTGGCGGATATGGATAAGGAAACAAGAAAAAGGCTGAAAGATGCGATGAAAGCGCCGATGGCGATGCATATGATTCTTTCATCATCGGAAAGTATGGAATTGGAGGCCTGGAAAGAAGAACTGAAAGAGGCAGGGGAACTGCAGGACGGGGAATTTGATAAAGGACAGATACTGGAATATATGGACATGGTGCTTTATAAAGGCTATTCATCCTATGGTGACATGAGCGATTCCATGCTGTCGCAGATGGCAATTAGCGGAGTAAGGGCGGAATATCAGGTATTGGGTATAGATATCGCTTCGGTGCAGACGAAGTATCTGCTGGGAAAAGGCGGTATGATGTTTGGGCTGTCCATACTGATGATGGCGGCCGCTATTGCGGCGGGTTTCCTGTCGGCCCGCACCTCGGCGAAAATCGGCAGAAATTTGCGGAAGAGGGTATTCCATAAGGTAGTATCTTTTTCCGATACGGAGATGGACCGGTTTTCTACCGCTTCCCTGATTACGAGAAGCACCAACGATATCCAGCAGGTGCAGATGGTGTCGGTGATGCTGCTGCGCATGGTTTTGTATGCCCCGATTGTAGGGATTGGCGGTGTGATAAAGGTGGTGAACACCAGGACGGGCATGGGGTGGATTATCGTGGCTGCTGTTGCCGCTATTGTATTGCTTGTACTGACCTTGATGAAAATTGCGCTGCCCAAATTTAAAGTAATGCAGACTTTGGTGGACAGGATGAATCTAGTGTCCAGGGAAATTCTCACAGGTATACCGGTAATCAGGGCATTCAGCAGGGAAAAATTTGAAGAGGAGCGTTTTGATAAGGCCAATCAGGACTTAATGCGGACACAGCTGTTTACCAATCGGGTGATGACATTTATGATGCCATTGATGATGATGATTATGAACGGAGTGACGGTGTTAATTGTTTATTTCGGGGCAAGGGGTGTGGATGCGGGAAACCTTCAGGTAGGGGATATGCTGGCTTTTATTACGTACACGATGCAAATTGTAATGGCATTTTTGATGATTACGATGATATCCATTATGCTCCCCCGGGCGGGTGTGGCGGCAGAACGTATTGAAGAAGTATTGCGTATGGATATATCGATTCGTGATAAAGAGGAGACGAAGGATGGAGAACTGGCGCAGGTAAAAGGTGTGGTGCGGTTTGAGAACGTCAGCTTTAAGTATCCAGGGGCGGATGAAAATGCCCTGGAGGGGATTGCTTTTACTGCGAATCCGGGAGAAACCACGGCGATTATCGGCAGTACGGGCTGTGGAAAATCCACGCTAATCCGGTTGATTCCCCGCTTTTATGATGTGACAGAAGGGAAGATTACCATTGATGGCGTTGATATCCGGGATTTGTCCCAGCACAAGCTGCATGATATGCTGGGGTATGTGCCCCAGAAAGGAGTTCTTTTTTCTGGGGATATCCAGTCCAATATAAAATTTGGCGGGGATTTCATTACCGATGAGGAGATGGAGGAAGCTGCCGGGATTGCTCAGGCTATGGAGTTTATCGGCAGCAAGCCGAAAAGGTTTGCCAGCGAGATTGCCCAGGGGGGAACCAATGTCTCCGGAGGACAGAAGCAGAGGCTTTCCATAGCACGCGCCATTGCAAAGCGTCCGGATATATGCCTTTTCGATGACAGTTTTTCCGCATTAGATTATAAAACGGATGTGGTGCTTCGGAAGGCACTGCGTGAAAAATTAAGCGATGCCACGGTGATTATCGTAGCCCAGAGAATCAGCACCATCCTTCATGCGGATAAAATTATCGTGCTGGATGATGGGAGAATCGCCGGGATGGGACGGCATGAAGAACTGTTAAAGACATGTGGGGCATATCAGGAGATTGCCCGGTCACAGCTTTCGGAGGCAGAACTAGGGAAAGGATCGGTTAGCGGCTATGAGCGATAGAAATGTAAGGCCGGGCAGGATGCATGGCCATGGTCCGGGCGGACATATGATGCCAGGGGAAAAGGCAAAAGATTTTAAAGGGAGTACGGGAAGGCTTCTTCGGTATATGGGGGCTTACCGGTATGGATTGCTGGCGGTACTGCTTTTTGCGGTGGGGGGAACGGCTTTTCAGATTCTGGGGCCGAAAATATTGAGCAAGGCTACCACGGAGATTTTTCATGGTTTGATGGCAAAAGTATCCGGAAACGGCGGGATTGCCTTTGATAAAATAGGAAGAATCCTTTTGATTCTGCTGGGTGTCTATGTTTTTGGCGCATGCCTGTCTTTTATCCAGGGGTGGATTATGACAGGCATTTCCCAGAAGCTTTGTTACCGTTTCCGGGATGAGATTTCCAGGAAAATCAACAGGATGCCTTTGAAATACTTTGAATCCAGGACAATAGGGGATGTGCTTTCCAGAATTACCAATGATGTGGATACGCTGGGCCAGAGCCTGGGTCAGAGCATTACCACGCTGATTACCTCGGTGGCAACCATCGTGGGTATTTTAATTATGATGTTGTCAATCAGCCCGCTGATGACCCTGATCGCGCTGGTGATTCTGCCGGTGTCGGGAGGGCTTATCGGGGTGGTAATCAAGCATTCCCAGAAATATTTTATTGACCAGCAGACCTATCTGGGCAGGATAAACGGACAGATTGAGGAGGTTTACAGCGGTCAGAACATCGTTAAGGCCTTCAACCGGGAGGAAGCCTGCCTTGCGGAATTCGGAGAGACGAACCGCATTCTGTACCAGAGTGCATGGAAGTCCCAGTTCATCTCCGGCATGATGCAGCCCGTTATGACATTTGTGGGAAACCTGGGATATGTTGCAGTGGCCGTCAGCGGCAGTATGCTTGCCGTAAAGGGAGTCATTGAGGTAGGGGAAATTCAGGCATTTATCCAATATGTGAAAAATTTCACCCAGCCCATTATCCAGGTGGCCCAGGTCTCCAATATGTTTCAGTCCACGGCTGCCGCGGCGGAGCGTGTTTTTGAGTTCCTGGAGGAGCCGGAGGAAGATGTGGTTGTGGAAAACGCGGTGCAGACAGGGGGAAAACATTCCGGAGAAGAAGGCTGCTGCCCGGAAAAGATGCAGGGCGCCGTTACATTCGAGCATGTTAAGTTCGGCTATCAGCAGGATAAGGTGATTATCCATGACTTCAGCTGTGAAGTAGAGCCGGGGCAGATGGTGGCCATCGTGGGACCTACCGGCGCGGGAAAGACCACAATGGTAAAGCTGCTCATGCGTTTTTATGACGTGAACAGCGGCTCCATACAGGTGGATGGGCATGACGTGCGGAACTTCAACCGCAGCCAGCTGAGGGAGAATTTCGGCATGGTGCTGCAGGATACCTGGCTTTTCCACGGTACCATCATGGAGAACATCCGCTACGGCAGGCTGGACGCTACGGACGAGGAAGTGATTGACGCGGCGAAGGCCGCACATGTACACCGGTTTATCCAGACATTGCCCGGAGGATACCGGATGGAACTGAGCGAGGACGCCTCCAACGTGTCCCAGGGCCAGAAGCAGCTGCTGACCATAGCCAGGGCCATTCTGGCGGACAATCCCATATTGATTCTGGACGAAGCCACCAGCTCTGTGGACACCAGGACGGAAATCCGTATCCAGAAAGCCATGAACAACCTGATGAAGGGGAGGACCAGTTTTGTTATCGCCCACAGGCTTTCCACCATCCGGGATGCGGACGTGATCCTGGTTATGAAGGACGGGGATATTGTGGAGCAGGGCAGCCATGATGAACTGATGGCAAAGGGCGGATTTTATGCGGAACTGTATAATTCCCAGTTTGAGGGGCAGACAGCCCTGAAGTAATGAAGAGAGACAGGAGCTTCCCATGAAAATAACAGACCTTCACATCCACAATTTGAAATCCATCCATGACATGCATATTCCGAATATCGAGAATGCCCTGATCCTGGTGGGGCAGAACAATACGGGGAAAACCACGGTTCTGGACGCGGTCCGGGCCGTGGGCGGCGGATATGAGATCGGCCAGGAGGACTTCGGCGAGGCAGGAACCAAGGTACGCATCCAGGTATCCCTGTCTATTACGGAGGAGGACCTGGAACTGCTGCGGCGCAGGGGTATGGTCAGCCAGTATCGGCGCAAAGAGGCATGGATGCAGGACTTTTGCCAGAAGCTTCCGTCTTATAGCGGAGGTGTCCTTACCTTTACCATGACGGCCAACCGGGACGGGCGGATACGGTATCAGGACGGCACGAACAAGAACAATCCTTATATAAGGGAAGTGTTTCCCAAGATATATTATGTGGATACGGAGCGGCGCCTGGAGCAGCTGCAGAGCGACATGCTGCTTTTGCAGGAGGATGAAATCCTGAAGCGGATGCGGTCGGGCTGCTGCATGTTCAACCAGGCCAGGGAATGCAGTCATTGCTTCCACTGCATCGGGCTAATCGAGCAGAAAAGCCCGGCCCAGCTGGATGCTATGGAGGTGTCCAAGCTGCTGGATTATAAGCTGTATCAGCTGAATCTGGATACCTTTGCCCGTATGGTCAACGATTGCTTTCACAAAAACGGAGGCCGTGAAAGTATTTTGTATTCCATGAACCGGGACGTGGAGAAAATCCTGGAAGTGACCACCGAGATACGCCATCCGGCCCAGAATGTGCCCCGCCCCATTTCCCACATGGGGAAAGGAATGCGTTCCATTTATCTGTTTTCACTTCTGGAAGCTTATACGCAGATTGAAGAAACGCTTCCCAGTATTATTATGATCGAAGATCCGGAAATTTTTCTGCACCCCAGCCTGCAGAAGGTATGCGGTACGATTCTTTACAGGCTTGCCGCTAAAAACCAGGTGATTTTTACCACCCATTCCCCGAATCTGCTGCCGAACTTCAGCAGCAGGCAGATTCGGCAGGTAATCCACGGAGAGGACGGTGCAAGCAATGTAAGGCAGAAAACGGATATCAGCGCTATCCTGGAGGATCTGGGTTATACTGCCGGTGATCTGATGAATGTGAACTTTGTGTTTATTGTGGAGGGGAAGCAGGATAAGTCCCGTCTGCCCCTGCTGCTTGGAAA
>OFFF01002559.1_pt1 | contig 10090 bp, 9 predicted proteins | sample 1521301 | NCBI WGS metagenome assembly OFFF01 (sample SAMEA3504101, study PRJEB24116) | mouse gut metagenome | biome: mouse gut; feature: mouse-associated habitat; material: faeces | place: Denmark | collected 2011
TGTTACACAGCGAACGCCGCATCCCCTGTCCTCTGGCTGACGGAACTTTACCAACATTGTTCGCCGTAGTACTACTGCCGTTTGTCCTTAAATCCAATTATCTCATGTTTAACCTCTCTTCCATTTTTCTCTGTATATGATCAATATCCAAAAAAACCAAATGAATCCCTCTCCTGTGCATCGCTGATACCTCCCGCAGATGAACAGTCAGTTCTATGATAAGAATACCCTTGTTTTATTTCCATTCTTTCTCCTCAAGAAAAATCCCCATCAAAAATGACGGGGATTTACAAACAAACTATACTACTACTTATATCCCACCTGTATAGCAAGTGGCAGACATTTACATACCGAATCATTTTTATCCCACACCATCGGCAAGTGGCAAAATTTCCTGTTATGCTTCTTATATCCCGTCGCATAACAAACGGCAAGCATTTACCTTTACCCATAGTATAACAGAACCGCAAGAGATTGCAATAACTTTTTATCATTTATCACTAACCCAGCAATTTCCCCAGAATCCCCATCAGCTCCGGCACATCAATCGGCTTTGCAATATGCCCGTTCATCCCGGCGTCAAGCGCCGCCTTTTTATCCTCGTCAAACGCATTTGCCGTCATGGCAATGATCGGAATCCCGGTAACCGCCGAATCGCCAAACGCACGAATCCGCCTTGTCGCCTCATAGCCGTCCATAATCGGCATCTGAATATCCATCAGCACCAGATCATACTGTCCCGGTTGGGCATTTTCTAGTTTTTCCACTGCAGCCGTCCCGTCGCCGGCCACGTCTAAGACAAACCCGGCTTCTTCTAAAATAGCAACCGCAATTTCCTGGTTTAACTCATTATCCTCCACCAAAAGGATGCTCTTCCCCTCAAAAGAAACCTTCTGTTCTGCGCAGCCGTCTTCGTCCTTTTGCTCTGCAAACGGCGATTCCAGAACGCCCCGTAATTCCGACAGGAAAATCGGCTTGGAGCAAAATGCCGTAACGCCGGCTTTTTTTGCTTCCTCCTCAATATCCGACCAGTCATAAGCCGTCAGGATAATAATCGGCTTATCCTCCCGAATCAGGCCCCGGATACGCCGCACGACCTCTATGCCGTTCATATCCGGCATCAGCCAGTCTATAATATAAGCGGCGTATTCGTCGTCCTGTTCGACAGCCAGCTTCGTGCGCAGCACCGCTTCCTTGCCGGAAGTCGTCCAGTCCGGATGCATCCCGATCGTGGACAGCATTTTCGTCACGCTCGAACAAGTATTAAAATCATCGTCCGCCACAAGCGCCCGCAGCCCGTGCAGCTGCGGGATAACCTCCTGGCGCACCGGCCCGCGGCAGGTACGGAACTGCAGCGCCACGGTAAAGGTCGTTCCCTTCCCCTCCTCGCTGGCAACGGAAATCGTACCGCCCATCATATCCACAATGTTTTTCGTAATCGCCATTCCAAGCCCGGTACCTTGGATCCCGCTGACCGTGCTGGTCTGCTCCCGCTCAAACGGCTCAAAAACATGTTCTAAAAATTCTTTGCTCATCCCGATCCCGGTGTCTTTTACCTGGAACTCATAGGAAGCCCATCCTTCCGGCGCATTTCCCTTCTGCAGAATCCTTACGCCCACAATACCGCCCGGCATCGTAAACTTCATGGCGTTGCTTAACAGGTTGAGCAAAAGCTGGTTTAAACGCAGCCTGTCGCACAGCACATGTTCGTTTACCACATCGGCCGTATCAATATAAAACTCCAGCTGCTTTGACGTAATATCCGACTGTACAATCGTTTTCAGATCGTGCATAATCTCAGGCAAAGACGCTTCCTTCTCGTCTATTTTAACCTTCCCGCTTTCAATCCGGCTCATATCCAGCACGTCGTTTATGAGGCTGAGCAGATGGTTGCTCGACGTCGTAATCTTCGCCAGATAATCCTGCACCTGCTCCGTATTCTGAATATGCGCCGCGGCCAGGGACGTAAACCCGATAATTGCGTTCATCGGGGTGCGGATGTCATGGGACATATTATTTAAAAACGTCGTCTTCGCCCGGTTGGCATGCTGCGCCGCCGCTAACGCGTCCTCCAGATCGATTTTCTGCTGCTTTAGCTTCTCCTCCATTTTCTTTTCGCCGTCAATGTCCACAAAAAGCCCGACAAAGGTTATCGGCGAGCCGTCTTCCCTTCTGGAAAGCCTGCCTGCCGCATGGAACCATCTCCACCCGGCATGCTTCGTACAGAGCCGGTATTCTACGTTATAGGTTTTCTCCCCGGAATAATCCCTTACCGTATCCCAGTATTCCGCCAAAATCCGTTCCTTATCCTCTTCGTGCAGCAAATCCGACCAGGATTCTATTTTGTCCGGAAAATCCTCTTTGTTCTCATATCCGAGCATATTCCGAAAAACTTCCGACCAGGTGCAGGAAACCATCCGGGCATGCTCGTCAAACTCCATGCTCCAAAGCCCGGAGCCCATCGCCGCATGGATATTTTCCATGGCCGCCTGTTCCCGCTCAATCTGCGCATACGCGGCGCGGATACGGTTTGCGTCCGCCTTTTCCTGTTCCAAAAGAAAGCTTGCGTTTTTCTTCGACTGGTAAATAATCGTCAAAAATACCAGAAGCATCCCCAAAACGGTAATCACAATCTGAATAATACTGCGCCCAAGCATCCCCGAGCTAATTGAACTGATTTGGCCGCTGATTACATTATCCCGGATCAGAATGGTCAGCATCCAGTTTGTGCCTTCCACCGGGACATAGCAAAGATCGTCCTTATACCCATGGTAGCGGAACGAAACCTGCCCCGTCCGCCCCTCTGCAAAATCATCCTCCAGGCTGCTGTAGGAAAAACCCGGAGCCATCTTTGCGTCTTTCAGCACCGAAAGCAGGTTGCTGCCCTCCCGGATGCTCCCAAACGAATCGCTCGTCAGGCTTTCGCCGTTGCGGTAAAACAGATTGCAGAACGTTTCGTTATCACTTGTCTGCAGCGTCACGGAACTTAACATTTCGTCAATATTCACCTGGATAAAACAGACCTTAATCTGCGCTCCAAAAAAAGAAATGCCTTCCACCGGAATTGCAAGCACAACCTGTTTCCGCGCGCCGTACAGATTTGACGTATGGATAACCGGCTCTGTGAGTTCTTCCGAAAGAAAACTGTACCTGCTCAGCCCGCTCGTTGTGCTGTGTTCCGTATAAACAATCCCGTTTTCATCCACCAGAGCGAACTTGTCCACGCCATACAGCTTTTTTACTTTTCCCAAAAAGACGCGCAGCGTTTCCTGGGATTTTAAATACTCCCCTTCAAACCCCAGAATGCCAAGCGCATTTTCCATATAGGTAAACTTATTGTTCAGTTCCTCGGAAACGACTAACGCCCTGCGCCCAGCCAGTTCTTCCAGATAAAATTCACTGACTTTGCTGACTGCCTGGCTTGTCCCGTCTCTTGCCCTGCCCGACACCCATATGGTCGTAATAATTAAAATCGCAGCAATCGTCAATGCGCCTCCTACGGCAAAAGCAATGGTCTGTTTCTTCTGATTTCTTTCCATATCTGCTCCCATCATCTTTAATCCGTTTCACCATATAATGTACGCAGCATGGCCGCAGCGCCTTCCTGGTAAATAATTGTCGTTTTTTCCTCTGTTTTTTCCGGATACGCTTCCCCGGGAAGCAGGCCGTCCGCAATCTTAACGGCCACCTGTACGGTATCAAACCCGATTGAGTAACAATCCTGCACCCCCAGCGCATAAATCACTCCGTCCCGCAAAAAACGGAGCGCCTCCTGATCGTGATCCATCCCGACAATCACGATCTGGCCTTCCCTGCCGGCTTCGGCAACCGCTCTTGCCGCACCAACGGGATTGCTCATATTGCAGCAGACAATCCCCGCCAAATCCGGATGCTGCGCCAGTATGTCCTGCGTCAGACGGTACGCCTTATCCACCGAATCTTCGTCATACGCAATTTCCGCCACTTCCATTTCGGGATACCGCCCCAAAACCTCCTGCGCGCCGATTGCCCGGTCCTCATGACAGGGCGCCCCTTTCGTCCCTACCAGTACGGCAACCTTCCCGGAATACCCAAGCTTCCCGCAAAGCGCTTCCGTCAAATCCGCGCCGTCCTCCCGGTTATGGGTATTGCCCACATATGCAATACGGCTGCACCCGTCCTCTTTACCGGCATCCGAACTCGAAAACGTCATAATCTTATGCCCGTCTTCCATCAGTTCATTGATCACCGGCGTAACGGTTTCTACATCCGCCACATCCACACCGAGCACATCAAATCCCCTGCCTGACGCATCCGACAAACGTCGGATCTGATCCGACGCCGACACGGCGTTCGGCGCAAGATACTCGTAATAAATGCTAATCCCTTCCTCCCCATACTGCTCCGCGGCGTCTTCAATCCCAAGCGCCACCGCATCCCACCAGGGATGGACCGTCTTATATGTAAAATAAAAATTATATTCTTTTTTCAGAGGCCGGTAACCGTCCAGTTCCTGAGAAAACTGAACCGCCCCCGCCGCTTCCTCCGGCGGCTCTGTCTCCTGTTCCGTTCCAAAAACAGCCGTCTCTAAGGCGTCCTTCTGCCCGCCGCAGCCGCAGCATACGGCCGCCAGCGCCGCCAAAACAAAGCCGCCGCAAAGCCCCTTTTTCATCTGCATATTCATGCCCCCTTCTCCTGTATCGGGCAGACCTTATTCTCTCACCTGCCCGCACCCATAAATCACATACTTCGTACTCGTCAGCGCCAAAAGCCCCATCGGCCCCCTTGCATGCAGTTTCTGCGTACTGATGCCGATTTCCGCGCCGAATCCAAACTCAAAACCATCCGTAAACCGCGTACTCGCGTTCACATACACTGCCGCCGCGTCCACTTCGTCCAAAAATTTCTGCGCGCGGGAATAATCATTCGTTACAATCGCCTCCGAATGCCCGGTATTATACCGGTTGATATGCGCAACCGCCTCTTCCAAAGACGAAACTGTCTTTACGGAAATCTTATAATCCAGATATTCCTTTCCCCAGTCCTCTTCCTCTGCAGGCACAACGTCCGCCACGCCTTCCGACGCCTTTAACGCCGTTTCGTCCGCACGGATTTCCACCTGTTTTTCCGCCAGCTTTTTTGCCAGGGAAGGCATAAATTTATCCACTATCTTTTCATGTACAAGCAGGGATTCACAGGCATTGCATACGCCAATCCGCTGCGTTTTGGCGTTAAACACAATCGCAAGCGCCATATCCAGATCCGCGCTTTCATCTACATAGACATGGCAGTTGCCCGTCCCTGTTTCAATTACCGGAATCGTCGCGTTTTCCACCACGGTACGGATAAGCCCCGCTCCGCCCCTTGGAATCAGCACATCCACATATCCGTTCATATGCATAAATTCCCGCGCCGTGTCATGGCTGGTATCTGTAATCAGGCAAATCGCTTCCTTGGGCGCCCCCTGCTCTTCCAAAGCTTCCCGGATACAGGCCACAATCGCCTCGTTCGAGTGGAGCGCATCCTTTCCTCCCCGTAAAATCACGGCGTTCCCGGTCTTAAAACAAAGTCCGAAGGCATCCGCCGTCACATTTGGACGGGATTCGTAAATAATTCCTATTACGCCGAGCGGTACGCGTTTTTGCCCAATCATCAGGCCGTTCGGCCGTTTTTTCATGGACAAAACCTCACCGACCGGATCTTCTAACCCAGCCACCTGACGCAATCCCTCCGCCATCTGCGCAATCCTGTTATCCGTCAAAAGCAGCCGGTCCAAAAGCCCCTCCGGCATCCCGTTCTTCCTGCCGTTTTCTATATCAACAGCATTTGCGGCTGTCAGCCTGTCCCTGCATTCTTCCAGTTTATCCGCAACTGCAAGAAGCGCGTCGTTTTTTTTGCTGGTGGACAGCGCCGCCATCTGCTGTTTTACTCCTTTTGCCTGCCGGCAGATTTCTAATAACTGCATAATTCATATCCTCCTTTTTCTGTCACAAGCGCGTGCATTTTCATATCGTGCCGTTCGGGCAAAATCTCCTCCCTTACCTGCGTCCCATAGGCAATCCCAATACGGTACATTTCCGGATGGCCGCCCAGGTAGCGGTCATAATAACCTTTGCCGTACCCATAACGGTTTCCCATGCGGTCAAAAACGCTGCCGGGCACAAAACAAAACGCCTGATCCAGTCCGGCCTGCTTTTGTCCCGAAACCGGTTCCCGGATACCAAACGCCCCTGTCTCAAACGCATCCATAGACAAAACCCGGTAAAATTCCATTGTTTCACCAGACACCCGCGGAAAAGCCAGCGGGATTTTTTGTTGCAGCAGCCATGTATAAAACGCCGTCAGGTTTACCTCTGAGCCATACGGATAATACCCGTAGGCCCCGCGCTGCAAAAACTCCCCTTTCCGTTCTTTTACATATGCCTTTAAATTTTCACAGATCCTACTGTCATACCGCCTGCGCTGCCCTTGCGGCATCCCGCTGCGCGCCCTAAGCCCCTGTTTCCTAATTTGCTGTTTTGTTTCCATATTTTTCACCCAGATTATAGGTTGTGCCATCCGGATTTAACATATCTATGTTATCAAGCTGTGTTTTTAAATTATTCCGGACATTTGCGACAAATTCTTTGTGCAGCAGCGCCCGTTCGTTCCGTTCTGCTTCGGTTAAGCCCTCCGCCTGGGATTTGCGGTATAATTCGTTGATGCGGTTTATTTTTTCCTGGTTCATTTTAATGCGTCTCCTCTATATAATCGCTGATATAAAAATCTTCGTCATAGTTCGCGTGAAATAAGGTCCCGGTAAAGCTTCCTTCAAAGATCTGGTGCAGAATCCCCATATTTTTGGCGTTTGCAATAATCATATCCGCGCCGGATTTCATTGCGATTTTTGCAGCCGTAAGCTTTGTCGCCATCCCTCCGGTCCCTACGTCACTTCCCGTGGATTCTTTGGCCATAAAAAGATATCGTTCGTCAATGGCGTCTACTTCATGGATCAGCTTTGCATCCGGATTTTCGCGCGGATCGTCTGTGTACAGGCCGTCAATATCGGATAAAAGGATCAGCAGATCCGCCGATACCAGGGCTGCAACGATAGCGGAAAGGGTATCATTGTCCCCGAACTGCATTTCATAGGTCGATATGGTGTCGTTTTCATTTACAATAGGGATAACGCCGAGACGGAATAATTCTTCAAACGTATTCTGCGCGTTTTTGCGCGATACGTTGTCAATCATCGTATTTTTGGTCATCAAAACCTGCCCTGCCGTCTGGTGGTATTCCGCAAACATCTTCTGGTACGTCATCATAAGCCTTGCCTGCCCGACAGCGGCGCATGCCTGCTTTTGGGCAATCGTCTCTGGGCGCTTCTCCATTCCCATAAATGTCCTGCCAACCGCAATCGCGCCGGAACTGACTAATGCAACGTCCAATCCGCTGTTGCGTAAATCGCAAAGTTCCCGCACCAGCCGTTCCATTTTATAAAAATCTATCTTACCTGTTTCTTTGTGCTGTAGAGAAGACGACCCGATTTTTATAATCACACGCTTTTTTTCCATTTCCATCTCCTCCTAAACTTGCCACTCTGCCTATTGCCCTATTTCTAAAACAAACCAAATATTTGTCTCTCTGCTTTTTGCGCTACACGCTATGCCATCTCGTATTGCATCCATTCGTATTTTAACCTGCTCCCTTCCATGATTTCCGCCGGAAGGAGCGCCCGAGCCACAAGCTTCACATGATCTGATTCTATATCCGTCCTCTTTAAATTTGCATAATCCCCTTCTATGCTTACAACTTCATAATACCATGTTTCCATACAATTTTGTCCCTCCATTGCCCTCTGACATCAATGCGCTCCTGCCATTTACTCTGCAGGAATGACTAAGTTTAACCATAATCCGCAAACGCATCCATGTCAGATTTTTTGTTTCATTGTAATTTTTTTATACTGCCCAAATCTTTTCCTTCCACTTTTCCATTTTTCCATATATCATTGCAAATCGCCAAATTCTCTGTTAAAATACGGACTTATTCAAACATTGCAAAAGAAAGCGGGGATTCCCTATGTTTACAAAATTAAACCTCAAATCCTGCGTCATAATTCTCCTTGGGAGCGCCTTTCTGGCGTTCGGGCTTTACCATGTCCATTCCTTTTCCGGCGTAACTGAAGGCGGCGTATTAGGAATGTCGCTTCTGCTTGAACATTGGCTCAGCCTGTCTCCGGCAGTATCTGGTTTTCTATTAAATGGCATATGTTATGCCATCGGATTAAAACTCCTTGGCAAAACATTTCTCGGCTATTCCATGCTTGCCGCCGCAGGGTTTTCCATTTCTTATAAGCTCTTTGAACAATCCGGTCCACTTTGGCCAAAGCTTGCCGATATGCCGTTTGCCGCTTCCATAACCGGCGCAATCTTCGTCGGCATTGGCGCGGGCGTATGCGTCCGGTACGGCGCAGCTTCCGGAGGAGACGATGCGCTTGCCATGAGCATTTCCCATCTTACGAAATGGAACATTGAATGGATTTACTTAATGTCCGATTTGCTCGTTCTTGGATTGTCTCTAAGTTATATTCCGATCCAACGAATTGGTTATTCTATCTTAACCGTTCTCCTCTCCGGCCAGATTATCGGATTTTTGCAACGCATTTAAATTGAACCTTTGCGATTCTTTCTAAAACGGACGTCTCTTTGAAGCAAACGGTAAACCGTCGCGGCTAAAGGCACGCCCAGCAACATTCCGCCAATGCCCATTACGCCGCCGCCAATCGTCACCGCCGCCAGCACCCAAATCCCCGGCAGGCCTACCGATGAGCCAACGACGCGCGGATAAACCACATTGCCTTCCACCTGCTGCAAAATTGCAAGATATACAAGAAATGCCACTGCATTGACCGGATTTACCGTAAAAATCATAAACGCGCCTATGATCGCGCCTATGTAAGCGCCTGCAACCGGAATCAGGGCGGTAAACCCTACCAGACAGCCAATCATAGCCGCATAAGGCAGCCTTAATAAAAGCATTCCGCCCGTACACAGTCCGCCCAAAATCACAGCCTCCATGCACTGCCCGACGATATAACTGTGAAACGAACCGTTCATTTCCCGAAGCACATATAAAAGTTTTCCGGCAAAACGTTTCGGAAGATACGCGCGCATCAACGTTTTTAACTGCATTCCCAGTTTCTCTTTCCCCGTTAAAATGTAAATTGAAAAAATAAAGGAAATTAAAAGTGTGACTGCCTTCGCAAAAATGGAAGTTACAATCCCAACAGCCGCCCCCATTGCGCCTCCTACGCCTGTAAAAAGAAAATTAAACGCTTTGATTAAGCCTTCCTTAATATCAAGGCTGTTTCCTTTAAAAAAGTTATTCCCTTCCGCAAACAGCCCGCTGATTTCAAAGTTTTCTTCCAGCCAAAACAAAGCGGTTTCTATTGCCTTTGGAAGCTGCTCTACTAATACTTTCAGACAGTTGACAAGTTCCGGCACAATCATCTGCACAATAAATACGGCAATACAAGCGATGCAGACATATGCAAAAGTCATACAGACTGGCCTGCGGATACGGTCAATCAAAGGTTTTTTGCTTTTTGTGAAAAAATAACGTTCAAAAAAAGACATCAAAATATTGACGACATATGCCATGATCCCTCCAAAAAACAGAGGAAACGCCGCCCCGAATGCAACGCCTGCCAGATTCATGCAAAAATCCCAATAATGTATAATAAAATACACAAGCAAAACTGTCGAACCTGCCCGTATACAGGTTTTCCACTTTAATTCCATAGTAACCTCCGTTCGTACCGTTTAAAATCTTTCGTTTCCCACTTTGCCATTATAACATTGAGCAGATATTTATACAATAAGAAAAGAGAGATGCAGGGCGCCTGCATCTCTCTTTACAAACTATTTCTTATTGTAAGACGTCTTTTTCGAAATTTTGCCTTTCTTACAGTTGTTTTTTAATTTATTAAACTCTTTCTTAGACATTTTCTTTGGAACCGTCACTTTGCATTTCGCATGTGTTCCTTTAAATGCTTTTGAAGCAATCTTCGGAGCTTTGAGCGTTTTAAACGTAATGGTTTTTAATTTCTTTAAGTTATAAAATGCCTTTG
>OFFF01002561.1_pt1 | contig 10087 bp, 9 predicted proteins | sample 1521301 | NCBI WGS metagenome assembly OFFF01 (sample SAMEA3504101, study PRJEB24116) | mouse gut metagenome | biome: mouse gut; feature: mouse-associated habitat; material: faeces | place: Denmark | collected 2011
GGGCCGGTAATTTTTATATACAAAAAATATTGCAGTCGAAAGGAGAATTTATATGGAAGTAAAAGAATGGACTTATGAGGAATTTCCGGAATTTACGGAGGAAGTGGAAGGCGCGCGCACCATTTCCACCACCGGGGACGAGATGGGCGTAACTTACATCCCCAATGTGGAATATGCCGAAATTGACGGCGTAAAACTCCATTTGCAGATATTATTGCCCTTCACCCGCAATCAGCCTGAAATGGTCTGCCCCTGCGTGGTCTTTGTCCAGGGCTCCGCGTGGATGCCCCAGGACGTTTATGCACAGCTTCCCAGAGTTTCCAAGCTTGCGGAGCTAGGATACGTGGTGGCGGTCGTGGAATACCGTCATTCGGGAATCGCTCCTTTTCCGGCGCAGATTGCGGACGCCAAAAACGCAATCCGCTTTCTTCGCTCCAACGCCGAAACCTACCACATTAACCCGGAAAATATCATTGTCTCCGGCGATTCCTCGGGCGGCCACACCGCTATGTTTGTGGGATTTTCCGGCGGCGAAGAAACGGACAATCTTTTTCCCGGCATCTCCGCCAGCGTAAAGGGTATCGTTAACTTTTATGGCAGCACCAGCGTGATGGCAGAGGATTCCAACCCCATCCAGATTCTCCACTGCCAGCCGGACAGCCCGGAGGGCATGGTAATGGGACATGTGGATTTACGAAAGCATCCGGAGCTTAAAAGAAAGCTCTCCGTGGAATGCAATATCACGGAGGATACCGAAATCCCGCCCACCCTGATTTTCCACGGCACCAAGGACCGCGTGGTAAACTGCCAGGGCAGTGTTATCCTTTACCGCCAGATGAAAAAGTGCGGCAAGGATGTAACGCTTTATTTTATCAAAGGCGCTGACCACGGCGGACCGGAATTTTGGACGCCCGAAGTCCTTGCCGTTATGGACGGCTTTATTCAGAACTGTATCCGTTAACCGAAACGTATTGTCAGCTCAAAGTTTTATTAAAATATAACTTCCCCGGAAAGCAGGTTCAGGCGCTTTGCCGGGGAATTTTTAATCATTCAAACAGCCTTCCCTTTTTATATTTCTTTATTTTCCGGTTATACTAACTCTATTAAAAATCAGGAGGTCACAATGAAAGCATCCGGCAAAAGTAAAAGCATCCGCACTATCCCAAAAGGCGCGTGGGAAAGCGGAGCCTATAATGAGAAAAAGAAACATTCTAAAAAACAGCATCTCAACGATATCGCTACCGACATACAGGGCAACGGCTATCCCCTGTTTCACGAAAATCAGGATAACTAAAACATCCTGATTACATAATTTCCCTGTCTTTTCGCAGTCTTTTACCTAATATTGTCCATCTTGGTCAATTTATACCCCTCTTCCATTGACCGAACCGGTATTTTTTCACTTTTTGAATCTTCCTCCTTCATTAATTAACTGCAAACCATTCATCAAAAAAGTGGGTAAAAACAAAGAAATCCCCAATTTCCACAGAGTTATCCACAATGACACATATGTCATTGTGGCCGACCCATTTACTTTTTTCTACAAAACACGACGTCATTTTCCCCGAAATCCTTCATTTTCTGACAATTTCCCCTGTTTTTGCACCTGAATCCTGCAAAAGCTTGTCCATGCGAAAAAAATCGGCATGTGAAAGTTATCCACATGCCAAAATCCGATTTTTCCACGACAAACTTTTCTATTGTACCAGAATATGGAAAATCCACTTAACCGCCTACAGCCATTCGTCCCAGAACCGCTCCACTTTGCGGGCCGCCTGATGCAGCGACACCCTTTCATACCGCTCCCACTCTCTCGGAAACATTTTCAGATAGGATGAAGTGAGGAACCGCTCGTCCAAAAGCGCCACAATCCCCACGTCCTCCACCGTTCTTATGACCCTGCCGGCGGCCTGAAGCACCTTATTCATTCCCGGATAGCGGTAGGCAAAGTCAAAACCATTGTCCCCCTGGCTGTCAAAATAATTCTTTAGTATTTCCCTCTCGGTGCACACCATGGGAAGTCCGGTTCCCACAATAACCGCTCCAATAAGGCTGTCGTTTTTCAGGTCGATTCCCTCGCTGAAAATCCCTCCCAGCACGCAGAAGCCAAGCAGCGTCCCTTCTCTTTCCTCCGCAAATCTCGCGAGAAAAGCCTCACGCCTCTCCTCGTTCATACTCTCTTCCTGACAGATACATTCCTCCCGGCCATCGTCCAGATAATTACTCTCATACGCCTCATATACTTCCTGCAAAAACAGATGGGAGGGGAAGAAAATCATGTAATTTCCCTCCCGCTGGCTGGTAATCCGGTGAATATAGGTGGCGATATTAAAGTACTCTGTGCCGGAACGTCTGGTATATTTGCTGGTCACATCTTTGGCGATAAACAGGCCCTTGCGCCGGGAATCAAACACCGACCTGGCGTACACCTCATAATCCCCTTCCGCCGCCCCCAGAAGCCTTTTATAGTACTGAATGGGCAGAAGCGTCGCCGAAAACAAAATAGTGCTTCTCCCCCGCATCATACATTCCTGAAGATTTCTGGAAGGGTTCACGCAGAACAGCCGGATATAAAACCCGCCGTCCGACTCAATCCGGGTGTAAATCACATAATTTTCATCCAGCTTGTCATTGATTAATAAAAAATGAGAGACTTCAAAGTAAAAGGCAAGGACTTCCCCTCTGGCAGAAGCAAAGGCCGCGGCAGAAGGCGCTGCGCCAGAAGTTCCCGTCTCCAAGAAGTCCAATCCCTCCAGGGATGTCTGTTCTGTGTCAGGGGAAATCGTTTTTCCCCCATTTCCTCCCTGCTCGTGCTCCTCCAGGAAATCCTCCATCGCCGAAGCGAGCCTCGTAAGCGCCTCCACAAAAGGCGCGGCCTCCTGTTCGTCCAGACAGGTATCGTTCTCACATTCCCGTTTTAATGTCAAAAGTTCCCTGTTGCACCGCTCAAGCTGCCGGTACAGCTTTCCGTCGTAATCCTTTACCGCCTTTTTCAGCCCCAGAAAGTCCTCTTTTCTAAGGGAAGCGCTGTACATGTCCCGTCCCCTCTCCACCAGATTGTGGGCCTCGTCAATCAGAAAAACATAGTCCTGCCTCACGCCCTCAGCAAAGAACCGTTTCAGATACACATGAGGGTCAAACAGATAATTGTAGTCGCAGATAACCGCGTCCGCAAACAGGCTCATATCAAGACAAAGCTCAAAAGGACAGACCATATGCTCTTTTGCACAGGCAATAACCGCCTCCCTGTCAAAATTGTCCTGTTCGGTCAACAGCTCGTAAACCGCATCGTTTATACGGTCATAGTGCCCTCTGGCATAGGGACAGTAATCCGGGTTGCACTCCGCTTCCTCCATAAAGCAGATTTTGTCCCGTGCGGTCAATACGACGGACTTGAACCTAAGTCCCTGTTTTCTCATCAATTCAATGGCGTCGCCGGCCACGGTTCTTGTGATGGTTTTGGCCGTGAGATAAAAGATAGTCTGTCCTATCCCCTCCCCCATGGCCTTTATGGCCGGAAACAATGTGGAGATGGTCTTTCCGGCCCCGGTAGGAGCCTCTATGAACAGTTTTCTTTTATGATAAATTGTCTGATAGACATATGAGGCCAGCTCCTTCTGCCCCTCCCGATAGGCAAAGGGAAAGGCAAGCGCCTTAATAGAGTCTGTCCGCTCACGCTCCCAGCTTACCCGGAAATCCGCCCATTTTTTATACTGCTCCATTACCTCTAAAAACCACTCTTCCAGTTCTTCCAGTTCATATGAAAAATGAAAATACCTGATTTCCTCCGTATCAATGTTGCAGTAGGTCAGGCGCACCTTAATGCTTTTTAGCTGATTCTGGCTTCCGTAAATGTAAGCGTAGCACTGGGCCTGAGCAAGATGGACCGGAACCGCCGCCTTCATTTTGTGGATATCCCTGTAGGTTCCCTTGATTTCATCGATTGTGACCGTCAGTGCATCCTCATCGTCAAAATCTTCTTCCTTTTCTTCCCCGTTGTCACTGCCTGAAAGCAGGCGAAGCTCTCTCTGTCCCGGCGTCTGCCCTTTCTCCTGATTTTTCTCTGTCATCACGCCGTCCGCCCGTCCTTCCACGCGGATGGTGTAATCGGGCGTTTCATAGAAATAACGCAGAAAAACCTCCGCATGATAATCCGCTCCCATCTTTCGCTGAATCATACGGTGAATCCTTCCGCCCTCCTGCATGGCATTCTCCGAAAAGGCCGCTCTTCTGTTGTCTATATTTCCGGAACGAAGGATAAACTCGACAAGGTTCCTGACCGATATCTGTATTTCCATATACAAAAACCCCCTGAAAAAGATACTACGCTATCTCTTTCAGGGAGTCAACTCAGTTTGCCTAAAATCCGTTTCAGCTTGCAAGGGCAAGGCGGCTTAATACCTTCTCAAAATCAGGGTCGAAACCATTGTAGGATACTGTAAGTATCTGGTTCAAATCCAGACCTAAAACCCCTACAATTGACTTGGCATCCACAGTGAACCTGTTATAAAAAACGTCAATGTCAAAATCACACCTCGAAGCCGCAGTCACAAAATCCTTAACCTCTTCCAGCCTTAGCCGTATTCTACGCTGCATCATCATTATCACCCTTCTTTCTTCTCAATGCAGATTGCGAAAACGTTTTCTGTTACTTATCCAAAAACTACCACACTGACCTTATTTTGTAAAGACCATTTCGAAATAAATAATAGAATTAATTTTTTCTTTACAATTTACAATCCGCATATCCCTACGATATTAATTATCATTGACAAAATAAACGAAAAATATACTATTATATTATTCTCCCTGAAATTCCGTCATGTAATCGCGGTATCTGAGAGGAAGCATGTTTCTTTGAAGCCCTTTATTTTTACGCTCCTCTATGGGTATAGTATGAAAAAAATGAGTGAACAGTTCTCTGTATTTCTTCTCGCCTTCGGAAAAAGCAAAATTTCCCTGCCTTAAATTTTCATCCCCGTACACAAGGTACCAGTCGCTTCGGGCCGGATGCAGCGCGAAAATATTCCGCACCCTGTCGTGAATCACAAAATTCTCCAGCGGCAGCCTGTCCGCAAAGTGAGGGACGATAAAGGTTATCAGATTATTCTTCGGCCCCACAGGCGCGTACAAAATGCCGTTTTCCAGTTCCCTGAAACGAAGAAATTCCACATGGAAATGGGCCTCGTTGGCCGTAAACCTTGCCAGCTCAAACACTCTGTGCACATAGGGATTCTGAAGGTTTCCCATTACCTGCTTTCGGTTTCTCATGGAAAGCCCCGCTATTACCGTGCGGTAAACCGCTTCCCCTTTGTCCCCTTCCCCGGAGGCGAGAGCGCGGCAGATGGACATATACGCTTCATTGCCGAATTCTCTTATCACTGTCCTGGCCACCTTCGCCGCCTTTGCCTTATCCGGCGGGCATGGCTCGTAGACCGCGAACAGGCGGTAATTCTCATCTTCCCCAAGGCATAAGTGAATCTGCTCAAGGGGTTTCTTTTTCAGATAGGCGTTGTAAATTCCCGTAAAGATTCCCTCCAGAGAATCTTCGCATATTAAATAATATTCTTCCATGTTTCCCCGCCTCTTCCTCCCGGCCAAATTCGCCCGCTCAGCTTCCCGCTGCCTGATGGAATGCAAACTCTCCGGTATCGTCAAACAGGGAAAGCTGCTTATAGGTCATGCCGTCCCTGTCAAAGGGCAGCTTTTCCTTTGCTCCAATCAGATTCCTTGTGATGTAATCCTCCTCCAGTTTTGTGGGATACATCATTTTCCCGCTGCAGGTTATAAAATATAAAGCCCGCTTTAAGGTAACGCCGATTTTCTTCAAATCCTCAAAGCCAAGGCTTCCGTTCCGCCGCGCCCGCACGATTCTCTGGGCGCTTTTCACCCCAATCCCCGGCACCCGCAGAATCATCTGATAGGATGCTCTGTTGATTTCCACGGGGAACTGCTCTAAATGCCGCAGCGCCCAGTCCGCCTTGGGGTCTAAAAGGACATTGAAATTCGGCTTGCCCTCGCTTAAAAGTTCCTGCGCCTCAAAGCCGTAAAACCGCAGCAGCCAGTCCGCCTGATACAGCCTGTGCTCCCGCAGCAGAGGCGGCCCTCCCGGCAGGGCGGGCAGGCTCTTGTCCCCGGTGACGTTCACGAAGGCCGAATAGAAGACCCTCTTTAAGTCGAATTTCTGATAAAGGCTCTCCGCCACATTGATGATCTGATAATCGCTCTCCGGCGTGGCACCGATGATCATCTGGGTGGACTGGCCTCCTCCCACGAACTTAGGCGCATTGCGGTACAGCACCAGGTCGTTCCGGTTCACCTGGATGCCGGTCTGGATCTGCCGCATGGGGGTCAGGATGCTCTTCCGGTGCTTATTGGGCGCCAGGCTGCGCAGTCCCTCCGCGGTGGGGAGCTCTAAGTTGACGCTCATCCTGTCCACCAGGAAGCCGGTCTGCTGTATGATCTCCGGCGCAGCCCCGGGAATGGCCTTCACATGGACATAGCCATTGAACCGGTAGCGGTTCCGCAGCAGCCACACCGTGCGGCAGATCAGCTCCTGGGTAAAGGTAGGGTTGCCGATGATGCCGGAGCTCAGGAACAGGCCCTCGATGTAGTTCCTGCGGTAGAACTCCATGGTCAGGGTACAGATTTCCTCCGGGGTGAAGGTGGCCCTGGGGACATCGTTGGAACGGCGGTTGCGGCAGTATTTACAGTCGAAGATGCATTCGTTGGTCATCAGGATCTTCAGGAGGGAGATGCATCTGCCGTCCCCGGAGAAGCTGTGGCAGATGCCTACCGCCACGCAGTTGCCGATGCTCTTGCCGTCCCCCTTGCGGTCCACGCCGCTGGAGGTACAGGCCACGTCATACTTGGCCGCGTCCGTCAGGATATTCAGTTTGTCCTCCAGGGGCATTTCCCCTTTGCTTACCAGATATTCCACTTTCCCGCCCCCTCATCCATGCCATTTATACTGCTTAACGATTTCACTTGCAATGAAACCAGACTGCATAACGCTGACTGGTTCAATCGCATGATTGCATTAGGCAGTATTCAGCGTTATACAGTATATATAAAAGAACGTATGTTCTTTTTAGAGTTTAGCACATATGTTCTGATTCTGCAAGCATTTTTTACAGAAATCGGAAAAACTTCCATAAGCAAGGGCAACAATAGTTTCAAAAATGATTGTTGGCCCCCAAAGGACGTGATATAATAATAGCAAGGAAGAGCTGTTTCAGAGGAGGTGTTTGCATGGCGAGGACAGTGGGTATCGGACATCAGGATTTCGGACAGTTGATTCGAAATAATTACTTTTATGTGGATAAGACAGCATTCATTAAGGAGTGGTGGGAAAGCGGGGACGCAGTCACCCTGATAACCCGTCCCAGACGCTTCGGAAAGACCCTGAACATGAGCATGCTGGAATATTTTTTCTCCGTAAAATACGCCGGTCAGGGGGACCTGTTCGAAGGCCTTGCCATCTGGCAGGAGGAAGCCTACAGGCAGCTTCAGGGCACCTGTCCGGTCATCAGCCTCTCTTTCGCCAATGTGAAGGAGTCTTCTTTTCCCAAAGCAAGAAAGCAGATGTGCCATATTATCACGAACCTGTATAACCGATATGATTTTCTGCCAGGCAGCGGTCTGCTGAACGAAAATGAGAAAGAAATCTATCGGAAAGTCTCTGCCGAAATGGAAGATTATATAGCGGTCAATTCGCTGAACGCTTTGTCCGATTACCTTTCCCGCTATTATGGGAAAAAGGTCATCATCCTGCTGGACGAGTACGATACGCCCATGCAGGAGGCATATGTCAGCGGGTTCTGGGGAGAGATGGTGGAATTCATCAGGACGCTGTTCAATGCTACGTTCAAGACGAATCCATATCTGGACCGGGCAGTCATGACAGGAATCACGAGAGTGAGCAAAGAGTCCATTTTTTCAGATTTGAATAATCTGGAGGTTGTGACGGCGACTTCCCATAAATATGCTGATGTTTTTGGATTTACAGAGGAGGAGGTTTTTGCTGCATTGAACGAATGTGGCATGGAAGATAGGAAAGCGGAAGTAAAAGAATGGTACGATGGTTTTGTGTTCGGAGAAAGGCGGGACATCTATAATCCGTGGTCTATTATAAACTATTTGGACAAAGGAAAGCTCTCCGCTTATTGGGCCAACACCAGTTCCAACAGCCTGGCCGGAAAACTGATTCGTGAAGGCACCCCTGAGGTGAAGATAGTGATGGAGGATTTGCTGCAAGGGAAGACGTACCATGCAGTGCTTGACGAACAAATCGTCTTCAACCAACTGGATTATAGGGACAGCGCCGTCTGGAGCCTGCTGCTGGCCAGCGGCTATCTGCGGGCGGACTCGGTTGTCTACGATGAGGAAAGCGGGAAATCGGAATATAGCCTGGTCTTGACGAACAGGGAGGTCCGGTTCATGTTCGAGAGGATGGTTGACGATTGGTTCAGGGAATATACGCCGTCCTACAATGGGTTCGTGAAAGCCTTGCTGAAAGGGAACCTCCGCGAGATGAACCGCTATATGAACCGGGTGGCGCTGGATACCTTCAGCTTCTTCGACAGCGGGAAGAGGCCGTCCGAAGCCAACGAGCCTGAGCGTTTTTACCATGGCTTCGTGCTGGGGCTGCTGGTGGATCTGCGGAGGCAGTATACTATCACCTCCAACAGGGAAAGTGGATTCGGAAGGTATGACGTGCTGCTGGAGCCCTGCGATAAAAAGGGTACTGACGATGCGATTATTATCGAGTTCAAGGTTCATGACCCGGAAGATGGCGAGAAGACGCTGGAGGATACGGTGCGGTCGGCGCTGGCGCAGATTGAGGACATGAAATATGCGGCATCCCTTGAAGCGAAGGGGCTTCCTGAGGAGAGGATCCGGAAATATGGCTTTGCCTTCCAGGGGAAGGAAGTGTTGATTGGATAAAGGGGGCAGAAAAAAAGTATTGCAAAATCCACCGGAAAGCAGTTAAAATAGGATGGACGCATTCCATATAGAAGAAGCGCATACCATAGAATCAGAACAGAACAATATATACTGGCGATTACTAAAATCTGCCAGGTAACCCGACTCACGAGCGAAAGCTAACGGGGACTTTGCGGTAAATTTCATCGCTCGTGAGTATATCAAGAAGAAAGGATTACTCATATGTCAAGCAATGCATTCCCAAAAGACTACCAGTCCGGCCTGGACCTGTATGACACCCAGGTGGCCATCAAGCGCGTGAAGGACTTCTTCCAGACCCTTCTGGCGGAGCGGCTGAACCTTCTGCGCGTGTCCGCGCCCCTGATGGTGGATCCAAAGTCCGGCCTCAACGACAATCTGAACGGCGTGGAGCGCCCCGTGTCCTTCGACATCAGGCACCAGGACGGCCGGGAGGCGGAGATCGTCCACTCCCTGGCCAAGTGGAAGCGCTACGCGCTGAAGAAGTACGGCTTCTCCGCGGGGGAGGGGCTCTACACGGACATGAGCGCCATCCGCAGGGACGAGGAGCCGGACAATATCCATTCCATCTATGTGGACCAGTGGGACTGGGAGAAGATCATCACCCGGGAGCAGCGCAGCCTGGACACCTTAGAGGATGTGGTGCGCACCGTATACAAGGTGCTGCGCAAGACGGAGAAGTACATGTCCATCCACTATGATTATATAGAAGAAATCCTTCCCCACGACATCTTCTTCGTCACCACAGGCGAGCTGGAGGAGATGTTCCCGGACAATACGCCCAAGGAGCGGGAATACTACATAGCCAAGGCCAAGGGCGCGGTCTGCATCATGCAGATCGGCGGGGCCCTGGGGAACGGCAAGCCCCATGACGGACGTGCGCCGGACTATGACGACTGGGCCCTGAACGCGGACATCATCGTCTACTACCCTGTCCTGGACATCGCCCTGGAGCTGTCCAGCATGGGCATCCGGGTGGACAAGGAGGCGCTGCTGCGCCAGCTGGAGGCCGCCGGATGCATGGAGCGGGCACAGCTCCCCTTCCACCAGGCGGTGATCCATGAGGAAGTGCCCTTCACCATCGGCGGCGGCATCGGCCAGTCCCGCATCTGCATGTTCTTCC
>OFFF01002569.1_pt1 | contig 10059 bp, 10 predicted proteins | sample 1521301 | NCBI WGS metagenome assembly OFFF01 (sample SAMEA3504101, study PRJEB24116) | mouse gut metagenome | biome: mouse gut; feature: mouse-associated habitat; material: faeces | place: Denmark | collected 2011
GAAAAGATAAATCCCAAACCCGATATCCGCAAAGCAGATCCTAAATAAAATTCAGCTTGGCCGCTCTCGGAGAAATTGTTTTCCCAGAGCGGCCAGGCGCTTTTTCCATTAATACAGCAACTCCGCATCTGCCCCGCACAGAGCCAAAGCCGCCCCGGATATCCCTGCCATCAGAGATGCATTGTAATACTCCTGCACCGGCACCCTTTCCAGTTCCAAAATCCTTCTCCTTATCTTTGCGCTTTCCTTCCGCAGTTCATCCCGGCCCAGCGCTTTCGCCGCTTCACACAGGATCATATATTTCCCGGCAAGCCCATGGCAGAGACAGATACTGCTGTCTTTCTTCCACCGCATCAGACATGCAGTCCCTCTCTCGATATCCCGCGCCACTCTCTTATCCTCCTGAAATCCCTCCAATTCCAGCAGACTCAGCCGTGACAGCAAGATCCCGCTTCCGCCGTGGCACCACGCATTGGTATGACTCCCTCTGTTTTCCCGGCTGCGCAAATCCTTCCAGTTCCTTTCCTTCTCTAAATACAAAGAATCCTCATATTCCAGAATCTGCCGAAGCCTGCCCGCATACTCCGGAGCCTTCGTATATTTCATCAGCCTTGCATAGGCCAGAACCGCACCGCTGTTCCCATGTGCCATACCGGCCAGAGGGGCCTTCTCCGACGCGCACAGCCAGCCGCAGCCCGTTTCCATAACTGTCCGCTTCTCCCACAGCAGCTCCCCGGCCCGGACGGCATACGAAAGATACGCTTCCTCCTTCGTCTCCTGATACAGTTTGAGCAATACCACGATCCAGCCTGCATTTCCGGAAAGAAGGTCATAGCTGGTATCCTTCTCCTCTGCGGCCCGGACGATCCGCACATGCCTGTCTGCATAATCCAGATACTGCCTGCGGCCCGTCAGACGATACAGAAGCAGATATGCATATACCACAGAGCCTTCCCCGGCAAACATTCCTGTCTGGCCGGACCGGGCTTTCTGTTTTGATTCCAGACACCTCTCCGTATAGCAAAACAGATCATCCGTGAGCCTGTCAAAGAGACCGTCAAATTCCCGGCTTCCGCCTGCTGAAATGACTGCCGCTAAAGCTGCTGCAATCCCGGGAATCCCGTCATACAGGTCCATCCCTGCCGCTTTCATTCTCCATGCTTGTCTGGAAAAATCCGTCCTTGTCCAGATCTGCCTGCCTCCGGCTTCTATCCGAAGGCCTGCCAGATGCCTTCCTAATCTGGTAAATACATTTCCCTGCGCTCCCTTCCCTCTGATAACCTCCGTAGAAAGAAACCCACTCTCCTCCGTCTGCGGCAGGCTGCATCCAATGGACAGCCGGATGAGCATCTGCTGTCTCCCCAGATCCGCAGCCGATAATCGCTGCAGTTTTTCTTGGAAGCTTTCGTATGCACTCTGCTCAAAATACTCCGGATAGGCCTTTTGAGCTCCATCCAGCAATTCCTTCCCTTTCCCCCGGAAATAGTAGATCGGGATCTCCATATTCATCATAGCTTCCAGCTCATAGACAAACAGCGCTGCATATCCAGTCTCCGATTTCTGCCCTTTTTTAAGAATATGAAGCAAATATATCCGGTTTCTTGCATCCTTCATGAACTCCGGCGCCAATGACGCAGTGAGATACATACCGTACTGCTGAGTATGCCGGATCAGGAATCTCCCCTCTTCCAAATATAAAGGCTCAAACAGGCTCCTGATCTGTTCCTTTTCATTACAGGCAATCTCAAAGGCCGCCCCGAATCCTTCACACAGCTCCTCCACATACCTCTGCACCTCAGCCGGTTTTCCCTGGTACACCGGCACACTATTCTTTAAATGAATTTCCCTTCTCTCGTAAGCCAGCTCCATCCTGGAAGATCTGGGATTAGTCACGGTCGGCAGCAAAAACGGCGTAACACACTTTTCCGCGGAATGAAGAGCATTCACGCTTCCCCGTGCCGCGTCGTTTCCCCAACAGGCCGTCGGCAGAATCCCTGTATGGGTCACCGACTTCTCCATCCATTCCCGCAGCGCCCGCATATCCGAAGCCTCGCACCTGTCAGAGAAAAGATCCATGTGTGTGCCGCCATTGGAGCCTTCGTCACTGCTGCCGGAGCATGTACTCCCGCCGTCAGAGTGGGCTTCTCTGCGTCCGGCGGCTCCCGGCATGGCCTCCAGGTCGATCAGCTCCGGAAATTCCCCGTTTGCGATCAGATTCTCTCCGTGAATATCCGACGTATCCGTAAGATAACAGATAAATAGCTGGATTCCCAGCCGGTAAAAGAAACGTTTTATCTCCGATTTATCCAAACAGGGAGCACATTCAATGCAGGAGTCCAGCCCACAGCCCTCCATCTCGTATATCTCCCTCTCCCGGAAGCTCAGACCGAGCCGTTTGCAAAACCATCGGCTGATTCCCTGATAGATCCGGTCCTTATGCAGACTCCGCGGCTTATAGATGAAAGACCTGCCATCTGCAAGCCGGATTCGTGCCGCCGTCCCGCCCCCTGTATGAACATCGGAAATCCCCAATTCCACGCTTTCCGCTTTCACCGGACTGAATCTACCCTCCACCGCTTCCCATACACGGAAAAGCTGGTCAACAATCTGTTCGATCCTTCGTAAGACCAGACGAAGCAGCTCCGGATACCTGCCGCATAGCTCCCTGATATACTCCGGCCGTCCCAGAAAATGCTCGTCATAGTCCCGGTATTCTTCCCATTCGTCCCTTCCGGAAAGCATCTTTCCTTCTCTGCATTCCTGGATATCCTCAATCAGGCATCTGACCGGAATATGAAGAATCCCGGTCAAAACATTGTCCGTAACCATAACGGCTTCCTCTCTGCCGAATGGGTGCTCCCTACCCGCCTTTTCTTTTCCATAGTCCAGGGCAATCTGCAGAAAAAAGCGATAGAAATTTTCAAAATTCACATCTTCCAGCCTGCCGGCATAATGACGGTCCGCCGCCTCATAGATTCGAAGCAAAGTTTTGCTGCACTGCCGGTACAGCTTTTCCTTCAATGCCTCACATGATGCAGGCTCAATCTCCGCATAGATTTCTTTTCCTAACAACCGTTCCCACATTTTACAGTCCATATCCGTCTCTTTCCATATGTGTTTTTTCTTTTCGCTTCCTCCTATTTTACGGGTTCATGCACAATATAGCAAATAAAATCTGGTAATCTCACTCTCCACCCATTCAATTTAATATGATAAACCGCTTCACAGCAAATTCCGGATCTTCCGGCTGCGGATTCCCACCGCTCGTATCAATCTCCAGATATATCTCCTGATTATTCAATATCTCATCCGGCATGTCGAATACCACCGGATAGCTTTTTGTCTCTCCCGCCTCGAAGGATTCCTTTGAGTAATCATGACCATATTTTCTCGGTGTTTCTTCTCCCAGATAGTCTACCTCACTGATAAAATCACCCATATCAAAGGCCTGCATCCTCATGTAGCCCCACAGATAATCTGTAATCGGCTCTTCCGCTTTATTCTCCACCGTAAGATTCACAACAACATAAGAATACTCATTTGTTATATTTCCGTTGGCATCCATCTGGATTCTCCCCCCTTGCGTAGCATCCTTCCCCTCCGGCAGAGCATAGCCCGGAGATTCCTTGGATACGCTCCAGGAGTTGACCGTAAAAGAATAATTTCCGCTCGTGATGGGACTGCCGGTGGACACGATATTGCGGGAATCCACCGTCAGCCCGGCTTTTTCTTTTAAGGCCTTTGAAAATGCTTCCGATCTGTCATCCGCTTCTTCCTCCTGCCCAGGCTTCATCAGATTTTCCACCTGTTTTTCCTTCTCTTCGTAGGACTTTTGCTCCTCCTCAGTACGTATCCCCCCTCGGGACAGCATATAGCTCATCCCTATTCCCAAAACTACAAGAACAACAACAATTCCTGAAACTACCGCTTTTTTCATACCCTTACCTCTCTTCTTCGAACACTCAATCATCTTAGCCACAAGTAAGCAATCCGGATGCACTATACGCAACAGGGAATGCTTTCGTTTTCAAAGCATCCCCCATTACACTTTATATATTTCGATATATCTATTTGATTTAATGTCTGTCTTGTACACAGGCTATGGAAAATGCAATGCACTAATAGTGTTTAAATCAAATACTGTCCGGGCTCCAGCAACCATACAAATGGCAAGGTGCGGCAGGTGAAGGTTTTAAATGCAGATAACAACTGTTCTTTCCGCTCTCTTTTACATAATTTGGAAGGTATGCGGATGTTCCTGCAGCTACATAGTAGTAACCGCCGTTCGCAGAATAATTAACTCCCCCGTTAAAAACACCTACATTTACCGCTCTATCTCCTTGATGGAAGATGTACGAAGATGTATAATCCTCTTTAGTTCTGGATTCTGTGGCAAATCCGCCTGCACCAACATTCACGTTATAATAGGTATCTGTAGTATTTCCGGCAAATGCCGTCATAGACCCCATCAGCATCAAGCCAAGTAATCCGGCTCCGATCAGTTTTTTACCGTGTTTCACTTTAAGAATCTGTTTTTTAAACATAATTTTGTTCTCCTTTTCTTTTTGTGATTTTTATAAGACAGCGCTGTTTCTTACAAGTATTACTATACAACATTTTTACTCATAAAAACCAAAATTGGATTTTTCTCTAAAAATCAGACCTTTAAAATTTTCCACCTGTGAGACTGCGATTCTTGGATAATCTAATTGCTGTTTCTATATATCAGATCGCCGAAAAACCGCATTATAAAAGGCCTGTCCAATATAGGAACAGACCTGCTTTTTTATCAATTTTTCTTGTTTCACACAGTTATAAAAGCTGCCTGCATGAGCTCCATATGAAGTGCAGCTACAACAACAGCCCCTCACTTAGCAGCAGATTAAGGAATACCATCCACCTTGCAAAATAGATATGCCTCTTTCAATTTCCTCGTCTATCCCCATACTTTCCGCCTGTTCCAATTCATATAAAATCTGATCTAATGCTTCATCTTTCATTTCGTCAACCCTCTCCTATATTAAAATATTTACCTGAAACCAGTTTCCCCCGCAGGTGTAGTCTATCTCGCCGCCTGCGGACTCGACAATCTGCTTCACATTTGCCATCCCCCATCCATGGCAAATAGAATCCTTTTTCGTTGTCATCAGCCAATTTCTCTTCATTTTTCTTGGTTGTTCTAAGCATGTATTCCATATCTTCAGCAAAAACATTTCATTCACGCTTTTAATTTCCAGATGGATTTCTCGTTCTTCTGCTTCACATTTCTGAGATGCCTCAATGGCGTTATCCAGCAGATTTCCCCATATGATCATATAGTCTTCTCCTGATACTGATTCGGGCAGCGAATCTACTTTAATGTCCTCTGAAAACTGAATCCCGTTTTTTTCCATTTGCCGACATTTATAATCCAGAATCAAGTCTATCTCCGGAATTCCTGTTCTTACATGCCGCTGACACAGCTTCACCTCTTCCAGATGCTCATGGATACATTCCATAGCCTTCCCCCAGCGCTTTTCCTCCAGACAGTTCTGCAGATAGATCCATGTATGTTTCAGGTCATGCAGCCTTTTTGCATCCTGACGGCAGTATTGCGTGATAATCTCGTTTTCTCTGGCAAGCATTTCCTTATGGATACACAGATTTTTTTGTTCCATCCTGCTGTACATATACATTGTGTAGATCATATATAGTAATAAAATCATGCTGACAGCAAAAACAAACAGTACGCCTACTGCCATGTCCATTGTGTCATATTCAACTGCCCCAAGTTCTATCATCCAATCAATTCCAAGTAATATTATCATTTCTGTCAGCAGAGACAGAAACCTTCTCCTCCTGCTTTTTAGCAGCTCTTTTAGCAGAAATTCCACCTGTTCCTGACATTTAAAATAGAAAATGCAGATGATACCCAGTTGAAAGAGACAAAGTATACATTCGGATAACACCCTTCCCCCGTTCACATTCAAATAAAAGATTCCTTTGTCCAAATAGATTCCTCTCGCAATAATAAAAGGGATCTTAAGCAGTGAGTACCCGATATCATAAAGCCAGTTCCAGATCCAGACATCCAAAAATCTGCACCGATAAAATATTTTTATAATAGCCGCATTTATAATCCCATTTAAAAAAATCTGCAGCCATGGAATAAAACCGCTGCAGGAATCCCACGCCTGAGAAATTGCTAGGCCAATCAGTACACACCACCCGGCTCCTTCTGTCCACCTCTGATTCCACCGCTTCTCCGGAAACATCCGGAAAAAGAGAAGGAACCCAAATATGATTTTGCAAAAGCCGATTACACCGTATAGAATCTGAGTCATCCTCTGTTGCTCCAATAATCTGAAATCTGTCTTCTCACATTGGCATACTGCGGCTGGCTGATGTCAAGGTAAATCCCGTTCCGAAGCTTCACCTTGCGGTTTTCCAAAGCCATGATATGCATAATATTGACGATACAGCTCCGGTCAATATACAGAAAATCTTGCTTCGTAAGCCTGTCGTATGCCTCCGCCAACGTCATCCTGACTTTTTCTTTTCTCTCTTCTTTGTCAACATACACGACATTCACATATTTCTTTTCCTTTTGCACATAGTAGATGGAATCCTCCGGGATCTTCATCATCTTATCATTGTTGTGTATGGAAAAAAATTTTTTCTCCCGCGTCTTCAGCTTCTCCACCAAAAGCGTATATGCCTCGGGCAGCTTTTCTTTCAGCATGCACTTGGGAATGTAGCGGAACGCATTAACCTCGTATGCCTGTACCGCATAGTCCACATAGTTCGTGACGTAGATGATGGTCGCCTCCGGATGCCCCAGCCTTACCTTCCTGCCGATTTTAAGTCCATCCGTCCCGTTCATCTCCATATCCAGCAGGACGATATCATACTCCCGTCTTTCTTCCATATCAAACAGGAACTTTTCCGTACTGGTATATCCGAAAAATTCATACTTGTCGTCCTCTCTCTGTTCGAAGAACTCCTGTGTAATCTCTCTCAGTGTCTCAATCCAACACGTCTCATCATCCAATGCCGCAATCCTGACCATATATCACTCCTCCCTTTCAAAAATATAGTACCGCATCCTTGTGATATCATGGAAATAGCTGTCCCTCTCTTCTACAATCAGCTCGTACAGATCCATATTGCCCTGCCTTTCGCAGCCTCTCCTGTATGAGTACAGATATCTGCCGATCTGACGGTGCAAGACCCTTTCTATGATCTCATCCACCACCTCGGAGATCTTCGCTGGGTTCTCTTTAGACGGCATCCACTTCCGAAACAGCCCGCGGATCTGACTCTTGTTCAGCTTCACCCGCTTGATCCCGTACCGGGACAGCAGCTGCTCTAAGTCAATGCCCTCAGATGCCAGGATGGGGTCAAACTGCTCCTTGTTCCTGAGGTATTCTCCTCCCAGGATGAGAAATGCCTTGATCTCCTGGACAGCAACGTCCATATATCTCTTATCATTGGTGACCTCATAGAAATTGTTTAAATGTTCTAGTGATTTCCGAATCCCTTCATCCAACGCGATATTCTTCCTTCTTAACGCATTGAAGGAATGGAGCATGATCCACAGGTCCTTATCTTCCCCCATGGACTGACGGATGTTATTCTGTAAACATTCATATTCCATTATGTCCCTGCCACCTCCTATAGTATAGCATATCTTTTCCGAAATGTGTGTATTTCGGATTTAATTCACTTTTTATGACCTTTAATTATTACTGATTACGGCAGTAATAATTTCTTTTTCACAGGATAAGAGGAAAAGGTCAGCCAAAATTCTCGTTCCGTAATCTCAGCCCACTCCTTCCCGGAAACCTGGTTTTTCAGAATCTCGTAGGGGTAGCAGACCTGTTTTTTCTCTCCCGGCTGCAGCTCCTGCATATTGCTGCTGTATCGACCCTCCGACGCGTCCGCAATGTTTTTATTGATTCCATTGGATATCCCGATTCCCTCCGCATACAGATCCGACATGGCTACCTGCCTGCTCTCGGCCGCGGTATTTTCCAGAGTAAGGGTTACTTCCAGAAGCTTTGTTTCATAAATCGTTTCAAAACCGGTTTCCTGATACAGCTTTTCCTGCTCATCCCCGGTCAGAAACCGGAAAGAATCAAGGGAGACCATGACCCCGTCCCGATATTCCAGCCATTCCCCGATCTGCGCGGCCTCCACAACGGCAGGAGGAATCTCCTGGTTGATCTTCTGGTATCCCGCTGCCGTCAGGATAATGACCAGCACAGTCCCCGCAGCAATCAATTTGCTTTTCTTTCTTCTTTTTCCTGCTCTTTTTTTCATTTTATTCTCCATAAGATCACCTGCATACAATATGTTCTGTTATCTGTCCCTGATCCATCTTGAATATCTCATCTGAGATCTCTTCCAGCACTTCTGATGTATGGCATGAAATGATCACCAGTGCCCCCCGCTCCTTTTCCTCTTTTACGATCTGCCACAGCCTCTGTTCGCTCTTCTCATCCAGCGCGTTGGCAGGCTCATCCAGAATCACGATATCCGGCTGCTCCATGATGACCGCGGCGATCCCCAGCTTCTGTTTCATTCCAAGAGAATATTTCTTATATTTTTTGTGCATCACATCTTCCAGACCGACTCGTTTCAGTGTTTGTTTGATCTCCCTGTCTCCGATCTTCTTTTTGATCGAGGCAAGCATCGACAGATTCTGGAAACCGCTGTAGGCATCCAAAAAACCAGGTTTTTCGATGAATACGCCGATGCTTTCCGGAAAGGATAGCTCTTTTCCCAGCTCTTCCCCGTCGATCATGATCCTGCCCGAGGTAGGCAGGACCAGACCGCAGATCACCCGCATGAGCATGGATTTTCCGCAGCCGTTCTTCCCCTGCAGGCCATAGATCTTCCCTTTTTCCATAGACAGGCTGATCTCGCAAAGCACATCGTCCACACCGATTTTTTTGTTGATTTCTTCCACTTCAAGATACATTTTTTCTCCTCCATTTCTTCTGAATGATTTAGAATATATCCACTTTTGCCCCTTTTTTCCGGAATATTACCCAGGCGGACATAAGCCCCAGAAGCACATACGCTGCCGGCACCAAGGCATTTTGTATCCCATAGCCGGACTGGGTAAAGTAAACACTGGAGTAATCAATTCCGTTCAGCATAGTGCAGATTACATGAATCATAAGCTGCAGAAAGAACGGGCAGACCGCCACAACGATCTTGTAATCTGAAAGGAAGCTGCAGGCCAGCGCGGTACAGGCCCAGACCCCTCCCATCACAAAATCAAGGCACAGGAAGATTACAATATAAACGGCCGGATGCGAAAAATAAATCTGATAAAACAGGCTCGCGGCACAGATTCCATTATGCGCAAACACGGACTGCGGCGTCAGATTCGGCAATAGTACCAGTGCACACATCAGGTTCAGAACCAGCGGAAGGACAACTGCCAGACCGCCGGATAAAAATGCCGCCAGATATTTTGCCGCCAGGTAATCCTTTCTGGATACGCGTGTGTACAGCCCTTTCAGGAAGCCGCTCGCCTGGTCTGAAAAATAGGATGCCCCAAAGGGCAGGACTGCAAGGATCGGAATAATCAGAAAATATAAGAATCCTTCCAGATATTCCGTGCTTCCCCCGATCCAGGAATCTGCCACCGCAAACGGGTATAAGATGGGGAACGCTTCCATGTCATTTGTCAGGTTCCAGTCATGATGCGGCAGTTGGTAATGGATGACCTGCGCGGCTGCAATGATCCCGCCTAATGCTAAGGACAGAGTCATCCCCCTGCTCCGTAACGACCGCCCGACCTCTTCTTTTAAGATTTCTTTCATATGCTTCTCCTTCAACTCCAACTCTGCTTCTCTCAAAAGCATTACTTCGGTTCTCTGTTCCATCACTCTTTGTCTGACAGTCCTTCATAAATCTTCCTGTATGCTTCCTGAATATGTGCTTCCACACATTCCGAGATCTCCATATCCTGATAGCACTCCACCAGCTTTTCTATTTTTTCTTCTTGGTACATCATCTTTTCATCCCTCCTTTCCTTAAAATTAATTGTGCGGTTCATTTCTTCCA
>OFFF01002570.1_pt1 | contig 10058 bp, 9 predicted proteins | sample 1521301 | NCBI WGS metagenome assembly OFFF01 (sample SAMEA3504101, study PRJEB24116) | mouse gut metagenome | biome: mouse gut; feature: mouse-associated habitat; material: faeces | place: Denmark | collected 2011
CATATCCGTCGGGCAGCTTTTTGTGTATGAAACGACGGAGCCGCTTGCTTATTACTCGGCGGACAGGCAGATCCCGCAGACCGTTTTAATCGTAGAAAACAAAGACACCTTTTACAGTATGCGCAGATCCTTGTTTACAGGTTTAAAAAAGATATTTTCAGAAGAGATAGGAACCGTAATTTATGGCGCAGGAAAAGGCATCCTGCGCTCTTTTTCAGATTTTGGTTTTTGCGCCGAACCGCATATCCGTGCGCCGGAAAACCGGATTTTATATTTTGGCGATTTGGACTATGAAGGGATTGGCATCTACGAACGGCTTCATGCGTTGTTTTGCTCGGAGCACGAGATCGTTCCCTTTGCCGGGGCATATGAGGCAATGCTTGCCAAAACAAAAGAATATGGCATGGATTTTTTGCCGGAGGCCAGCGAAAACCAGAATCAGAACCTTTCGGGCCAGTTCTTCCGGTATTTTCCAAAGAAATCAACAGAGGCTATGGAAACCGTTCTGCGTGCGGGAAAATATATCCCGCAGGAAATTTTAAATATCCGGGATTGGCGTATGGGGTATCTGCCTGAATGAAAGGAGTAAAATCGCAAACATATGGAAAAAATACACAGAATAGAACGAATCGAGCCAGACAGCATTGCCGAAGAACTGGAACTTTCCCCGGGAGACGTTTTGCTTGCGGTGAACGGCGAACAAATAGAAGACGTATTCGATTACCATTATCTAATCCACGACGAATACCTCACCGTATTGGTGCAAAAGCCCGACGGGGAGGAGTGGGAGCTTGAAATTGAAAAAGAGTATGACGAGGATTTGGGCATTGTATTTGAAAACGGGCTGATGGACGAGTACCGCTCCTGCCGCAATAAATGCATCTTCTGCTTTATTGATCAGATGCCAAAGGGGATGCGGGAAACGCTTTATTTTAAAGACGACGACGCGCGGCTATCTTTTCTGCAGGGGAATTATATTACGCTGACGAATATGGGCGATCGGGATATCGAACGTATTATCCGCTACCGCTTAGAGCCTGTAAATATCTCTGTGCATACGACAAACCCGCAGCTGCGGTGCAGGATGCTAAACAACCGTTTTGCAGGCGATGCGCTTGAACGGATGCGGCGTCTGAAAGAGGCCGGGATTGCGATGAACGGGCAGATTGTGCTCTGTAAGGGGATAAACGACGGGGAGGAACTGGACAAAAGCATCCGCGATCTGACGGCATACATCCCCTGTATGCAGAGCCTGTCGGTTGTCCCGGTCGGCCTGACAAAATTCAGGGACGGTCTGCACCCGCTTTTGCCGTTTACAAAAGAGGACGCGCGGCAGGCGCTGTCCGTCATCCACAGATGGCAGCAGGATTGTATGGAGCGTTACGGCATTCATTTTGTACATGCCGGGGACGAATGGTATCTTTTGGCCGATCAGCAGGTTCCGGAGGCGGCGCGCTACGACGGGTATCTGCAGCTGGAAAACGGCGTCGGCATGGTTCGCCTTTTGGAAGAGGAGTTTATGGAGGCGCTTTTAGAAAAAGAGCCGGATAAAAGCCTGCGCCGGACGGTTACGGTTGCGACCGGAGCGCTTGCCGCCCCGCTGCTTCGTAAGCTTGCCGGCTGCCTTGCGGAGAAATTTCCGGGAGTTTCGGTGCGGGTCATTGCGGTGAAGAACAGCTTTTTCGGGGAGCGGATTACGGTTTCCGGGCTTTTGACGGGGCAGGATATCGTGGCGCAGCTAAAGGGGCGGGATTTGGGGGATAAGCTGCTTTTGCCCTGTAATATGCTGCGCAGCGGCGAGACGGTGTTCTTAGACGACATGACGCTTGAGGAACTGAAAAGTGCTTTACAAGTACAGGCAGATATTGTAAAATCAAGCGGACAAGATTTACTGGATGCACTTTTAGAAAAGGAGTAATATATGAGTAAGCCGGTTGTAGCAGTAGTAGGACGCCCCAACGTCGGGAAATCCACGTTGTTTAACGTACTTGCGGGAGAACGGATTTCCATTGTAAAGGACACGCCGGGCGTGACCAGGGACAGGATTTACGCGGACGCTTCGTGGCTGGACAAAGAATTTACATTGATTGATACCGGGGGGATTGAGCCGGATTCAAATGACATTATTTTATCCCAGATGCGCGAGCAGGCGCAGATTGCGATTGATACGGCGGACGTGATCTTGTTTTTAACAGACGTCAGGCAGGGGCTTTTGGATACGGACGCCAAGGTGGCGGATATGCTGCGCCGTGCCAAAAAACCGGTCGTTTTGGTGGTCAATAAAGTAGACAGTTTTGAAAAATTTATGCCCGACGTGTATGAGTTTTATAACCTGGGGATTGGCGAGCCGTTTGCGATTTCGGCGGCGTCCATGCTGGGGCTTGGAGATATGCTTGATGAAATCGTGAAGCATTTCCCGGCGCAAAAGCAGGACGAAGAAGAGGATACGCGGACAAAGGTAGCGGTGATCGGAAAGCCCAATGTCGGCAAGTCCTCTCTGGTCAACCGCCTGACAGGAGAAAACCGTGTGATTGTGTCGGATATTGCGGGTACGACAAGGGACGCCGTCGATACGGCGGTTGTCTGGCAGGATCAGGAATATGTATTTATTGATACGGCCGGCCTGCGCAGGAAAAGCAAGGTCAGGGAAGATCTGGAGCGGTACAGCGTGATCCGCGCCGTTACTGCGGTGGAACGCGCCGACGTGGTGCTGATTTTGATTGACGCGGAGGAAGGCGTGACCGAGCAGGACGCGAAGATTGCCGGGATTGCCCACGACAAGGGGAAAGGGATTATCATTGCGGTCAACAAATGGGATGCGGTGGAAAAAGACGATAAGACGATGTACCGGCATTCGGAGCGGATACGCCAGGTGTTAAGCTTTATGCCTTATGCGGAACTGATGTTTATTTCGGCAAAAACCGGACAGCGTGTGGATCGGATTTTTTCCACGATTGATATGGTGCTTGAGAATAATTCCATGCGGATTGCCACAGGCGTATTAAATGAAATCGTAACGGAAGCGGTCGCGATGCAGCAGCCGCCGTCTGACCGCGGGAAACGGCTGAAAATCTACTATGTGACGCAGGTTGCCGTTAAGCCGCCGACATTTGTCGTATTTGTCAACGATAAAAAGCTGATGCATTTTTCTTACACCAGATATCTGGAGAACCGGATACGCGACGCGTTCGGGTTCCGCGGCACCTCGTTAAAATTTATTATCCGGGAGAGAAAGGGAGGCTGACGTAATGCTGGCGAATCGGATCATTGTCGTCGTAATCGGTTATTTCTGCGGGATTATTCTGCCGGCGTATTTGCTTGGAAAGCGAAAGCACCAGGACATTACGCATATGGGCAGCGGGAACGCGGGTACGACGAATACGCTTCGTGTATTTGGATGGAAGGCGGGGCTTATTACTCTTTTGGGGGACGTTTCAAAGCCGATTGCGGCAATCGGTCTGACTTGGCTTTTGTTCCATGAACATGAGCCGGAGGGCGTGCGCCTGCTGCAGCTTTATGCCGGGTTTGGCACGATTATCGGGCATAACCACCCGTTTTATATGAAAAATTTTAAGGGGGGCAAAGGCATTGCCTGTACGGGCGGCATGATGATTGCGTTTTGCCCTATTGAAGTGCCCATTGGACTGTCGGTTTTTATTCTGTCGGTTGTATTGACGAAATATGTTTCGCTCGGTTCGATTCTGGGGCTTATCAGCTTTTTTATACAGACGGTAGTCTTTGGGGAACTTGGGCTTTTGAATGTGACGCAGGCCTATAAAACGGAAATATATGTGCTGGCGGCGGTTATTATGCTGATGGGGATTGTCCGCCACCGTGAGAATATCGGGCGGCTGCTCAGCGGCACGGAGAACAAATTCAGTTTACACAAAAAGAAAGAAGGGACAGTTTCATAATGGCAGATACAGGGATAATAGGGGCCGGAAGCTGGGGCTGCGCGCTTGCCGCCGTATTGGAAAGAAACGGGCATTCGGTTACGGTATGGTCGATTGTGGAAGCGGAAGTTTCCATGCTGCAAAAAGAACACGAGCACAAGGACAAACTCCCGGGTGTTGCGCTTGGGGAGCGGGTTTCGTTTACCTCGGATCTGAAAGAGGCGGCAGAAGGGAAAGAGTTGCTGGTGCTTGCCGTTCCGTCCGTTTACACCAGAAGCACGGCCAGGCAGATGGCGCCTTTTCTGAAACAGGGGCAGATTGTCGTCTGCGTGGCAAAGGGCATTGAGGAAAACAGCCTGATGACGCTGACGGAAATCATCGAGCAGGAAATTCCGGCGGCAGACGCTGCCGTCATGTGCGGGCCAAGCCATGCGGAGGAGGTCGGCAGGGGGCTTCCGACGACCGTTGTGGCGGGTGCAAAGACCAGGCAGACGGCGGAATACATTCAGGGGCTGTTTATGAACGAGGTGTTCCGCGTTTATACGAGTCCGGATGTGCTTGGGATGGAACTGGGCGGCGCATTAAAAAACGTGATTGCGCTGGCGGCGGGCATGGCGGACGGCCTTGGCTTTGGCGACAATACCAAAGCGGCGTTAATTACCCGCGGCATGGCGGAAATCCGCCGCCTGGCAGTCAAGATGGGCGCAGGCGCCGAAACAATGAACGGACTGACCGGAATCGGCGATTTGATTGTCACCTGCGCCAGCCGGCATTCCAGGAACCGTAAGGCGGGGATGCTTATGGGGCAGGGATATACGATGCAGCAGGCCATGGACGAGGTAAAGATGGTCGTGGAAGGCGTGTATTCCGCCAAAGCAGCCATTGCGCTGAGCAAAAAATACGGCGTTTCGATGCCGATTATCGAGCAGGTCAACCGGGTTTTGTTTGAGGATAAGCCGGTCAAAGAGGCGGTAACGGAACTGATGCTGCGGGATAAGAAGGCGGAATATGCCGCGCTGGAATGGGGGCGGGAACATGGAAACGATCCGGATTAAATATTTTTCAGAGGAAATCGAGAGGCTTAGGTATATTGACGGCAAGTCGGACTGGATTGATTTGCGGGCGTCGGAGCGCGTGGAACTGAAAAAGGGAGATTTTGCGCTTATTCCGCTTGGCGTTGCCATGCAGCTTCCCAAGGGGTATGAGGCGCATATCGTGCCGCGCAGCTCCGCCTTTAAAAACTACGGGATTTTGCAGACGAACAGCTGCGGGATTATTGACAATACGTACTGCGGGGATCAGGATATGTGGCGGATGCCGGTGTATGCCACGAGGGATGCGGTGATTGAAAAAAACGAGCGGATCTGCCAGTTCCGTATTGTGGAGCATCAGCCCCAAATTTTGTTTGAGGAGTGCGTAAGACTGGGAAACGAAGACCGCGGCGGGTTTGGGAGTACCGGGAAACAGTAAATCCGGGCTTGGTCAGATTGTACAGGAAATTGGTATTACTTCGTCAGAATGACGAAAGCGTATGACATGCTGTCTTAAATTCGTCGAAACAACAAGAAAACGACGGTTATTTTGTGTAGTTCCCGAATAGCCAAATCCGAAGAAGTTTGTTAAAGTAATTACAACAACAAAGAAAAAATTTCAGGAGGATTATAAAATGGCAAGTTTATCATTAAAACATGTTTGTAAAAAATATCCAAACGGATTTGAAGCAGTGAAAGATTTCAACCTCGAGGTGGCAGATAAAGAATTTATTATTTTTGTAGGGCCATCCGGATGTGGGAAATCGACAACACTTAGGATGATTGCTGGCTTAGAGGATATTTCTTCCGGTGAGTTTTCCATCGACGGAAGGGTTGTCAATGACGTAGAGCCAAAAGACCGTGATATTGCGATGGTTTTTCAGAATTATGCATTGTATCCGCATATGACCGTATTTGACAATATGGCATTTGGATTGAAATTAAGAAAAGTTCCAAAAGAGGAGATTAAGCAGAAAGTAGAAGCGGCCGCTAAAATCCTGGATTTGGACAAATTGCTGGAGCGTAAGCCGAAGGCGTTGTCCGGCGGGCAGAGGCAGCGTGTCGCTATGGGGCGCGCCATTGTGCGGAACCCGAAGGTTTTCCTGATGGATGAGCCGCTCTCAAACCTGGATGCAAAATTAAGGGTTCAGATGCGTGCCGAGATTTCCGCGCTGCACCAGAGATTAGGCGCTACCATTATCTATGTAACGCATGACCAGACGGAAGCCATGACGTTAGGGACGCGTATCGTTGTATTAAAAGACGGCGTGATTATGCAGGTGGATTCCCCTATCAAATTATACAACGAGCCGAATAACTTGTTTGTAGCCGGATTTATCGGTTCCCCGCAGATGAACTTTGTCGATGCAAAATGCAAGATCGAAGGCGGCAATGCCGTAATTTCGTTTGATAAGTTTAAAATTCCGCTTCCTGCCGATAAGTCCAAGAAACTGATAGACGGCAAATACGACGGCAAGACGGTTGTATTTGGAATCCGGCCGGATGATTTGAGCGATTCACAAAGAGATTTGAATGAGTTTAAAGACTGTACGATTGAAGCGGATGTAACGGGATACGAGCTTCTCGGTTCCGAAGTAATTTTATACTTCAACGTTGGCGGCGTTAACATGAGCGCAAAGGTTACGTCAGATACAACAGCCCGTATCGGCACGCATGTCAGGTTAGCGATGGATCCGGATAAGATCCATATCTTTGATAAAGAAACAGAGCAGACAATTACAAATTAAGGCATGTGCAGATGAGCCGGACGTTTTTCGTCCGGCTTTTTCTAACGGAGGAAACGGCTTTAGGGACAGGAGGGATTTTTTGTTATCAAATCATAGGATTCAAGTGGCATTAGATGAAATAAAAGAAATCAGCCGTATGGATTTGGCGGTATACAGCGAGCGGGGCAGGCTGCTGGCGACTACGTTTGGGATGGGCAATGATTTTGAGGACGCAGTAGTCCATTTTGCAGAATCTATGGCGGAAAGCCAGATGCTGTCGGGGTTTCATTTTTTTAAGGTAACGGTGGAAGATGAGGTCAGATATATTCTTCTGGTGCATTCCTCTTCCGACGAGGCGTATATGGTGGGCAAGCTGGCTGCCTGCCAGATACGCAGCCTGGCAGAAGTATACAAAGAACAGCTTGACCGGAATAATTTTATGCAGAATATTCTGTTGGGGAATATGCTGGTTGTAGATATGTACAACAAAGCCAGGAAATTCCGGATTGAGCAGGCGGAGCGCGTCGTATTTGTCATAGAAGTGGAGGGCAGGAAAGATTCCTATATGATGGAACTTGTAAAGGGGATGTTTGCCGGCTCAGGACAGGATTTTGTGACGGAAGTTGACGAGCAGAATATTATCCTGATCAAAGACGTGCGCGAACTGAAGGAGGAGGAAGAACTGAAGAGCCTTGCAAGGATGATGGTAGACAACCTGCACAGTGAAGCAATGGTGCGCGTCAGGGTAGGATACGGCAACCGGGCCGTGGATTTGCAGAATATTGCAAAGTCATATCAGGAGGCGCTGATGGCAATTGAAGTCGGCAAGATTTTTTATGTGGAAAAAGAGGTGGTTTCCTATGGCAGGCTGGGGATTGGAAGGCTGATTTATCAGATTCCAATGAGCCTTTGCGAAATGTTTATACGAGAAATTTTCGGGGATGAGATCCCAAATGTCTTTTCGGAGGAAAACGTAGTGACAATCCAAAGCTTTTTTGAAAATAACCTGAATATTTCGGAGACGGCCAGACAGCTGTTTGTACACCGGAATACGTTAGTGTACCGCCTTGAGAGGCTGGAGAAGGCGATTGGCCTTGATATCCGCAAATTTGAAGATGCGATGTTGTTTAAGATTGCCCTGATGGTGCTGTCGCATATGGCATACCAGAAAGGGGATACCATATGTACTCAATAAAGAAGTACCATTTTTGGAATGGTGCATCTGTGTAAAATGAACTGTGAGTATGTATTGTAAGTAGAAGGAAAATATTTTATACTGTAGCGAACAGTGTTGGAAAAGTTCCGTCAGCCAGAGGACAGGGGATACTTAAGAGCCGCTAAATCCTGTTACAAGGCGAATGCCGCATCCCCTGCCCTCTGGCTGACTGCGGTTTTGGCAAGCTTCACGATAAGTGGTTTCCGTTTCCAAAATCTTCCGAATGGGTGCAGTTCTTTGCCGCAGCTTTTTTGTCGGCGTTATACCGGAAGGATTTATAGGTATATCGTTCGCTATAGTACTATAATGCATAAAAAAAATATATGGCCGCAAGCGCCATTCCCAGGAAAAGGCCAGATAAAAAAATGACGGAAAGCAGGAATATCTGCATAGCATCTTTCGGTTTTGCATTTTGGTTTGTTTTTGAGGAATTGCTGTTGAAAGATCGAGTTTGCACAGGAGTAGCTGCTGCAGCGGCAGATGGAGCCGATTTGGTACCGGAACCGTTGTTTTCCGGTCGTATGGCGGTCCAGTTCGGGTCAGAGAGCATAGATCCAGTGGTATCTGTATCAGATACAGGCGCTTTGGATTGTTCAAAGTAGTTGTATGCTGCTTTTGCGTCAGCGGCATGAAAACCCTGTAATTTATTGCTTGCCCAAAGATAAGCGTCGTCATGGCGGGCTATGTATACTAAGAGTACAGTATCTCCGGATTGTGTGAAAATGACTCTGAAATCCTGGGTAACTCTGGCGCATTTAAAATTCAGTTTTGTGTGCAGTTTTTCTGTTTTCAGGCCGTTGCCTTTCAGGCTTCTTTGCATAATCCGTATGGTTTCGAGAGCCTTTTTTTGTGTTTTTTTATCCAGTTTTGAAAATGCTTCCATATAAGTATCGGAACAAACAACATTCGTTTTCATGTGGGATTTTCTCCTTTTTTCTGGCGGGACAGCCGGGGATAATAAAAGTATGCCGGCATCCTTTGCGGATGCGCAATGAAATGGTTAAAACGTATTTGTCTATATGAATTTCATTATAATAGGGCAAAATCATAAATACAAGAATAAACTTTTTTGGGATCGCAAAGAATCGGAACGAGGCCGGTCAAAAAGCGGCTAACGATATCATAGTAGAATATGGTATAATTTGACGTACCTGATAAAACTTATTATAATCATAAATCGGAATTGTCAGGAGGCGATAAAATGATTGTTTTGATTACGGGAGCTTCACATACAGGTAAAACATTACTGGCACAAAAACTTCTTGAAAGGTATCAATATCCGTATCTGTCTATCGACTTATTGAAAATGGGATTAATACGAAGTAAAAACACAGATTTAACGCCCGAAGACGATGACGGGCTTATGGATTATTTGTGGCGGATTATTCGTGAAATTATAAAGACGGCCATAGAAAATAAGCAAAATCTTGTGGTTGAGGGCTGTTATATTCCGCATAGTTGGAATAAAGATTTTTCAGAAGAATATCTGAAAGAAATTCAATATTATTGTCTTGTAATGAGCAGAGAATATATAGAAAAACATTTTTCGGACATAAAACAATATGCCAATGAAATCGAACAACGCATGGATGATTCGGGGTGTACTATAACATCCGTTCTTGAGGATAATGCGCGCAATCTTGAAATGTGCAACAAATATGGCTGTAATTATATATGGATTGATGAATACTACCAGCTCGATATTGATTTAGAAAAGCAGGAGGAAAAGGAATCTTGAAATGATTATAAGAGAATATCAATCATCAGACTGTAAAGCATTGACAGAACTTTTTTATAATACGGTTCACACAGTAAATGCAAAAGATTACACAAAAGATCAATTAGATGTATGGGCCGCAGGCAAGGTGGATTTGAAGAAGTGGAATCATTCCTTTCAGGAACATTTTAGCATTGTTGCAGTGGAAAATGACAGTATAGTGGGGTTTGGAGATATAGATAAGACAGGCTATCTTGACCGCTTATATGTCCATTCCGATCATCAGGGAAAAGGAATCGCCACTGTTATATGCAGTCAGTTAGAGTCTGCCGTTCAGGAGAACATCATTGCTCATGTCTCCATTACGGCAAGACCTTTTTTTGAAAAAAGAGGATATAAAATGGTGAAAGAGCAGCGGGTAGAACGACAGGGAGTGGATGGCAAAGGGGTCGTCAGTCAGAGGGAAGGGTATGC
>OFFF01002577.1_pt1 | contig 10041 bp, 9 predicted proteins | sample 1521301 | NCBI WGS metagenome assembly OFFF01 (sample SAMEA3504101, study PRJEB24116) | mouse gut metagenome | biome: mouse gut; feature: mouse-associated habitat; material: faeces | place: Denmark | collected 2011
ACGGCGTTTGAGGTTGTGAATACAGGTTCTGAGAGAAACCAGCAATCCCGCGCAGGCCCCGGCGGTTTGCGCGGGATTGCGCCGGAAGCGGCCCCCGGGCCGCAGTTTGAAATAAGGAGTGAATACGATGAAAGACTGCGCCAAATATGCGGGCATCATCCCCGCGTTTTACGCCTGCTACGGCAGGGACGGGCAGATCAATCCCGACGGCGTCCGGGCCATGGCCCGCTACCTGAAGGACAAGGGCGTCAAGGGCCTCTACGTGGGCGGCTCCTCCGGCGAGTGCATTTACCAGGGCATGGCGGAGCGCAAGCTGGTGCTGGAGCACGTGATGGACGAGGTGGGCAAGGATCTCACCATCATTGCCCACGTGGCCTGCAACAACACCGCGGACAGCCGGGAGCTGGCCGCCCACGCCCAGTCTTTAGGCGTGGACGCCATCGCCGCCATCCCGCCCATCTACTTCCACCTGCCCCCCGCCGGGATCGCCAAGTATTGGAACGACATCTCCGCCGCCGCGCCGGACACCGACTTCGTGATCTATAACATCCCCCAGCTGGCGGGGGTGGCCCTGACGGTGCCCCTGCTGAAGGAAATGCTGAAGAACCCCCGGGTCATCGGCGTGAAGAACTCCTCCATGCCGGTGCAGGACATCCAGATGTGGAAGGACGAGGGGGCCATCGTGTTCAACGGGCCGGACGAGCAGCTCCTGTCCGGTCTGGCGGCGGGGGCCGTCGGCGGCATCGGCGGCACCTACGCCGCCATGCCCGAGCTGTACCTGGCTATTTTCCGCCTGTTCCACGAGGGCAGGCTGGAGCAGGGCCGGGAGATCCAGAACGAGTGCTGCCGCATCATTTATAAGATGTGCTCCGCCGCCGGCAATATGTACGCCGTGATCAAGGAGATCATCCGCCTCCAGGGCGGCCCTGACGCGGGCAGCGTCCGTGCCCCGCTGCTGGAGCTGGCCCCCGGTGACGAGGCCGTGGTGAAGGAGAGCGCGGACATGATCGCCGCCGCCATCGCCAAATACTGTTGACGGCAGAGCGAAATTGGTGTAATATGGTATTCAGAGGTGTTTTGATATGAGAATTTATTGTGAGAAAGACTACAACGCCATGAGCCGCCGCGCCGCGGCCATCATCGCCGCCCAGGTGGTGTCCAAGCCCGACTGCGTGCTGGGCCTGGCCACCGGATCCACCCCCATCGGGGCCTATCAGCAGCTGGTGAAATGGCATCAGCAGGGCGACCTGAGCTTCCATGAGGTGCGCTCGGTGAACCTGGACGAGTACGTGGGGCTGGCCCCCGCCCACGACCAGAGCTACCGCTGGTTCATGCAGCACAACCTGTTCGACCATGTGGATATCCTGCCCGAGAACACCAACGTCCCCAGCGGCCTGGCGGAGGACGCGGCGGCGGAGTGCGCCCGGTATGAGGCGGTGGTGAAGTCCCTGGGCTACGCCGACCTCCAGCTCCTGGGCCTGGGCCGCAACGGGCATATCGGCTTCAACGAGCCCTGCGCCGACTTCCCCGTGGCCACCCATCTGGTGGACCTGACCCAGAGCACCATCGAGGCCAACGCCCGGTTCTTCGCCAGCGCGGACGATGTGCCCAAGCAGGCCCTGACCATGGGCATCGGCACCATCATGCACGCCCGCAGCATCCTGGTGGTAGCCAGCGGCGCGGACAAGGCGGACGCGGTGCGCAAGACCGTGCAGGGCCCCGTGACCCCGGACGTGCCCGCCTCCATCCTCCAGCTCCACCCCAACGTCACCATCATCGGCGACGAGGCGGCCCTCAGCGGCCTGAAGTGAGGGGCGGAGCATGAAGATTACAGGCGGCAAGGTATTTGATCTGGACCAGGGCTTCGTGGAGCGGGACCTGTGCTTCGACGGCCCCCTGCTCACCCTGGACAGCCAGGACGGGCAGAGCTATGACGGGACGGGGTGCTATGTGATCCCCGGCCTCACCGACGTGCACTTCCACGGCTGCCGTGGGGCGGACCTGTCCGACGGCGACGCCGCCGGGCTCCAGACCATGGCGGAGTACGAGCTGAGCCGGGGCGTGACCCAGATCTGCCCCGCGGGCATGACCCTGCTGGAGGAGCAGCTCATCAAGGTGTGCCGGACGGCGGCGGCCCACAAGCGGGAGGGCAGGCCCGGCGCGGATCTGGCGGGCATCAACCTGGAGGGTCCCTTCCTGTCCTACGCCAAAAAGGGCGCGCAGAACGGCGAATGGCTCCACGCCCCCGACGTGGCGATGCTGCGGCGGCTGGAGGAGGCCTCCGAGGGACTGGTGAAGCTGGTGTCCGTGGCCCCGGAGGAGCCGGGCGCGCTGGACTTTATCCGGGAGGTGGCGGAGGAGGTCAACGTGTCGGTGGCCCACACCACCGCCGGCTACGACACCGCCATGGCGGCGTTCCGGGCGGGTGCCCGGGAGGTCACCCACCTCTTTAACGCCATGCCCGGCTTTACCCACCGGGCTCCCGGCGTGGTGGGCGCGGCCCTGGACAGTCCCTGGAGCCGGGTGGAGCTGATCAGCGACGGCATCCACATCCACCCCAGCGTGGTGCGGGCCACCTTCAAGATGTTCGGTCCGGACCGGGTAGTGCTGATCTCGGACACCATGCGGGCCGCGGGTATGTCCGACGGCGAATACGACCTGGGCGGCCAGAACGTCATCGTGAAGGGCCCCCTGGCCACCCTGGCGGACGGCACCATTGCCGGGTCGGTGACGGATCTGATGGCGTGCATGAAGACCGCCGTCTCCTTCGGCATTCCCCTGGCGGACGCGGTGCGGGCGGCGGCGGTGAACCCCGCCAAGGCCATCGGCATCTTCGACCGGGTGGGCAGCCTGGAGGCGGGCAAGCGGGCTAACGTGGCCGTGCTCGGCCCGGATCTGGAGCTGAAGGCCGTGTTCTTCCACGGCAAACAGGTGGTATAGTTGACAAAAGGAGGGGAGACGCGGCGCGGCGCGTCTCCCCTCTAAAGCTATGGAACAAGCATGGCCCACCCGCTAAACCAGCATCCCAAAGACCGGGGCGGTCGCGCTGGGGGCGGGGGAGGCGTCCGGCGTGTCCTGCCCCTCCTGCCCCGGCAGGGCCAGCCCGTGGAGGAAGCTGCCAGAGGAGGACTGGATCTGCCCGCCCACCACCTTGTTCTTGTAGATCAGCAGGGCGATCTGCACCGGCTCGTCCTGGGCGGGGTAGTTGGTGAGCTGGTAGGTGTACCGCTTCACCCGTTTGCCCCGGTAGCGGCCCAGGTCGAAGCCCTGATCCTCCTGGAGCTTGAGGTAGCCCGCGTAGCTGTCGTCAAATTCCTCGGGGATGAGCAGCTCCTCGGTGGCGATGGGCTGGGAGGACACCTGCCAGCCCAGCCCGCCCAGGTAGGCCAGCCGGTCGTCGTTGGTGCGGATGTGCTTCACCTCCGCCGAGGCGGTGACGGCCCGCCCCCCCAGGGTGGCGAGAAGGGCGGCGGCCACCACCGCGCAGCAGCACAGGGCCGTGATCCCCCCGGCCAGCAGCCGTCTCTTTGGTACCCGTGCGGTGACGATGATCATGCTATCAATCCTTCCCATGGTTTCTCAGAAAAGGATATGAATCCATTTCCCGCAATATGATTGGAGAGAAGGGAGCGAAACGGTATGGAACGGCTGGACAAGCGGCTGGCGAGCACGGGAACGTGGAGCCGGAAGGAGGCCCAGGAGCTGATCCGGGCGGGCCGGGTGGCGGCGGACGGGACGGTGTGCCGCGCCCCGGAGCAGAAGGTGCCGGAGACCGCCGCCGTCACGGTGGACGGAGCCCCCATCGGCGGGGGCGGGCCGGTGTACCTGATGCTGAACAAGCCGGCGGGGGTGGTGTCCTCCACGGACGAGCCGGGGGAGCGCACGGTGATAGACCTCCTGGGCCCGGAGTGGCGGAACCGGGGGCTGTTCCCGGCGGGGCGGCTGGACAAGGACACGGAGGGCCTGCTGCTGATCACCGACGACGGGCCGCTGGCCCACCGCCTGCTGGCCCCGAAGCGGCACGTGGACAAGGTGTACTACGTGGAGGTGGACGGCGTGCTGGACCAGGGGGACGCGGAGGCGGTGAGGGCGGGGATTGTCCTGGGGGACGGGACGGCCTGCCGCCCCGGGGAGCTGGAGCTTCTGTCCGGCTCCGCCGCCCGGATCACCATCCACGAGGGGAAATACCACCAGGTCAAGCGGATGCTGGCCAGCCGGGGCAAGCCGGTGCGCTGCCTCCGGCGGGAGCGGTTCGGGCCGCTGATTTTGGACCCGGATCTGCCCAATGGTGGGTGGAGAGCACTAACGGAGGAGGAGATCCAGGCTCTTTTCCGTCAATGAGACGAAATTTTTGGCAGATTTCACAAATATTTTTTGAAAAACTATTGAAATCGGCAATGAAACCCGATATAATGGACTGCGTTGGGATGTGACATTCAGAGATTGCGGCAGATACAGGGCCGCATCGCACAATTCCCGTCCGGGGGAGACGGAGACTGTGCGACGCCGCCCTGTCCGCGGCCGCGGAGAAAGGGGAAACGAGCCATGTTCAGCCGGATCTTCCAAAGCGTCGTCCTCCAGATGAAGGACTGCTGTGACCGCGCCGTGGGCGTGATTGACGAGCAGGGGACGGTGGTCGCCTGCAATGAGCTGAGCTGCATCGGGGAGAAGTGGGGCAGCGCGGCGGCCCTGCTGGCCGCGGAGCAGGACAACCTGGTGGTGAGCGGCGGGTTCACCTTCAAATCCCTCCCCGGCTGGAACGGCCAGACCGACTACGCCGCCTTCGCCCGGGGGGAGGACGAGCGGGCCTCCCTGGTGTGCTGCATGGCGGTGATCGCCCTCAACGGGGCCAAGACCTACTACGAGGAGAAGAACGACAAGGCCACCTTTGTCAAGAACATCCTGTGCGACAACATCCTGCTGGGGGACATCTACGTCCGGGCCAAGGAGCTGCACTTCCTGTCCGAGGCCCCCCGGGCGATGATCCTGATCCGGCAGCTGGGCGCGCCCGACGTGTCGGCGGTGGACGTGGTGTCCGGCCTGTACCCCGACAAGCAGGCGGACTTTGTGCTGTCCATCAGCGAGACGGACGTGGCCCTGGTGAAGCAGCTGGGGGAGAACGCCGACATCCGGGAGGTGCAGAAGATCGCCCAGAACGTCCAGGAGGCCCTCACCCGGGAGCTGGGCATCAAGACCGTGGTGGGCGTGGGCACCATCGTGGGGCACATCCGGGACCTGGCCCGCACCTACAAGGAGGCCCAGGTGGCCATCGACGTGGGCAAGGTGTTCGACACCGAGCGGTCCATCATCAGCTATGAGAACCTGGGCATCGGGCGGCTGATCTACCAGCTCCCCACCACCCTGTGCGAGATGTTCCTCCGGGAGGTGTTCAAGAAGAACCCCATCGACGCGCTGGACCAGGAGACCCTGTTCACCATCAACAAGTTCTTCGAGAACAACCTGAACGTGTCCGAGACCGCCCGGAAGCTGTTCGTCCACCGGAACACCCTGGTGTACCGGCTGGAGAAGATCAAGAAGCTCACCGGCCTGGACCTGCGGGAGTTCGACGACGCCATCACCTTCAAGGTGGCGTTGATGGTGAAGAAGTACCTGGTGAGCCGGGGCATCGAGTCTTGATAAACTGGAAAGCCGCCCGAACCGGGCGGCTTTCTTTCGCGGCGGGGCGGTTTGGACAGTTTGTAAATTTTCCTGCCGAATGCTGGGAATCGGCCCCGCCCGGTTGACATTGTTCCAGATAGTCGGTATAATAGCAAAAGATTACAAAGCAGTTACAGTTATGGTGGGGGAGACCGTCCGTGATACGATTGATCGATGTATACAAAGAATATGACAACGGCACCAAGGCCCTGAAGGGGATTGATCTGCGCATTGAGGACGGGGAGTTTGTCTTTCTGGTGGGCCCCTCCGGGTCGGGCAAGTCTACCATCGTCAAGCTGCTCACCGCCGAGTCCTCCGCCTCCAAGGGCCGGGTGATCGTCAACGGGTACAATCTGAACAACATCCGCCGGTGGCAGGTGCCCTATATGCGTCGCACCCTGGGGGTGATCTTCCAGGATTTCCGCCTCATCGAGAAAAAGACGGTGCAGGGGAACCTGGAATTTGCCATGCGCACCATCGGGGCCAGCGGGCGGGAAATGCGCAAGCGCATCCCCTACGTGCTGGATCTGGTGGGGCTGGACGGCAAGGCGGAGGCCTACCCCAACGAGATGAGCGGCGGGGAGCAGCAGCGGGTGGCCATCGCCCGCGCGCTGGTGAACAACCCCCGGATGATCATCGCCGACGAGCCCACCGGGAACCTGGACCCCAAGCGTTCCCTGGAGATCATGACGCTGCTGGAGCGGATCAACGCCATGGGCACCACCGTGCTGGTGGTGACTCACGAGAAGGATCTGGTCAACCGCTTCTCCAAGCGGGTGGTGGCCATCAAGGACGGGGAGCTGGTGCGGGACGGTCAGGGAGGCTACTACAGGGTATGAAACGAATCAACATAGGGTACTTTTTCAAGGAAGGATTCCTGAGCGTATTCTCCCACGGACTGATGTCCTTCGCGGCGGTGTGCATGATCGTGGCCTGCCTGCTGATCATGGGGTCCTTTTCGCTGCTGGCCATGAACGTGGACGAGAACCTGAAAAAGCTGGAGGACGACAACGAATTTCTGGCCTACATCGACGAGGCGTACACCGACGCCCAGATCCAGGACCTCATTGCCCGGGTGAAGGCGGTGGACAACGTGGACGGGGCCTCGGTGAAGTTTGTCACCAAGGAGGAGGCCAAGGCCGCCTACCTGGAGGGGCACGAGGGGGACGGGCTGTACGCCAACATCCCCGACGAGGTGTTCCGGGACCGCCTGTCCATCCACGTGGTGGACCTGGAGCGGTTCATTGAGACGGTGGAGGTGGTGGAGGCCCTGCCCGGGGTGGACGGCCACCGGGCGGAGGGCGAGCTGGCAGAGGGCTTCGTGGCGGTGCGCAACGCGGTGACCGCCCTGGCCTGGGTGCTGGTGGCCATCCTGGCGGCGGTGTCCCTGTTCATCATCGCCAACACCATCCGCCTTGCCACCTTCACCCGCCGGGAGGAGATCGCCATCATGAAGATGTGCGGCGCCACCGACGGCTTTGTCCGGGGGCCCTTCGTGGTGGAGGGGCTGATCCTGGGGCTGATGGGCGCGCTGGTGGCCTTCTTCCTCCAGTGGGCGGTGTACGGCGCGGTGTGCCGTGCCATCATCGGCAGCGGCGCGCTGACCCTGTTCGAGCTGCTGGAGTTTAAGGAGATCTGGAACTGGGTGCTGTGCGTGTTCCTGGCGGCGGGGGCCGCCATCGGCGCGGTGGGCTCCGGCTTCGCCATCCGCAGGTTCCTGCAAGTGTAAAATAGCATTCTTCCCGTTGAAGGCGGGGGAGGATGGAAGTTGAGATCCGGCACAGGAGGCGCGATATGAATAAAAAAACACAGCGGATCATAGTCATTGTGCTGGCGGCGGCCCTGCTGCTGACGGTGCTGGTGCCCGCGCTGAGCCTGCTGGGCAGCGCGGCCGTCACCCAGGGCGACATCCAGAACATCAAGGACGAGCTCACCGACATCAAGGAGCAGAAGAAGGAGGCGGATGCCCGTCTGGCCGCTATCCGGGACGATCTGTCCAAGGCCAAGGAGCAGATGGAGCTGATCCAGGGGCAGGTGGTGCTCACCGAGTCCCAGATCAACGCCAGCCAGCAGCTGCTGGACCAGTATGACGCGGATATTTCCGCCAAGGAGGCGGACATCGCCGAGCTGGAGCTCCAGGAGCAGGAGCAGCTGGAGGAGTTCTACCGCCAGGTGCGCTGGATGGAGGAGACGGGCAGCGTGTCCTACCTGTCCATCCTGTTCCAGGCGTCCTCCTTCTCCCAGCTGCTGGAGTACGCCACCCTGATCACCGACATCATGGAGTACTCCAACCGGATCATCGACCGGCTGGAGAACACCCAGCAGCAGATCGCCGTGGCCCGGGACGCGGTGCAGGCCACCCGGGACGAGGAGGCCGCCGTCAAGGTGGAGCTGGAGGAGCAGAAGGCGGAGCTGGAGGAGAAGCGGGCGGCCCAGGATAAGCTGCTGAAGCAGATCGCCGCGTCGGAGAGCGAGGCGGCGGAGGAGGCCAAGAAGCTGGCGGAGAGCGAGGCCCTCATCAACAAGCAGCTCAAGGACGCCGAGCGCAAGTACGCCCAGCAGCTGGCGGAGCTGGAACGCCAGCAGCAGCAGAACAACAACAACGTGAACATGACCAGCGGCAACTGGTACTGGCCGCTGCCGGGACGGTATAAGATCTCGTCCCTGTTCGGAAGCCGGATCGACCCCATCAACGGCCGCCGGGACAACCACACCGGAACCGACATACCCGCCCCCGGCGGAACCCCCATCTACGCCGCCCAGGACGGCATTGTCACCACGGTGAACCGGAACAAGAACGCCTCGTCCTACGGCTACTACTGCATCATCAGCCACGGCAATGGCTACGCCACCCTGTACGCCCACCAGTGCCAGGTGCCCCCGGTGACTGAGGGGCAGACGGTGAGCAAGGGCCAGGTCATCGGCTACGTGGGCACCACGGGCCGCTCCACCGGCAACCACCTGCACTATGAGCTGCGGGTGAACGGGGTGCGGGGGGACGTGCTGAAGCTCTACCCCGGCATGAGATTTACCTCCCCCGCCGGAGGAACCATCAACGGCGGCTGAGAACCTTCCATAACAGGCCCAGGGGCGCGGGGAAAACCCGCGCCCCCGGTCTATTTCCCAGGCGATTGATTCCGTTGCGCAATAGATGAGTATAAAATTCCAACCCGTATTGTAAAAGGAGGCCGTACCATGAGGGAACAGTGGACACAGGCGGCGGAGAAGCCAAAGCGCAAGTGGTGGAAGCCCTCCGGCCCCGCGAAAGCCGCCATCGCGGTGCTCCTGACCCTGCTGCTGTCCACGGGGCTGTGGTGCCTTGCCCTGGGGCCCAGCGGCATCGCCATGGTGCAGACCTACCTGCTGGCCCGGTTCGCCTTTGTGGAGCCGGACGCGGATCTGGAGGGGGCCACCGACAAGGCCCTGTCCGCCTTCGTGGACGGCCTGGGGGACCGCTGGTCCTACTACCTGCCCGCCCAGCGGCACCAGGAAACGATTGAACGCCGGGCCAACAGCTACGTGGGCATCGGCGTCACCGTGGACAGCGTGTCCCGGGAGGAGGGCCTGCTGGTGCAGTCCGTCACCCGGGACGGCCCCGCGGACAAGGCGGGGGTGCTGGCGGGGGACGTGATCACCGCCGTGGACGGCGCGTCCATCGCCGGGGAGGGCCGGGAGACGGCCTCCGACCTGATCCGGGGGGAGGAGGGCACCAAGGTGGCCCTCACCCTCTTAGGAGAGGACGGGGCCAGCCGGGATGTGACCTGCACCCGGGCCACCCTCCACAATGCCTCCGCCCAGGGGCGGCTGCTGGACAACAAGGTGGGCTATGTCCAGCTCAGCAATTTCTACTCCGGCTCGGCGGACAGCTTCCAGGCGGAGGTGGACGCCCTGCTGGAGCAGGGGGCGGAGAGCCTGCTGATCGACCTGCGGGGCGACCCGGGGGGCTATGTGTCGGAGCTGGAACAGATTCTGGACTACCTGCTGCCCGAGGGCCCGGTGTTCACCCACAAGCCCCGGTGGTGGTTCAAGTCGGTGTATGTGTCGGACGAAAACTGCGTGGATCTGCCCATGGCGGTACTGGTGAACCAGCACAGCTATTCGGCGGCGGAGCTGCTGGCGGCCCAGCTCCGGGAGAGCGTGGACGCCCCCATCGTGGGGGAGCGCACCTCCGGCAAGGGCTACTCCCAGCTCACCTTCCCCCTGGCCAATGGCGGCGGGGCGGGGCTGTCCACGGCGGCCTACTGCACGGGCGGCGGCCACTCCCTCATCGGGGAGGGGATCGTGCCGGACGTGGAGCTGTCCCTGCCCGAGGGCGCGGCCCTGGGCGGGGAGGACGACGTGCAGCTCAAGGCGGCCCTGGAGCTGCTGGTTGCGGACGGCGGA
>OFFF01002598.1_pt1 | contig 9971 bp, 10 predicted proteins | sample 1521301 | NCBI WGS metagenome assembly OFFF01 (sample SAMEA3504101, study PRJEB24116) | mouse gut metagenome | biome: mouse gut; feature: mouse-associated habitat; material: faeces | place: Denmark | collected 2011
GGCCGCCGGCCGCGCCTTCGAGTATCCCGTGGAGTGGGGCATCGACCTGCAGACCGAGCACGAGCGCTATCTCACCGAGGAGCACTTCGGCTGCCCCACCTTCGTGACTGACTACCCGGCCGCCATCAAGGCCTTCTACATGCGCCTGAACGACGACGGCCGCACCGTGGCCGCCATGGACTGCCTCGTGCCGGGCATCGGCGAGATCGTGGGCGGGTCCCAGCGCGAGGAGCGCCTGGAGGTGCTCGAGCGCCGCATCGCCGAGCTGGATATGGAGGCGGAGGAGTACCGTGCCTATCTGGACCTGCGCCGCTTCGGCACCTGCTCCCATGCGGGCTTCGGCCTGGGCTTCGAGCGCTTGGTGATGTATCTGACCGGCGTGAGCAACATCCGCGACGTCATTCCGCACCCCCGTACCGTGGGCAACGCCGAGTTCTAGGGTTCGCGCCGCTTCCTTTCCGCACTTTACCGTCCCGAAACGGCTCGGTGCCTGCCAGTGCGCTACAATGGGTGCCGATCTGCCTCGGGCGCCCTATCTGTGCGCCCTGCGAGAAAGCTGTATCTATGGAATACATCACAGCCGGGGAAAGCCACGGGCCGAATCTCACGGCCATCGTGACGGGCGTGCCGGCGGGCCTGCCGGTATCCGTCGACCATATCAACACCGATCTGGCCCGCCGCCAGGCCGGTTACGGCCGGGGCGGCCGCATGGCCATCGAGAAGGACACGGTGACGGTGACGAGCGGCATCCGCTTCGGGCGCACCATCGGCAGCCCCATTGCGCTGACCGTGGCCAACCGCGATTGGGAGAACTGGACCGGCCGCATGGCCGCCTTCGGGAGCGCTCCGGGCGATTTGGTGCGGGAGGTGACGCCCCGGCCGGGCCATGCCGATCTGGTGGGAGCCCTGCGCACCAACACCGACGACTGCCGCAACATCCTTGAGCGGGCCAGCGCCCGGGAGACGGCGGCCCGGATGCTTCTGATGACGGAGGATGAATAGATGGCAAGCTGGCAGGACTATTTAAAGCTGCTCCGGAACCTAAGCAAGACCCTGGGGCAGCTGACCCAGGTGGAGCGGGACAAAAACGCGGCGGCCGCCGCCGGCGACCTGGCCGGGGTGGAGGAGTGCATGAAGCGGGAGCAGGTGCTGAGCCTGTCGCTGCGGGGCTATGACCAGAAGCGGGACGCCATGCTGGCCGCCTTGGGGCTGAAGGGCGTCACCCTCCGGGAGCTGGCGAACCACAGCCCGGAGGAGCTCCGGCTGGAGGTGAAGGGCGTGGCGGAGGAGCTGCGCCGGCAGTACGAGATCTTCCAAAGCGCCAGCAAGGCGGCCCGGAATACCCTGGAGCTGAACCTGCGGGCCATTGAGCGGGTCCAGGCCGTCCGGGCCGGCGACGCCGCCCAGGCGGAGGAGCAGCGGAAGAACCACCAAACCGATTTCCGGGCCTGACCGCGCCCGATGGGATAAAAAGGAGAACAAAGCTATGGCTGTTATTGGTACTTTTGGTTCCTTTACCGCCGCGCGGCTGGGAATCTACGGCGCGCAGGCCTCTTTGAATGTGACGGGCAACAACATTGCCAACATCAACACCAACGGATACACCCGCCAGCGGGCCGACCTGGTGTCGCTCCACTCTGCGGGCAGCGCCCGCATCGCCAGCGGCTTCAATCTGGACATCGGCTACGGCGTGCTGGTGGACCAGGTGTCCCAGCTGCGGGACCCCTACCTGGACATCCTCTACCGGGACGAGCAGGCCAGCGTGGGCTTCTACGAGGCCCGGATGAAGGGCCTGCAGCAGCTGTCCAACATCCTGGACGAGGTGGGCCGGGGCAACCAGGACTTCGGCGTGATCGAAGCCCAGTTCAACGACTTCCTGAGCCAATTGCAGGGCTACAACAACCGGGTCAGCGACGACGTGTTCGACACCACCGTCCGGGGCTCCGCCGAGAGCCTGGTGGACCTGTTCAACACCTACGCCAAGACCCTGGTCCGGGTGAAGGACAACCAGATGGCCGACCTCCAGGGCGACGTGAAGAAGGTAAACACCATCCTGACCCAGATCCGCGACCTGAACGCCCAGATCCGCCAGGCGGGCCTCCACCACGAGCAGGCCCTGGAGCTGCGGGACAAGCGCAACGTGCTCATCGACAAGCTGTCCTCCTATATGAAGATCGAGGTGCAGTACAGCATGGAGCCGGTGGACGAGTTTACCAGCGTGGAGAAGCTGTCCATCACCCTGGCCGGCTCCGGCACCCCCCCCACCTATCTGATCAACGGCATTTACGGCACGCAGCTGTCCATGCCGGAGATGGCCGCGGCCCGGAACCCGGACTATGACCCGGAGAACCCCAAGGGGATGCAGTATATCAGCCGGGAGAGCGATACTGGCAGCACTCCGCCGAAAATTGTGCTGACGGATAACGAGCGTGAAGCCATGCAGGACGCGAACGGTGCGCTGATGCTGAACAACCTGGCGACCAGGGAACAGCTTGAAGGCGTAGGCAATGTCGACCCGGATTCCGTCTATGACCCGGCTTTTGAGGGCGGCATGAAGTATCTGGACGCCAACGGCGACCCCACAGACGACCCGGACCAGGCCGCCATGGTGGACAACGCCAAGGCGGGCTCTGACTCCAACCGGCTCTGGATGCAGCTGGCGCCCCTGGTGGACGAGAGGGGCCGCTATATCAGGGACGAGTACGGCAAGGAAATCACCGAGACGGTGGACCTGGGGGACAACGACCTCTACGGCTCGCTCCAGGCCAAGCGGGAGCTGCTCACCGAGGAGGGCGAGTTCGCCAGCAAGGACGATATCAAGTTCGACCCCAACGCCAACATCAAGCGGGGCATCCCCTACTACCAGCGGGCCCTGGACGCCCTGGCCCGGAAGTTCGCCGACAGCTTCAACAAAGCCAACACAGTGGAGGGGACGGACGCCAACGGCAACCCCATTCTGGAGAAGGCCTTCCTGGGCTACGAGACGAAGATCAGCGCCAAAGGAAATGAGGTATACGACCTGTACGACGACCCCAATGACCCCGATCATCCAATTTGCAGCTTGACCGAGAGGCCACCCACCGATGCCGACGTAAAAGCGGTTTACGACGCGCTGATGGCCTCGGGCCTCTCAGCGGATGAAGCCCAGGAGTATCTGGTGCGCACCGACCTGCGGGACCTGCCCCCTGAGCTCCAGTCCGCGGTGAAGAAGGTGCAGGAAACCCATCTGACCGAAAGGGGCCACGGCAAGGAGAAGTACGGCGGCGGCATTCTGTTCAGCACCAGCGGCGACAGCAACGACTACGAGAATATCACCGCCGCCAACATCTCCATCGCCAAGGACTGGGCGGTGGGCTCCACCCGGCTTCTGCCCAGCAAGAACTACAATCCCTTTGAGAACACCACCGCCGACGACAACATCTACCACATGATCGGCATGATGGGGGAGCAGATGGAGTACAAGGCGGACGACATCAGCGACCTCGTGCCCGACGCGGACGAGGGGAACCGGACCTATTTCAAGGGCACCTTCCAGCAGCGCCTGGCCGATATCAACAACATCCTGGCCACCGACCAGCAGACCACCACCACGCAGTACACCAGCTTTGAGCTTACCTCCCTCAGCCTGGACAACCAGCGCCAGAGCGTCTCCGGCGTAGACCTGAACGAGGAAGCCACCAGCATGATGATGTTCCAAAAATCCTATGCCGCCGCCTGCCAGCTGATGACCACCCTGGACTCCATGCTGGATAAGCTGATCAACGGCACGATCTAAATAAGGAGGTAAGCTGAACATGGGCTTTCGCATTACTACAAACATGATGATGAACACCTACCGGTATAATCTGCAAAACTCCACCAAGAAGCGGGCGGATTCCTCCGACAAGGTGCTGACCCAGCGCAATTTCAACAGCTACGCCGAGGACCCGGCGGCCGCCACCCAGGCCTTCCGCCTGCGCCGGGAGTGGTATCAGACCCAGAACCAGATCACCAACACCAAGGACGTATACAGCAAGTTCAACACCGCCCACAACAACATACAGGGCATGCTGGACGACCTGATCAACCCCATGGAGAAGGTTTCCGTCATCCAAGGCAACAACGACACCACCGGCGAGGCCCGCAAGGCGCTGGCCCAGGTCCTGCGGGAGACGGCTGAGTCCATGGTCCAGGGCTTCAACCAGCAGCTGGGCGACCACTTCATCTTCTCCGGCAACGACGGCCTGAACGCCCCCTTCGAGTGGAAGGGGGAGGACCTGTACTACCGGGGGATCAACGTCAAAGCCGGCCAGGTCTGCAAGCCCACCGCCCCGGAGCCTAACTGGCTGAATGAGGTGCGGGGTGTCAATCAGGGGGCCGGCACCTGGACGGACAACGACGAAGCGTGGTATAATTACTACACCCATCAGACTGACAAAAAGCCCGAAACTCAGGAGCCGAGCTGGCTGAACGACTACGCCACCAGCGCCGGAAGCGAGGGCGGAGCCACGATCACTGACCTTGAAGCGGGTTGGATTAAGTACTACCGCCACGAGAGCAAGGATAAGCCCACTGCGGAGGAGCCCGCCTGGGCGGCCAGCGGCACCCCCCCGACAGATAAGTACGGCGTGCCCACCGACATGCCCCTGGTGGGAGCGACTGAGATGGATTCCGCTTGGATCGCCTACTACAAGGACCAGGGGGACCTGGCCAAGCTGAAAGAGATGTCCGAGGAGGAGATGTATATCGACCTGGGCATGGGCGCCCAGGAGAAGGGGGCCAACAACCCGGTCCGGGGCACCTATTTCAACAGCGCCCTGTCCGCCCTGAACTACACCGACTTCGGCGTGGACAAGGACGGCGACCCCAAGAACTTCGCCATCCTCATGCGGGAGCTGGCCGACGTCTTCGAGACTTGGGACGAGGATATGGAGGGCTATAACCCGGAGCTGGCCAAGAACTCCGCCGCCGGCCTGACCAGCAAGGAGCTCCAGGACAAGGCCTACCGCCTGATGAACAAATTGAAGGCCGCCCAGGAGACGCTGACCGCCGACCACGTGGAGCTGAACGCCCGGTCCACCTTCCTCCAGACCAACCAGGAGCGGCTGGAGCTCCAGGCCAGCGAGCTGAACACGGAGATCCTGGACATCGAGCAGGTGGACCTGGCCGAAGCCATCTCCGGCTTTTCCTGGGATATGTACTGCTACAACGCCGCGCTTAAAATCGGCAACCAGCTGCTCAGCCAGTCGCTGATCGACTACATGCGCTGACAGAAGCTGAAATAAAAAAGAAGGGAGTGCGCGTCACGCGATGAAGCCGTTGATTGAGATTACAACCGTGCCCATTCAGATTGAGATGAAGACCACGAACGCCAAACTGGAGTACGCCAGAGGAACCGCCGAGATGGAGATTTCCCGGGACAATGGAAGCCTCCAGATCAAGAGCCGTCCCATCAAGGTCAATATTGACACCTTTGAGGCCCGCAATTCCCTCTCGCCCACCCTGGCCCGCTACCTGGAGCAGAACGCCCAGAAGGGCCGGCAGGCCGCCTACGAAGCCACCGCCACCTACGCCCGCCAGGGCCAGCTCCTGCTGGAGGCGCAGGTGGGCGAGGAGCTGGTCACCCAGTTCGCGGAAGAAGCGATGATGAAGGACGTCAAGACCAACGTAGGGATCGACTTCATCCCCAAGGGGGGCGCCGAGATCACCTGGGACCCCGGCGAGATGAACATCCGCTATGAGATGGATAAGCTGGCCATTGACTGGAAGATGGGGGAGGGCAGCTTTGAGTTCACCCCCGGCGACATCGAGTTTACCGTCACCCAGCGCCCCGACGTGGTCATCAAATACCTGGGCGGCCCCATCTACGTCCCCCCCTCCTCCGACCCCAACTACGAGCCGGTGGATGTGAAAGCGTAAGAGCCTGTTTAATATCTCAAGGTATGCCGAATGACAAGGAATTTTGCCGTCAGACAAGGCAAATTTTCGCAGGAATACTGGATGTATTGCAAGAAAATTTAACGCGGTATGACGGCAAAAGGCCCGTCAAGCGGCGTGCTGAGAGATATTAAACAGGCTCTAAGAACCTGTGCCATCAGCCAAAGCTTGCGGCGCTGCTGGCACAGAAAAAAGATTCTCCTCCCCGGCGGGGAGGAGAATCTGCTGAATTTAGGAGGAAATATGCGTTTAAAGACCAAATATTTTGGCGAGATTGACTGTCCCGAGTCGGATATGCTCCGCTTCCCGGACGGCCTGTTCGGCTTTGAGGGGGAGAAGGAGTTCTTCCTGCTGCCCTTCGAGGGCGGGGAGGGCTCGCTGCTGTGCTTCCAGAGCGCGGCCACCCCCGGCCTGGCCTTTGTGGCCATGAACCCCTTCTCCTTAAAGCCTGACTACGCCCCCGTGCTCAGCGGCCGGGAGCTGGAAGCCCTGGAGGTGGAGCGCAGCGAGGACCTGTGCTTCTACACCCTGTGCGTGGTGCGCAGCCCGGTTTCGGACAGCACGGTAAACCTGCGCTGCCCCGTGGCCGTCAACGACCAGACCCGCAGGGCCATGCAGGTCATCCTGGAGGGCGGCGGCTATCAGATGCACCACCCCCTGTCGGAGTTCGGACGGACGGAGGAGGGGGCGCCATGCTGATTTTGCAGCGGAAAGAGGGCGAGTCCCTGCTCATCGGGGATGAGATCGAGGTCACCGTCCTGGCGGTGGAAGCGGGCCGGGCCCGTCTGGCCATCCAGGCCCCCCGGGACGTCACCATCCTGCGCAGCGAGCTGAAGGTGGCCGCCCAGACAAACCGGGAAGCGGCGGACGAGGAAGCCTCCCCCCTGGAGCTGCTGGGGGTGCTCAAGGAAAAAAAGCGGTGAGGGGCAAAAACCCCGAAATAGGCTGTCTGTTTCGGGGGTTTTTGCCGTTTACACGGGAAAGCGCCCCGCTTTGCTGAGAGAAAATGGAAGAATTCCACAGGGGGCGGGGGCGGGTTCCTAAAAATTACCATTGCAATCGGCGGAAATATACTGTATTCTAATAACCCACGGGGAAATAGTGCCCATTTCACAGTGGGGAAAAAAGTAAAATTCGAGCAGATTATATTTCTTCAATGTCTTGCAATGCCCGGAAAAATAAGCTATAATAGTTTCGTCTATATGGCGTTTTGGAGAGGGGCTAAGAAGCTGTGAAAAGTCTCGCGGCCGCTCTTGCCTTTTTCCAAAAGTCATGTTATGATAATAGACACGGTTGTTTTTGAGGAGGGCTCTTTCTATGTCCATGCTGTATACAAACTCTCTGATGATGCTGGAGCGGGCGATGAATTTCCAGTGGACCAAGCAGAATGTGATCAACGACAACATCGTCAACGCGGAGACTCCCAACTACAAAGCGAAGTACGTCACCTTCGAGGAGGAGCTGCGCTCCCGCATCCGCTCGGCGGCCCTGTCCCCCGACAAGAAGCTGGGCTCCATGCGCTCCGCCATCGGCACGGCCGCGCCCCGGGTCCACGTGGCCCAGTACGAGACGACCAGAATGGACGACAACGGCGTCAACATCACGGAGCAGTCCACAGAGGCCACCAGGAACGCCCTCCAGATGCAGTACACCATGGACTCCATCAACAGCAACCTGTCCCTGATGCGCACCCTGATCCGCGGCCAGTAAAAGACATTGCAGCGCTTCTGATTTGGGGCGCGTTGACATAGAGTAGGGGAGGAAGGCCAAATGGCTTTTGTCAGTTCCATTGATGTGATCGGCTCCGGCTTCACCGCGCAGCAGCAGCGGCTGGACATTATTTCCGAGAACATCGTCAACATGAATACCACCCGCACCGAAAACGGCGAGGGGCCCTACCGCAGGAAGGTTGTGGTCTTCCAGGCGGACAACGGCACCGGCCGGTTCAGCGATGTCCTGGCCCGCACCCGCTACGGCATCGGGGGCAGCTTTGGCGGCCAGCGGGTGGCCGGGGTGCGCGTGGCGGAGGTCGCCGAGGACCCCTCCGACTTCAAGCTGAAGTACGACCCGGAGGACCCGGACGCCAACGAAGACGGTTACGTGGAGATGCCCAACGTGGATTTGGTGAAGGAGATTACAGACGGCATGGCGGCCAGTCAGGCCTTCTCCGCCAATATCACTGCGTTTAATCTGCTCAAGGGCCTGATTTCCAAAGGACTGGAAATCGGCAAGTAAAAATCTGGTCTAGGTCAGGTTGAGTTTCCGTCCGGCGGCAGGGAGCCCGAAGGCGGTAAATTTGCTCTGGCCTGGATTTGCGTTTTAGGATAAGAAATGCCGGGCTGTTTTCGGCCCTTTTCTGGAGGAATTATTATGGAATTCACACCCATCCGCCCCATCGAGCCCCTGTGGGCCGCCCCTGTTGAGGAAAAGGAGGCGGAAGCGGCCCCCGCCGGCTCCGTCTTTGCCGATATCTTCCGCAAGGCCATCCAGGATGTGCGGGACACCAACCAGGAGCAGGTCAACCTGGAGTACCAGCTGTCCACCGGCCAGCTGGACAATCCGGCGGACCTGACCCTGGCCACCGCCAAGGCCAGCAACGCCGCCATCCTGCTGATGGAGATGCGCAACAAGGCGTTGGACGTGTATAACGAGCTGATGCGCATTTCCCTGTAAGCGCGGCGCGCGCTTTTTGAGATGACTGGCCGGAGGGATCCAAGTTGCAGACAAAACTGAAGGGCTTTTGGGAAAAAATCAAAAGCTTTTTTGCAAAACTGAACAAAAAGACCCGTATTTTGCTTGGGGCCTGCGCCGGTGTCGTCCTGGTTTTGATCGCCGTGGCGGCGCTGTGGTACAACCAAACGGACTATGAGCTGCTCCAGGGCGGGCTGAACGCCACCGAAATCAGCAATCTGGTCAAGTTTCTGGACAGCAGCGGCGTGGCGGACTACCAGGTCAAGGGGGACAGCGTATATGTGCCGGAGGGGCGGAGCGAGGCGCTCCAAACCCAGCTGGCCCTTTCGGGCAACCTGAATTCCGGCTTTTTGTACGAGTCGTACCGGGACGGGATCGGCGGCTTGAACATAACCACCGACGAGGAAGCCAAGCTGTGGCTGAGCGCCCGGGAACAGAAGCTGGCCGCCATCATCATGCAGTTTGACGGGATACAGTGGGCCGAGGTGCAGATCGCGCCGGCCACCCAGCAGATTTACGTGCTGGAGCCCCAGGGCACGCCGGCCACCGCAGCGGTGACCGTCACCCAGGTGGGCAATGACAGGCTGAGCAGCGGCATGGTGGAGTCCATCCGGGACCTGGTGAGCCACAGCATAGAGGGGATGGACATCTCCGACGTCACCATCCGCGACACCAAGGGCAACCTGTACTCCCAAAACAACGTCTCCGACAACATGAACGAAGCCAGCGCCATGAAGCTGGCCTATGAGGAGAGCACCAGCAACAAGATACGCTCCCAGGTGCTGGAGTCTATAGAATACATCTATGGCCCCGGAAACGTGAAGATCGCGGTAAACACCACGATAGACGTGAACCGCAAGGTCATCAACCGGACCGAATACGACCAGCCTGATGGCTCCGTGCCGGGGGGCGGCCTGATTGGCTCCGACCATTGGATATGGGAGATCATCCGGGACGGCACCGAGCCGGTAGGCGGCACGGTGGGCACCACCACAAACTCCGATTTCCCCTACTACCCGGAGATGAACAATGAGCTGAACGGCGACGAAGACTACGCCGGCGGCCAGGGCGGCCGGGATATGAACCTCAACGAGACCACCCGGCAGGAGGAGGTCCTGGCCTTCACCATCACCGACATACGGGTGGCGGTCACGGTCAACCAGAACTGCGAGAACGCCGGCGCCCTGAGCACAGAGGCCCTGCGCTCCCATGTGGCCACCGCCTCCGGCATCGGCGGCGAGAACCCGGAGAACTATGTGTCGGTGCTTGTCGCCCCCTTCTACGACAGCACGCCCACCGGACCCAGCCTGCCTGGCGGCATCCTGCCCGGTGTACCCGACTACATCGTTCTGGCCGCCATCGGC
>OFFF01002600.1_pt1 | contig 9970 bp, 7 predicted proteins | sample 1521301 | NCBI WGS metagenome assembly OFFF01 (sample SAMEA3504101, study PRJEB24116) | mouse gut metagenome | biome: mouse gut; feature: mouse-associated habitat; material: faeces | place: Denmark | collected 2011
TTTTATGCCTGTGAAGATTCATCAGATATAGGTTTGTCAGTACACCGGACAGCAGGCAGAGAGATTATCCGCTGATGTATGCAGCGGTGGTCTTGCGCTCGATTAACGTCGGCTCTAAGATGACCCGCTTTGGCTCTTTCGGAGGAGATGTCAGCAGTTCATACATTAATTCGGCAGCGGTCCGGCTCATTTTGTCGGCATGCTGGCTGACCGTTGTGAGCTGGATCTGGGAAAGATCAGAGTAGGAAATGTTGTCAAAGCTGATAATAGATACCTCATCTGGAATGACAATGTCATGCTTTCCGCAGTAATCCATAAATCCAAGGGCCAAAAGATCATTTGCAAGAAGGACTGCGCTGGGACGCTGGGGCGGCGTATGACCGCTGAAAAAAGACTCTGCGGCCCGATAACCGGTTTCCATGCGCCAGTCCAGATCAAATACGCAGTAATCTCTGTGATAATTCATCTGATAATTTTCCAGTGCCTGCCTGTAGCCGAGAAAACGTTGATGAGAAGCGGTTGACGTTTTGTGCTGCCCGGAGAAAAAACCGATCCTCTTATGGCCGAGGTTGATCAGATGCCTTGTGGCAATATATCCGGCCTGGAAATTATCAATGACAACCAGAGGCCCTTTAAAATTGGGCATGATTCGGTTTACCAGCAGTACCGGAAGATCCAGATTGGTCAGGTAAGTATTGCTTTCTTCGCTGTTTACTGTGACCAATATAATGCCGGCAAAGTGGTACTGGCGGGCATATTGGATAAACTGGACTTCTTTCTGATAGTCATATTCACTGTTGAATGTAGTGACAATGAATCCCCGTCCTTCCAGATATTTTTGGATTCCGAAAGCAAGGTCTGCATAAAACGGATTTCGTATGTCCCCCAGAATGAGCGCGACCATATTGCTGCGTCCGCGGCTCAGGCTCTGCGCGATGGTATTGGGGCGGTATCCGATCTCATTTACAAAATCTAAAACTTTTTTTCTGACTGCATCGCTGACTCCGGGGGAATGATTCATGGCACGGGATACCGTAGACGGTGAAACACCTAACATTTCGGCAACCTCTGTGATTGTATAGGAATGCTCCTTCATAACCTTCTCCTTCATCATATATTACAGGATCTTAAAATCAATGATCGAGTCTTCTACATTATAACCTTTCAGCAAGAAAAATCAAAGAAAGTTTTCGCAAAGAACTTAAAATTATCTCACGATAAGAAAACGATTTCTTAAAAACGTGTATTGACTCTCAAAAAACTAGGAAATATTCACAAAAAAGTTGCTTCTTATCTGTTGAAAATGTATATTGACTGCATTTTTGTGCTGTGATATTATCAAAACATAGAGAAAACGATTGCGTAAATCAAAGTTTCGAAAATACAGGGAGAAGAGAGATGGTAGAAGGAAAAAAACTGTGGGATAAAGAGATTACAGAAGGACTATATGAGAAAACGCTTTCGGACGGAATGACAATAGAGATATATAAGGAAATTCCGGACAGCCTGTATGAGACACTGGAAAAAACCGCTCGCCATCTCCCGAATCATCCTGCCATTACAGATCACTATGGCAGAAATTATACGTATCAGGATTTTCTGGAACGGTGCGGGGAACTGGCTGCATACCTGTACTGGGAAAGAGGCGTCTGTCAGGGAAGCCATGTAGGGCTTTTGATGCATACCTGCTTTGAATTTTGTACGGCTTTTTTTGCGCTGAACCGTCTGGGAGCAGTTGCGGTTTTGCTTCCGGGAAAATTTGAGAGGGCGGAGATCCTTCCGCTGGCAGAAAAGGCAGAGATCGATTTGATCATCTGCGACCGGGATTATGCAAAGTGGTTTTACGGCGTTTATCCGTCCGAGTGTCTGCTGACAGTGAGCGGAATTGAAGACGGATATGGATTCCGGGAAGCGTATGAAGGCTGGACGATGCTTCGGAAGGAGAGGCAGATAGAAGAACTTCGGATGAAGCCCCTGGGAACGTTGGAGATACCGGCGATCCTTATGTTTACGTCAGGAACCACATCCATGAGCAAAGGAGTCGTATTGAAAAATTATAATGTGATGCATGCAGTGGAGTCGTACAGGAGGATCTTGCATATTACGGAAAAGGATATTTCTGTCATTGCCGCGCCGATCTATCATGTGACCGGACTGGTGGCGCTGCTGGGACTGTTTGTCCATGCAGGGGGTCACCTGTATCTCCATAAATTTTTTGATGCGAAACGTGTAGTGAAAGAAGCCAGGCAATACGGTTTTACATTTATACATGCATCTCCCACCATATTTAATCTGCTCCTACAGGCCGGGGAAAATATTCCGGAGATTCCGGGACTCCGATCATTCGCCTGCGGAAGCAGCAACATGCCGAAAGAAAAATTGACGGAAGTTCACCGGTGGCTTCCAAAATCCAGGTTTCATACAGTGTACGGGCTTACAGAAACAAGCTCTCCGGCGGCAATTTTTCCGGACGATGCGGCCCTCAGCGAGCGGATCGGCTCTTCCGGACGTCCTATTCCGGGAACCAGGTTTAAAATCGTGGATGATGATGGAAAGGAGCTTCTCCCCGGTCAGGTCGGGGAGGTGGCGATATCCGGAACGGTCGTGCTCAGCAGCTATTACAAACAGGATTCGGAGAACCTAAAAGGGGGCTGGCTGTATACGGGGGATCTGGGATATATGACAGACGACCACTATCTCTACATTGTGGATCGAAAAAAGAATATGATCAATCGCGGGGGAGAAAAAATCTGGTGCTATGACGTAGAAAATGAACTGGCTGAGATTGAAGGGATACAGGACTCTGCGGTGGTCGGAATACCGGATGAACTATATGGAGAAGTGGCGGCGGCAGTTGTGCGGCTAAAAGCCGGATGTACTCTGACAGAACAGGAAATCCAAAAACGACTGCGGACCAGAATGGCCGGATATAAGATTCCGGTAAAAATAAAAATGGTAGACTGCGTACCTCAGACAGCCAATGGAAAAACAGACAAACGAAAGATACGGAGTTTATTGATGGAGGAGGATATATGATAAAAGCGAACATGATATCCGCACAAGAAGCTGCAGGATATATCAAAGACGGAATGACCGTGTGTACGGTGGGGATGACCCTGGTCAGCGCAAGCGAAGCCGTGTTAAAGGCGGTTGAGTGCAGATACCTGGAGACCGGGCATCCGGCGGGGCTGACACTTCTGCACTCCTGCGGGCAGAGTGACAGGAAGGATGGAATCCAGCATTTTGCGCATGAAGGGTTTGTTACAAGAATCATAGGTTCCCACTGGGGACTGCAGCCGCGGTGGATGGAGATGATCGCCAATAACCAGGTGGAGGCATACTGCCTGCCCCAGGGACAGATCGCGCAATTGTACAGGAGTATGGCATGCGGGCTTCCCGGCAAGATGTCCAAAGTAGGATTGGGGACGTTTGTCGATCCGAGACAAGAGGGCGGCAAGATGAACGACCGGACAAAAAAGCTGGACGACATCGTTGAAATTCTGGATTATCACGGTGATGAATATCTGTTTTATAAACAGATCCCCATGGATCTCTGCCTGATACGGGGGACGGAGTGTGACGAGATGGGGAACCTGACGACGACAGAAGAGGCGATGAAGCTGGAAGTACTGGCCGCGGTGCTGGCTGCAAAGCGCTTCGGAGGAAAGGTGATCGCCCAGGTAAAACGCGTGGTGCAGACCGGCACAATAGATCCGAAAGAAGTGACTGTACCGGGAGTCTTTATTGACGGGGTGGTAGTATGTGAGAATCCGGATGTGGATCACAGGCAGACCTCCTCCTGGAGTTACGACCCATCTTACTGCGGAAAGGCAAGAGTTCCGCAGAATGCAATCAAGCCGCTTCCAATGACCGTGCGCAAATTTATCGGCAGAAGAGCCATTCAGGAAGTCTTTCCGGGCTGCGTGGTAAATCTGGGGACCGGGATTCCGAACGATGTGATCGGCAATATCAGCCATGAAGAGGGAATCAACGACGACATCATGATCACGGTAGAATCCGGGATTTACGGCGGCGTACAGGCCGGAGGCATTGACTTCGGAATCGGGCAGAACCTGTACGCAATGATCGGACACCATGAGCAGATGGACTACTACAATGGAGCCGGCGTAGACGTTACATTTATGGGATTCGGAGAATTAGACGGAGAAGGCAGCGTCAATGCCACCAAGATGGGACCGAGATGCACCGGCTGCGGCGGGTTCATAGACATCACACAAAATGCCAAAAAAGTCGTTTTCTGCGGAACCTTTACGGCCGGAGGAGGTGAATATTCCTTTGAGAACCATAAGCTGACGATCAGGAAAGAGGGAAAGATCCGCAAGATGGTTTCTCAGGTAGCACAGTATTCATTCAACGGAAAACGATCCAGGGAAAAACGGCAAAAAGTCTATATTGTGACAGAGCGCGCAGTATTTATGCTGGTGCCGGAAGGCGTAAAGCTGATAGAGATCGCTCCGGGGATTGATCTGAAAAAGCAGGTTTTGGATCTGATGGACTTTCAGCCTATTATCGCAGACAATCCGAAGCTTATGGATGAAAACCTGTTCAACGACGGACCGGCAGGGCTTCGGGAACTGGTGATGTCAAAAGCAATGGAAAGGCAGATTTGACAGGAAATCGTCGGGGAATCTATCTCCGTACATCAAGGAATGCAAGGAGGAACACTATGAGATTAGCAGGAAAAACAGCAATTGTAACAGGAGCAGGGCGGGGGCTTGGAAGAGGAATCGCATGCAAACTGGCGGAAGAAGGGGCAAACGTAGTAGCTGCCGATCTGGAACCGGCAGAGGATACGGCGGCAGAGATTAAAAAAGCAGGAGGGAGCGCCTGTGCCTTTACGGTAAATGTGGCAAACCAGAAAGAGGTGCAGGCTCTGGTGGAATTTGCCGTAGAACAATACGGTACCCTGGATATTATGGTAAACAATGCGGGGATCAACCGCGACGGCATGCTGCATAAGATGCCGGCGGAGAACTGGCAGGCTGTCATTGACGTGGATCTGACCGGAGTCTTCTATGGAACACAGGAAGCCATCAGATATATGAGGGGAAAACAGAGCGGGCGTATCGTGAACATTTCGTCCGGAAGCTGGCTTGGCAATGTCGGCCAGGCAAATTATGCGGCGGCGAAAGCCGGCGTTGTAGGACTGACCAAAACAGCGGCAAGGGAAAACGCGGGAAAAGGAATTACCTGCAATGTGGTCTGCCCCGGATTTATCGAAACCGATATGACATTGAAGCTAAAAGAAGTGAAGGACGGCGCCGCATGGAACAGTATGCTGCAGAGGATTCCGATGGGATATGCGGGAAAACCGTCGGACGTCGGAAATCTGGTCGCATTTCTGGCTTCCGATGAAGCGGCGTATATTACATCAGAAGTGATCAATGTAGGCGGCGGAATGATCGTGTAGCGCGCCCGGGAGGAAGGAAGTAAAGTACGGATTGAAAAAAGACGAAGGAGCGAAAGAGATGAAAGCAGCAGTGATCGGAGCAGGGCTGATGGGCAGCGGGATCGTGCAGACCTGCGCACAGTCCGGATATCAGGTGATGAATATTGACGTATCAGAAGAAGCACTTGGGAAAGCGGCAGCTTCCATAGAAGGGCTGCTGGCTAAAAAAGTGTCAAAGGGGAAGCTGACACAGGAAGAAAAGGAAAAAATACTGGGGCGGATCACCTGGAGCAGCCGCATGGAGGATGTCAGGGAGGCGGAGTATATTGTGGAGGCCGTACCGGAAAACATCCAACTGAAAAAAAGCGTATTCGAGCAGATCAGTCGATTTGCAGATCCAGACGCAGTCATGATGTCTAATACTTCCGGACTCAGTATTTCTGAGATTGCATCTGCAGCAAAAAGACCGCAGAACGTAATGGGAGTCCATTTCTTTTACCCGGCACCGGTCATGAAGCTGGCGGAACTGATCCGCGGCCTTGCGACTTCGGATGAAATATACAGAAGGGTGAGAAAATTTGCGGTCAGTTTGAACAAAACAGTTGTTGATGCACCGGAATTTCCGGGATTTATTGTCAACAGGATATTGGTGCCCATGCAGAATGAAGCCGCGTTTATGGTCATGGAAGGGTGCAAACCCGAAGACGTGGACAACGCGATGAAGCTGGGCTGCAATTTCCCGATGGGGCCTTTGGAACTGACAGATTTTGTAGGAATCGATGTGATGCTGGCGACGATGACCGGTCTGTACAATGGATTTCACGACAGCAAATACAGGCCCTGCCCGCTTCTGGAAACCATGGTAAAAGCAGGCCGTCTGGGACGGAAGTCCGGTCAGGGATTTTACCGGTATGAAGATTAGGTAGTGTAAAGTATCGTATGAAAAAATGATACGGGTATTGCCCGCATTTAAAATCTGCTTCGCAGATGGCGGGCAAACAATCACTTGCTGTGCAAGTGGTTGCATTCAGCAGGCAATCAATTTGCTGTGCAAATTGGTTACAAAAAAAGAGAGGAAAAAAGATGAAAGAAGCAGTAATTGTAAGCGGAGTCAGACTCCCGGTGGGGAGCTATGGAGGAAGCCTCAAAGATATTTCCGCGATTGACATGGGAGCCATGGTGGTAAAGGAAGCAGTAAAACGCGCCGGAATCCGGCCCGGGGATGTGGATGAGGTGATCATGGGCCAGGTAGGGCAGATTGCAGAAAACGGTTTTATAGCCAGGGCTGTCAGTTTGAAAGCCGGTATGCCGAAAGAAACAACCGCATATTCTGTGAACCGTCAGTGCGGTTCCGGCCTGCAGGCGATCGCGGAAGCGGTGATGGAGATTCAGACAGGACAGGCAGAGGTGGTGGTTGCGGGAGGTACGGAAAATATCTCTCAGCTTCCCTACTATGTGAGAGACGCACGCTGGGGAGCCAGAATGGGACATAAGTCCTTTGAAGACGGCGTGATGGATATTCTGACCTGGCCGCTTGACCAAAACCACAACGGAGTAACAGCCGAAAACGTGGCGGAAACATATCATGTGACCAGGGAAGAACAGGATACATTTGCACTTGGGAGCCATCAGAAAGCCTGCAGGGCAGTAAAAGAAGGCCGGTTCAAAGAAGAGATTCTGCCGGTGGAATTAAAGGACAGAAAAGGAAATATTACAGTCTTTGACACAGATGAAGGGCCCAGGGAAGGACAGACGATGGAGAAGCTGGCAAGGCTCAGGCCATGCTTTGTAAACGGCGGTACGGTAACAGCCGGTAATTCTTCCAGCCTGAATGACGGGGCTGCTGCGGTGGTGGTGATGTCCAGAGAAAAGGCGGCACAGCTTGGCGTCCTTCCAAAGCTTACGGTAAAAGGATATGCGGTTGCCGGTTTTGACGCGGAGCTGATGGGATACGCGCCGAAGCTCTCAAGTGAAAAGCTGGCTGGACAATTAGGGCTGAACCTGAGAGAAATCGATATGTTTGAAATCAATGAAGCATTTGCCAGCCAGGCATATGCGGTCATGAGGGACCTTGAGCTTGACCCGGAAAAGGTGAATATATACGGAGGGGGAATCTCGATCGGCCATCCGATCGGCGCAACAGGCGCGGTTCTGACCGTGAAAGTCCTGTATGAGCTGATGAGGACCGAGAAAAAAGACGCTATGATCAGCATGTGCATCGGAGGCGGCCAGGGAATCTCCATGTATTTTACAGCAGAATAAGGTCTGCGCAGCGTTGCTGCGCAGATCATCACAGGCTGGCTTTATAATGCGGTGGCAGAATAAGCGGTTCCGTATGTCACCGCATGGTCCAGCTCCCTCAGAACTACATGGAATCCCAGCTTTTCCGTGATTTCCGATTTCACATAATGAAGGATCTTTTCTTTCAGGTGTGTGAAATGGACAAAGGTGCTTCCTTCCATGAGAATCAGTACCGGAGTCTCTGCATCCCGCCCGGAACCGGTCTGCAGCAGGCATCCTGCGATGGAGGCGGTGACGAGCCGGGCGGCGCGTTCCAGCAGCGCGTCGGCAAGCTGCTCGAATACTGCGGCATCCGCCGGGGGCATGTGCCGAAACGCTTCCAAAGGATTGTCCGGGCAGCAGGTATTCAAATAGTCGCTGATCTGCTTTGTCTGGATTTCATCCAGAGATGAGATCAGGGAGACGGCTTCTTCGCTGAATAAATGGTGTTCGGCAGCTTTTGTCAGATATCTGGATAGAAGCTTTCCCAAATATTGACCGGATACCATTTTCTCCAGATGATGGTCGTCCGGGTTCAGCGTCTCTGCCCAAAATTCTGTGTCCAGTACACCGCGGAACTGGTGATCAAAGTAACCGCTTTCCAGATTGACGATCGTGCTTCCGGCTTTTGATCGGAGTTCCGGCGTTTTCTGTATATGTTCATTTTTTTCATAATAACAGATATTCGTTCCCGTTCCCAGGATATAGCCGATAAAATCAGAATAGGTGTGTTCCCTGCATAAAAACTGGCCGCCGATCAACGCCGCCGTGGTATCATTGAGCACGGTCAGATGGGAAAAGAGAGGAAGGTTGTTTCGCATCAGCGCTTTTTTCAGCTCTTCCCCGATCCGTTTTCCGGTGATATTGTGAATGGTCACTTCTTTGCCGAGAGCGAGAATCCTGCCGTCTCTGGATGGAAGAATCTCAACGGCATAAGAAAAGCAGAAGCCGATCTTTGTCGTGTGGGTTAAAAAATCTGCCAGCTCCAGGGCCAGAAAATCGAAAAAAGCATCGCTGGTGACCGGACTTTTCGTTCCGGGCATAGGGAAGCGTTTTATGTCCAGAATCTCCGGAAGCTGTTTTGCATACAGGCGGATCAGGCTGATACGAAGATTGGTTCCGCCGGCATCGATGGCAATGACCGTCTCCTTGTCATCCGCAGAAAATGAATTGCTGATGAAAGAGGGGAGCATGGCGAGATCCGACGCCTGACCGGACAGTCCCGCGCGCATCTCCTTTTGGAATGCTTCTGCGGTTTCGGATACATTTGTCATTTCGGGGGAAATCCCCATTTCTGTTAAAAAGGCAGTTACGTTTTCGTTTAAAGCAGTCATTGTTTTCTCATCCTTTCTTAAAAATATCCTTATTGTGTATTCTGTGTGATTTTTGGAATCCGGATCAATACATCACAGCCTTTTCCAGGTGAACTTTTGATGGAAAGCCCATACTCCACGCCAAAACGAAGCCGGATACGGGTATGGACATTACGGACGCCGATACCGGAATGGTTTTCAGACAGAAGTGCGTCTGCCCGATTCTGGGGCATCCCGATCCCATTATCGATGATGTGGATCATGACGGCTTCTTCATCCGAGGTGATCTGTATCTGTATATCACCGGACGTCAGCTGGTGGTCGGACATCTTGGGCTTGATACCGTGAAAGACCGCATTTTCGATAATGGGCTGTAAAATCAGGCCCAGGGTAAGGTAATCCATGGTTTCCTCTTCGTAGGAGAAATGGATTTTTATTTTACCAAAAGAAGCCGTGTTCTGGACTCTGGAAAAGGCACGGATACGGTTTAATTCTTCCCGGAGCGTGATCAGCTCGTTGGGATAGCGGAACGTAGCCGCAAGCAGCAGCCCGAAGTCGTCTAACATGGACACAATATTTGTCTGGCTCTGTAACATGGCCATATGCTTGATGGAATTGATCGTATTTAAAGTAAAGTGCGGATTGATCTGGGCCTGCAGAGCAGACATCTGCGCCTCCGTATTTTGTTTTTCTACGGCATATATATGCTGGATATATGTTTTCAAAGTATCCGTCATCTGGTTAAATGTATCTGCCAGATATTCAAATTCATCGCCGGATTTCAGGACGATTTTATATTCAAAATCTTTTTTCTGGATATGGGCGACGCCGTCTGACAGAAGCGCAAGCGGGGTAGTCACCTGCCTGGAAAGGACGCGCCCCCAGACCATCATGGAGACCCATGCCAACAGCGAAAAGCCCACAAAAATGATCAGTATGATCCGGATATCTCTATACAGGATGTCTG
>OFFF01002603.1_pt1 | contig 9964 bp, 7 predicted proteins | sample 1521301 | NCBI WGS metagenome assembly OFFF01 (sample SAMEA3504101, study PRJEB24116) | mouse gut metagenome | biome: mouse gut; feature: mouse-associated habitat; material: faeces | place: Denmark | collected 2011
CCCATCTAAGTGTTGGGTATACGCAATTGTCCCATCCTCATTATAAAACTCTCGAAAAACAACTTGATTATCCTTTTCTTCCCCAGAATAATATTCTGTAGCATATTTCGTATATGAATAGAAATCACGTTTAATTAGTCGATTGTTAAAGATATAAGTAACCTGGTCAATTGTTCCTCTCTCACGATTATTGTAGCGTGGCACGATCGTTAATTTTTCTTCTTCAGATTTGTATTGTAACTCTTTCGTACCATTATCGGGCTGAAGGATAAAATTTCGTTGCTCAAGATGGTTTTGCTTAACAAAAGTATCGAGTAAAAAGGTTGATGGAGCAATTTTAATATCAGTGAAAAAGTTGTAAAGCCAGATAATCTGATCATCATTAAAACCTAAATTAGCAGTTAAATCAGCAATATTATTTCCTAAAATCAAGTCCGAAAAAACAAACTTTGCTGAAATGTTAAGATCACGAAATGCTTGTGCACGATATGACTGAGCATACTCGACACCACTACTGGCCCAGCCAATTCCTAAATTAATATTATATACAGTCATACTTTCCTCCATCATCAATTAAAGTGAACAATTAAATTATTATCTTTATCCAATCTAATAGTGCTTAACATTAAATTATCAACTACTTTTTTAGCGACAGTATCAAACATTTTTTCAAATGCTTGATAAGCCTTTTCTTGGTACATAAACTTAGGGTCCCGTTGTGCTGTTGCCCATGGCTGGACGATTACTGATAGTTTTGATAAATAAGCCATCTGATCAGTCCAGCTACTATCAAGCGCATTTAATAAGGCTGAACGATAAAATTGATTTAATTGTTCATTATTGATTAATACTTGAGCCTTCTGTTCTAACCTCTCTTGGCAAAAACGTTCTAAATATTTTTGTATTTTTTTGTGGTTTAGTTCTAGAGTATCTGGCAAACTAACAACATCATAAGTAAAATGTTGATTCATTAAATGCCGCAATTCTAGGGCACTCCATTCTGCTTTTTCAGTAAGGTAAAGGGAAATCCCTCTGCTTAACCATTTTCCAACTTCTGTTTCTAAATGTGCGGTTCTCATTAACTGATCACGCTGATCATAAAGATACTTACGCTGAATTTTTAATGCAGCTTCATTTTTATTAACATTGCTACGTACCATTTGTTGATTAGCAGCTACCCGTTCATTTAACATTGTGATACTCATTTTTAAACGGGGGCTACGCAACTGTTTATCGGTCTTTTTCTTTTGTAATTGGCGATAATAATTTTTGAACCGTTTAGTACTGTTTTTGGCAAGATAGCTATCTTCTAATGAAATATAAAACTTACTCGAACCAGGATCACCTTGCCGCCCAGCTCGACCAGCTAATTGCATTTTTACTCGCGCTGGTAGCATTTCTGTCCCAATTACCGCAAGGCCGCCTAATTCTTTAACGCCAACTCCGAGCTTGATGTCAGTCCCACGACCCGCCATATTAGTAGCAACAGTCACCGCCCCTTTTTGTCCAGCATCTTTTACAATATCAGCTTCGCGGGCGACATTAAATGCATTTAAAACATTATGAGAGATACCACGGTCTAATAATAATTCAGAAATAATTTCTGAATTTTCTACCGAACCAGCCACTAATAAAACTGGACGCCCTGCTTTATGAAGCTCTATTGTCTCATCAAGAGCATGAATTAACTTTTGACGAGTTGTTAAATAAATTTGCTCTGGATAATCTCTACGAATTACCTTTTTGCGAGTGGGAATTTGGATAACTCGCATCTTATACACTTCAGAGAACTCTTGCTCATCACTTTTGACTGTCCCACTCATTCCAGCGATTTTATTAAACAAACCAAACAGACTAGGAAAGGTAATTGATGCCGCCACTTGTTGGTTAGGCGTAAGGTCAACGTGTTCTTTCGCTTCAATTGCTTGATGCAACCCTGTACTGACCTTTACTCCTTTTTTCAGTCGCCCATTTGCCTCATCAAGTAAAACAACTTCCCCTTCGCTAACTAAATAATCATGACCATTTTCCATAATAAAGTGTGCTCGTAAAGCAAGGATAATATGACGATAAATTTCCCGATATTCGCTTATAAAAAGATCTGGAATACGAAAAAAACGTTCTGCACGTTGGATTCCGTGAAGAGTCAGCCATACCGCATCATGATCTTCATTCAATCTATAGTCAATTTTAGGCTGTAAAATATGAATAAAAGCATCCGCTAACTGATATAAATTTGATTGAACCATCGGCATACTTGAGACTACAAAAGGTGAAGTCGCTTCATCAAGTAGAATCGCATCAACTTCATCGATAATGACATAATTAAATGGGCGTAAATATTGATCTTCGCGCCGGGTAGCAAGATTATTAAACAAGTAGTCAAAAGCTAAACTACTAGCAGTTGTATAAGTAATATCCGCATTATACCAACTCCGCTTAATCGCCGGCGTTGTCTTCTTTTCTTGGTCATCAGGCTCAAAACCAAGACTGACCGTTAATCCTAACCATTCATAAACTGGCTGTAATTGCTCTTTATCACGTTGGGCTAAGTAGTTATTTGGCGTTAATAAAAAAGTTCCCTTTCCGGTTAAAGCATTCAAATACAAAGGCATCGTTGCTGTTAGAGTCTTTCCTTCCCCCGTCTTCATTTCTGCAATATTACCTTGATTTAAGACAATTGCTCCCATAACTTGAACATCATACGGGAACATTCCTAAAATCCGGTAGTCCGCTTCCCGAATGGTCGCAAATGCCCGCGGTAAGATATCATCAACTGTTTTACCATTAGCTAGTTCTTTTTTTAATAGAACAGTTTGATGTTTAAGTTCTTCATCGCTCATCCCTCGCATTTCACTTGCCAGGGCATTTACTTTAGCAAGGGTATGTTTTACTTTTTGTAACCTAAAATTGGGGTGCGTCATATCTTATCCCTCTTTTGAATCTATTTCTTGAATAACCGAAAAGATAATTGGCCAATCCGGATTAACCAATACTGGGGAACTCCAAGTAGTGACTGGCAGTAATGGATAAATCACATCGGCAATCTGTGAGTGTGGATCAGTCTGATTAGTAATGACCGCATTAATTGTTGAAAGCTCCATCTTTAACTCCAATACTACTTGATCTAGCTTCGGATTAGTACTAATCACATTGGCATCATAGATTCGATGCGAAATTAACCATTGTTTTAAAATTGCTAATACATCAGCTGATGATTGCCATGCAACACTAATTGGCTGTATTTTATAATCTTCATATTTTTTTAAATCTGGATATGTTTTACGAACTCTTTTATTATCAGCAATTAAAAGCAGATTAAGCTTCCCCTTCACATCTTCATTTATTGGCTTATGAATCCAAACATCCTCATGAACGCTGACCGGAAGTGCCGCATCACAAATTTCAAACCGTTGAAAAGTTAAATCAGTAAGTCCATTATTAATCAATTCTAGTCGATACTGCACAGCTTCTGGGGGATAAACAAATTCAATTGACCGTTGCTGAAATTCGACATGATCAATTTCGTGTTCTTGCGCGTTAAAAAAGGTTAACCGAATAATTAATGAATAAATCGGTTCCGCTTTTGCATTTACACTTAAACGGTATTTATGATTATTACGGAGAATTGGTAACTGTGGAACCAATTTAGTTGCCTGGTATGAATTTACAGAATTCCAGCTCATGATTGTTTTTCCGGGAGCCATTAGTGAGTTATGGAATGATACGCTGTAATCTGGATTAATCCTAATATTTGACCCTGCAGAATAAGCATTTGTTGGTTCCCAATAGCCTTGATTAACAAAATATTGCATTTTTATTCTCCTCGTCCAAAAGCATTATTTATTTCCACAAGGCGACTAACAAACCATTGAACAACTGCATTATTATCATTATGCCGTCCTGGAAAGCCCTTCCTAACAAACAATCGTGCATTTTGAATGGCCGCGTTTTCCTGCATTCTTTTTATTGCCAAATTATCATAATCATCATTTTTCATATACCCAACATATATTCGTGCCTTAGTTAAGTCAGTTTGATTCATTAACTTCCAAAACTTTGTATCTAATTGCTCAAGTTGCTCAGAGGTTAAAGACGATACCAATTGGCGATCGATATCAAAGATTGTATCGAATTCATCTGGTCGTTCTAGACGGGCTCGTAAAGCAACTTGCCCTAAATTAACAGTTGGTTTGGCAACATTGATGGCGTAGGCTGATAATTGTGCACCTAATTTAATTGCCGGGTACGTTCCCATCGAGATCCCGTTCATCACCAATTGCTGCCGATTAAAACCTAATTTCTTCAACGTTGCAATAATCGTGGCCTTGATCTGACTTTCAATCGCCGTACCCGTATAAAACTGCCCCACTGCTAAGCGTGGATCCGTAAACAGTAAGGCTGGAGTATGATTACGCCTAAATAGAGGATATGCTTCAAATCCCTCTAATCTACGCGCACCTGAAAAATAAACATGTAATGGTGGTCGCAAATCACCCGGATTAAAGTAATATGCAATATCTTCGCCAGTTACCGGATCAAAAAGACGTTTCCCCCCTGTAAGAAATTCACCATAATCTCTTCGCGACCAACGTGCATGCAAAACACCTAATGTTAATTCTCCTTTTCCAAGCACCTCAACACTAACGTTAGCAAACCGTGGAGAATCTTCTAACCCAATTGGTAGTTCTCGTTCTTCATTATTCCTAGAAAAATCAAGAAGATATTGGTCCTTAGGATTGCCATCTCCTGCACCTGGCTGAACAATAACTCGTAAACGAACTTTAACATTAGTTTGCCGATTGTATTCAAGACTAAATTTAAATAATCTTTGAGGATCAATATAAATGTTTTGCTGATAGCTACCCAAGTTAGTCCACTCATTAGCATCGACTGTTAAACTGAGGTGACCATCATCCATGAATATTCTCTCTGGATTATTTAATAATAATTTAGTAGGTGCAAACCGAAGTCCCGATTGGCCATGAAAGAATCTGATTGGCATTTGATCAATTAGCTCTTGCGGTTCTTCAACAATCTGACGGGCTTCTTGACAATTAATAAAATTTAAGCCAGCTTTACTAAGGTCCTTTTCAGCAAATGGAGAGTACAGAACACAATAAGGAGGAACTTGCCATTGGAGTTTACTCCACAAATTATCTTCTAACTGGACGCCTTCTGTAATTATCACTAAATCAAATCGTTTTATCCCCGCCTGAGGATAGGTATTATAATTCCATGCTATTTCATTTGGAATTTTATATTTATCTGCCCAGTTTTGTGCGCCTAACTGTAAGACATTCATGAAGATTCACCTCACTTCGTTAAAACTTTTTTCCACTTCTTTTGTAATTCTGTTGCTGATAATTGATTCATCAATTGAACATTATAAATAAGGGCTTCATTCCAATGCTTAAGATTACCTAAATAATAGTCTAATCCCTTATTGATATCAGAAAGTTGCGGACAAATTAAACCATTTTGATAGTTTTTAATTTGACTATTGGGTTGTCGATATATTTGCGGAATACCTGTGCTAATGGCCGAAATCTGTAAGAATTCGTCCAATCCATTTCCCCAGTCAATTAAGATCCGTAAAGAGTCTAATTGCCGCCCAGCTTCAGCAGGAGTACTAATTCTTTTTGTATCAATAGTTAGTTTAGGAATATCAATTTGCTTCGTTAAAATTTCTTCAACTTCATTTTGTTCCTCACTAGCTAAGACAAACTCACCCTGATGATTTTCTTTCAAATTTTCAAGAGCTTGTTGAGATTGCTGCAACTTTTCAGTGCTATAGCTCATCAACGTCAATGCTGTCGTTTTAGGATTCTTTAGCAATCGCTGATAAAGCAATTCCAATACTTTATCCACCTCATCCTTGGTCATTGACTCAATAAAAAGCCCTATTTGCTCTTGATCTGAGCGTTGACTATGACCCAAATTAAAACGGGACTGAAACAGTGGAATTATTGTTGCATCTATATTAATTTGCTTTTTTATATTATTCTTTGTTTCATTATTATCCGCAACCAAATTTAATTGTTGGCTTTTAAGTTCATCAAGACTTTCATGATACCTATGCCAACGACTCAAAGAAAAGATGGGCTGATAAGGCAGATAAGTTTTTTGATCGATCACTGCCTGATCATCCATCGTGACAATTAAATTATCTTGGTCCATATCAAATTTACTTAATACATGCTTAGTAATAATTTCCGTGAGTAAATCATTTAAATGTTTATAATTTAAGTGATCTGTTAACCATGAAAAGCGCTTATTAATTTCGACTTGATCAGATTTTATATCATGTTTAAATCGCCAATACCCCTGTTCATCATAATAAATATGTTGATAAACTTGGCCATTTTTAAATAATTCTTCCCGTGAAATAAAGCCGCGACTATCAAGTAGCAATCGCCGACTTATCTTATCCTTTTCTAGGTAATCCACCCATAGAATTTTACCTTGTACGTCAAAAATCACTTTAGCATAAGGCTTTCCTTTGACCATAACGATTAATCGAAAGTTTGTAAAGTTATAGTAAGCGCCAGGTGGCCAATTAAAATCACGGTAATCAATAATTTGACTATCAATATGATGAACTCCTTGCAGATAATCAAAAGTACTAAAAATTTGTGTTGGTGCGATCGTTAGTTGATTTAATTTGGTCGATAATTGTGGTTGATAGTCAGTAATTATTAGTGAAAAGGGCTTTTGGTTTGTTTGAAATACTTTGATATGACTAACTGCATCATCAAATTCAAGTTTAGGAATAGTATGAGCCCAATCTTCTAGCAACTTATGCCAAGCAGGAACTAAATACTCCATCATCACTCATCCTTCATTAAATGTGCATACTTTAATGGGAACAATAGCATTAATAATTGATCTTTTATTCCCTGCATAAACATTACAATCATAATCATATTCATTGGTAAAATTGCTAATCCAGCGAAATTTCCAAGAATACGAGACCCTAATAAACCAAAGCTTAATTGGATAGCATTCAAAAGCGCACCAAAAAAAGATACATGAATTACTAGATGTTGTAAATGTTTTTTTGTCGGTTCACCAGGACGAATACCAATAATGTAATTATTATTATGTAACATTGTTTTGGCCTGCTCTTTAGGGTCAAATTGTACAAATGTAAAGAAATAAAATAGTGCAAAAGCTAATATTCCACTAAGTACAATCTCAAAATAGGGGTTAGCAAATAACGACTGAGGACCTAAAACGTTTGCTAATAACATTGGAAGCATCAATAATGACATTCCAACCATGTAAGTCATCATCGCTCCCATATTAAGCCCTAGTGGAAGAATTATTGGTTTATCATGACTACTCATCATTGTGTTAACCATTTTAATTGGATAATATGCACGGTTAAATGAAATCCAAAAAACTAAAAGGCCAAAACTTGCAAGCACGATTAATGCCAACCAAAGAAACCCGTAAGACTGGCCCACTATTTTCCCAATTGACGATAATAAATTAGGAAGGGTACCAGAAATAATGTTAAAAAGGATAATCGTTATTGTTCCACCAATCCCAAATTGAGTATTCATATTTCCCAACCATACTACAAATAAACTGCCAGCAGTTAACATTAAGGTTACTGCTAAACCCGTAAATAAGTTTGTCGTAAGTTTTAGCATCAAAGTAATAGCTAATGATTGAATAATTGCAAAAATTAACGTTAACCATTGCTGGATCCGCATCATTTGTTTTATTGAAAATGTATCAAAGTAGAATAAGCGCATCATCGTTAATAATTGAATAATCATCATTGCAATCATCAATGGGGATAGTCCGACTGAGAATAACGATAAACGTTGTAAATTCCCCCCACTCATAAAACTCATGATCCCAATAGAACTATTAGCTAAGATCTGTCGAAAAGTTGTCGAAATATTAACCAATGGCAATGGGATGGTACAACCTAAAACATAAATGATTAAAATGAATAATGTAGCACCTAATCTTTTTAATAAATTATCTAATTGTATTCTTTGTGTCACTTTTTCCTCATCAGCTTTTTATTGATAATGTAATTTAAATATCGCTTCCGTTAATGCTTTTTTAGCGAAATAACCATTACGAACTAATTCAGCAAAGCTATTAACTTGGTGAACCATTTTATTATAATCATTATTACTTAAATTTTGTACCTTTTCAATTGCTCCATCTAAGTTATCAGCCACAATCCCTAAGCCTTTGCGCAATATCGTTTCGCTTTCTGCCAAAGATTTATTAACAATTACTGGAATACCAGCTGCCAAGTAAGTACTTAGTTTATGGTTAGCATTAAGATGCATATAGTTTTTCCAATATGGCTCATTTGACCATACTAAACCAAAGCCACCATTATGCCGGAGTTTTGACAGTAAGACAGGATCTGATTGCCAGCCCATAAACTTAATATTATCTGTCGGCTCAATATTAATCACCTTAGCAAAGGCATATAAAGGATTATCCGGGTAATGCCAATGACCGACCAATTGGAACTTCTCAAGGTTACCAGCTAAATTAATTACCCCTGTATTTTGTGGCGTTACCGTAAAATCAACGCTAGCACAATGATCCCACATATGCTGCAGCACCACTTTTTCCACCGTCAAACCATTTGCACGGAGAAAATCGACCATTGGCTGAGAAGGTGCAATAATTAAATCAGCTTTATTATAGTAGTCAATAAATTGTGGCAATAAGTAACGGTTTGATTCAAACATTAATGGAATAATATCATGAATAAAAATAATTTTTTTAACATTATAAGGAGCCAGGTGATCAATGAAAGCTTGATCCCACTCAATTGGGTTCCAAGTTGGTGATTGAAAAATGACTGTATCACCAATTGCTACTGAAGCAATTATTCCATCAAACCGTGCTTTTAAATGAGGCAACGATTCTTGTGAACTATCGTAACAATATATCCCCAATTCTTTAAATCCTAACTGATCACAGGCTATTCTGGCAATTTGATGTTGAGCAATTTGCGCTGTACTTTTCAAATTGAATCCATAAAGGTTAGTAATATGAACTGTCAATAATAATTCCTCCCCAAAAATAATCATTTAATATGATAAATGATAGTCGTAATGAGTTAATGATACCATTAATAACGTTTGCGCTCATCAGGAACGTGATAGTTTTATAGGTTATAGCATTAAATACTAATGACCCAATAAAATACTACTTTATTTAAGTCAAGCGCTTCTCTCCGCTTTTTATGTTTAACTTACTTTTGATATGATCGCCCATCTAAAACCTGACAAAAGCAGCTTCTATCCTCCAAATCTGGGTATAAGCTGCTTTTATCATACCTACTTATGCACAATTATTTATTTGAACTATTCTTTTTTCTCTTCGCAATTAGTAGTAATAGAACAGTTTCTAATGACACAAGTCCAAATAATTTAGCTATTGACTGGCTTTCATTACCAGTTTATGGAAGCTTTTGATTTTGCTGATATCGCTTTTGTACACATATATTATCGTCAACCAGGTTAGTTCCGATCAAAGTATGGCTGCCAGTAATAGAAACATTAGTATTCTTAAGGCTGCTTCCATTTGTGAAGCTCAAACTTAGTGAAACAGAACCATTCATCACATTATCAGTAGATATTGAACTAAATTCACTATCAACCGAAGTTACTACAGAAGTACTGCTATTCGTAGAAGCTGAGGCACTTTCACTCCCGCTTAAGCTTAGTGATGTTGAGAGACTTTCACTTGAGCTTAAAGAAGTTGAAATGGATTCGCTAATACTAATTGATATCGATTGTGAATTACTAAGTGATACAGATTGATCATCTGAATGTGGTATTACAGCAGAAATACTACCGGAAATTGACGCACTTGTACTTTGACTTAGTGACGTTGAGGCGCTCTCACTTTGGCTCAACGACGTTGAGGCACTCTCACTTTGGCTCAACGACGTTGAGGTACTCTCACTTTGACT
>OFFF01002605.1_pt1 | contig 9961 bp, 8 predicted proteins | sample 1521301 | NCBI WGS metagenome assembly OFFF01 (sample SAMEA3504101, study PRJEB24116) | mouse gut metagenome | biome: mouse gut; feature: mouse-associated habitat; material: faeces | place: Denmark | collected 2011
ATTGGGCGTTTTTCCTTAAAAGACGACTAAAACCTCTACAACCCCCCTTCCCATCCTATTATGGCCCTGGCAGATGGATATCCAGGCGCAAGACGCTGTGGTATTCCACCGCCGGGGCTGCATTTTGGGCTTGCATTTTCCCTCCTTCTGTTATATGATAGTAAAAATCACTGTAAAAATAGGAGGAAAAATATGCAGCATTTAATGAGCCCGTTAGATTTATCCGTAGAGGAATTGGACAAACTGCTTAATCTGGCAACTGATATTGAAAATAATCCTCAGAAATATGCTCATGCTTGTGATGGAAAGAAGCTTGCGACCTGCTTTTATGAAGCTAGTACCAGGACGAGGCTGAGCTTTGAAGCGGCGATGTTAAATCTTGGCGGCAGTGTTCTTGGCTTTTCTAGTGCAGACAGCAGTTCTGCATCTAAGGGAGAAAGTGTTTCTGATACGATTCAGGTAATTTCCTGTTATGCAGATATCTGTGCCATGCGCCATCCCAAGGAAGGAGCCCCCCTGGTCGCTTCTGAAAAGTCAAAAATTCCGGTTATCAATGCAGGAGACGGGGGTCATCAGCATCCCACTCAGACATTGACAGATCTTCTTACCATCCGTTCTTTAAAAGGACGCTTTGACTATTTGAACATTGGTCTTTGCGGCGACCTCAAATTCGGTCGTACCGTCCATTCTTTGATTAATGCTCTGATTCGATATCCCAACATTAAATTTACACTGATTTCTCCAGAAGAGCTCCGGGTGCCCAGTTATATCCGTGAAGACGTGCTTGGGAAGAACCGTATCCCATATTGGGAAGTGGAACGTTTAGAAGACGCCATGGAGCAACTGGATATTCTTTACATGACCCGGGTACAGAGAGAGCGTTTTTTCAATGAAGATGATTACGTTAGGATGAAGGATTTCTATATCTTGGACAAAAAGAAAATGGCTTTTGCCAAAGAGGACATGATCGTCATGCATCCTTTGCCCAGGGTAAATGAGATCTCGGTGGATGTAGACGAGGATCCTAGAGCCGCATATTTTAAACAGGCGCAATACGGGGTCTATGTGAGGATGGCTTTGATTCTTACGCTGTTGGAGGTGGATGTATGTTAAATGTAGGCGCTATTACAGAAGGATTCGTGCTCGATCATATCCAGGCTGGTACCAGCCTGTCCCTTTATTATGATTTAAAGCTTGACCAGCTTGATTGCTGTGTAGCCATTATCAAAAACGCTCGCAGTAACAAGATGGGGAAGAAAGATATTCTGAAAGTGGAATGTGATATCGATGCTCTTGACTTGGATGTGCTTGGGTTTATCGATCATAATATTACTGTGAATATCATTAAAGGTGAAAAGATTGTCGAAAAGAAAGTATTGAAGCTTCCGCAAGAAATTAAGAATGTCATTCGATGTTGTAATCCCAGATGCATTACCTCCATTGAACAGGAGCTGGATCAAATATTTCTGTTGACGGATCCTTCCACTCAGACGTATCGTTGCAAGTACTGTGAAGAAAAATATAAAAGTCATAAGCTGCCGTAGGATTTGATTTACGTCATGCTCTGTATTGCTTTTATGTGCATTTTGTTTGCTTTGCAATGTAACCCTTTTAAACAAATTTATGTCTTGTAATTTATGTTAGGCGACAGCCTTCAGGCATACGTTTTCTTAAAAAGCCGGGTTATGTCTTGGATAATCATCTATCTAGCCTGACTGTTGCCAGTCAGGTCGAGCGACCTACCTGAAGCTGGCGGGCCGCGTCAACGCTTCTGTTCGGTCTTGCTTCGGATGGGGTTTACATATGCCCTGTCTGTTGCCAGACAGGCGGTAGTCTCTTAAGCTGCCCTTCCACCCTTACTATGGTCTCATAGCGGTATATTTCTGTTGCACTGTCCTTGGAGTCGCCTCCACCGGCCGTTAACCGGCATCCTGCCCTGCGAAGCCCGGACTTTCCTCACCTGCGGTCTTTCGACACTTGCAGCTGCGATTATCTGCCCCGCTTTGGTATATCTTAACATAATTTTATTTGAGATACAACTTTTTTTGTTGCCCTGGCGGATAAATAATGGTAGAATGATTAATAGACAGATGAAAAGGAGACGGATTTATGAGAAAAATCATAAAAAAAGGTATAATATTGGCTGCAGCAGTTATGGTAGCGGCGCTCCTTACCGGTTGCGGGGATTCCATAATACCCCTTACAGAGAATGAAGAATCCATCGTGATACAATATTCTGCCGGGACACTTGCAAAGCATAACGGTTTTCAGCAGGAGGGGTTGACGGCGGTGTATCCTGAGGAGGAAGATCCCAAGCAGGACGAGGAAGAGAATCAACCAGAAGCTGAGGAGGAGAAAGAAGAGCAGGACAACAAGCCTGAGAAAAAGGAAGATAAGGAATCCGATGCGCAGCAGGAAGAAGAATTAGAACAAACGGAGCAGATTACCCTGACAGAGGCGATCGGCCAGCCTGGAGTCGAATTTTCCTACAAGGACTACTCGATTGTCAGCGGCTACAGCGAGGGGGATTATTTTTCCATCGATGCCCCTGCAGGCAGCGTATTTCTGGTACTGAATATCAATATTACGAATACGGGAGATCGGACGGCAGAATGCAATCTTCTGGCGAAACAGCCCAAATTCACGTTATCGCTGAATCAAGGCGCGAAGATTGAGAACGAGGTGACGATGCTTTCAAATGACGTTTCCACTTATGTGGGCAATTTGGAGGCTGGACAGACGGAGGCAGGAATTTTATTGTTCCAGGTGAAGGAGGACATGGCAAGTCAGATCTCATCCCTTCAGCTTAGCCTTGAAATGGGCGGCAAGACAAATGTCATTCAAATAAAATAATTCTTGATAAATTAAAAAATATTGTGTATTTTTCAGAAAGTATATGCTATAATGAAACAAATAGATTGATAGGCAGTATACCGGAGAGGAGCGATTGACAATTATGGATACGAATATTCTTTTGGAGAATGGAACAAATGAGCTGGAGGTATTGGAGTTTACTCTGGCAGGAAATCATTATGGAATTAATGTAGCGAAGATTCGGGAGATATTAACTTACCAGCCGGTTACTCCGATTCCCAATGCACATCCCTGTGTGGAAGGTATATTTATGCCGCGTGACACCATGATTTCTGTTATAAATCTGCGTGGATGCCTTGGACTTCCTGACAATGAGAAAGATGGTTTGTTTATTATTACGAACTTCAACAAGTTGAATATTGCGTTTCATGTAGATGAAGTCTGCGGTATCCACAGGCTTTCCTGGGCAGACATTATTACGCCGGATGCAACGATCAACATCGAGGAGAATGGGGTTTCTACCGGAGTGATCAAGCTAGAGGACAGATTGATCGTGATTCTCGATTTCGAGAAGATTGTAACAGATATCAGTCCAGAGACAGGACTGCAGGTTTCTGACATTGAAGAGCTCGAGGGGCGCAACAGGAGCGACGAGCCGATTATCGTGGCAGAGGATTCTCCGCTGTTGTCTAAATTAATTACCGACTGCCTGAAGAAAGCAGGATATACCAAGCTGATTATTAATAATAATGGTCAGGAGGCCTGGGACAAACTTTGTGAATACCGCAAGGAAGGCAATCTGGATGATAAGGTACATATGATTATTACCGATATCGAGATGCCGCTGATGGATGGGCACCGCCTGACAAAGCTGGTGAAAGAGGATGAAGAATTAAAGCATATTCCGGTAATTATTTTCTCCTCCCTGGTAAATGAGGAAATGCGCCGCAAAGGAGAGATGCTGGGCGCCGATGCGCAACTTACCAAGCCTGAGATTGGAAAATTGGTAAGCGCCATCGATAAGCTTTTGGACGAGAGGAAACAGAAGCTGGCTCAGAAGCAATAAAATTTTTAGAAAGATGAATAATTTACCTGCCTGGAGAGGGTCAGAGAAGGCGTTTTCCACAGACAGGCAGAGGGATCCTGGGACACAGGATTCCTTTTTCATCTGATTGGGAAATTTTGTTCTGATTATTTAATCAGGATTAGGGCGTCGAAAGGTCTGAAAAGCCCTCTGGGCAAAGTTTTGTTCTACAGCAAAGGAAGAAAGTTGTGGGAAGCGAATGCCGCGGCATGGATGGCTGATAACAATACAAAGGAGGATATGGAGTGAATAGATTATCGTTGGAAGCAGAATTGAAAGGAAATACTTATCCTGGGAGAGGGATTGTAATTGGGAAATCTAAGGACGGGAAATATGCGGTGACTGCCTACTTCATTATGGGAAGAAGTGAGAACAGCAGAAACCGCATTTTTGTGGAAGAAGGAGAGGGAATTCGCACGCAAGCATTTGATCCTTCCAAATTAAGCGATCCCAGCCTGATTATTTATGCTCCAGTACGGGTGCTTGGCAATAAGACGATTGTGACCAATGGGGATCAGACGGATACGATTTATGAACTAATGGATCAGCAACAGACTTTTGAACAGGCGTTGCGTACTAGAAAGTTTGAGCCGGACGCTCCGAATTACACGCCTCGGATTTCCGGAATTATGCATCTGGAAAATGGTGAGTATAATTATGCCATGTCGATCTTAAAGAGCAGCAATGGAGATCCAAAATCTTGCAACCGCTATACATTTGCCTATGAGAATCCTTTAAATGGAGAAGGGCATTTTATCCATACCTATATGGGGGATGGGAATCCCTTGCCTAGCTTCGAGGGCGAGCCAAAGCTTGTGGAACTGGATGTAGATATTGACCAGCTTGCCAGGAATATATGGGATAGCCTGAATGAAGAGAACAAGGTATCGCTGTTTGTGCGTTATATTGAAATTGAGACTGGTAAATATGAAACCCGCATTGTAAATAAGAATCAGTAAGATCAAGGAAGCTTCCTTAATGAATGGCTAGACAGAATGGAGGAAAATATGCAGGAGTTAGAATTAAAGTACGGTTGCAACCCCAACCAGAAACCATCTAGAATCTACATGGAAGGGGGAGAGCTCCCTATCAAGGTATTAAACGGAAAGCCAGGCTATATCAATTTCTTGGATGCATTTAACGGCTGGCAGCTCGTAAAGGAATTAAAGAAAGCCACGGGGCTTCCAGCGGCGACTTCTTTCAAACATGTCTCCCCGGCAGGCGCAGCAGTAGGCTTGCCGCTCACAGAAGTGGAGAAGAAGATCTATTGGGTGGACGATATGGATGTGGAATTTACGCCGTTAGCCAACGCCTATGCAAGAGCCAGAGGCGCAGACAGGATGTCCTCTTTTGGAGATTTCATTTCTCTATCTGACGTTTGCGATGCAGCTACTGCCAAGATTATTAAGCGCGAGGTTTCGGACGGAGTCATTGCTCCAGGGTATGAACCTGAAGCACTTGAGATATTGAAAGCTAAGAAAAATGGTAATTATAATGTTATAGAGATAGATCCGTCATATGAGCCCGATCCCTTAGAGCGCAAGGAAGTATTTGGCATTACTTTTGAACAGGGAAGAAATGAATTAAAGATAGATAATGATTTTTTTGGAAACGTGGTGACGGAGAATACAACGATTCCTGAATCTGCAAAGATTGATTTGGCAATCGCCATGATTACTTTGAAATATACCCAATCTAATTCCGTATGTTATGCAAAAGACGGTCAGGCAATCGGCATTGGCGCCGGACAGCAGTCCCGCATTCATTGCACCCGCCTTGCAGGGCAGAAAGCGGACAATTGGTTTTTGCGTCAGGCGCCCAAAGTCCTTAATCTGCAATTTGTAGACGGTATTGCGCGTGCCGACCGGGATAACGCCATTGATCTTTATATTGGGGAAGAATATATGGATCTCTTGGCGGACGGGGCATGGGAGAAGACTTTTAAAGTAAAGCCGGAGATTTTTACTAGAGAGGAGAAGCGTGCCTGGCTGGATCAGATGACAGGAGTTGCTTTGGGATCTGATGCATTTTTCCCGTTTGGAGATAATATTGAGCGTGCCCATAAGAGCGGCGTTTCCTATGTGGCAGAACCTGGCGGTTCCATCCGTGATGACCATGTGATTGCGACCTGCAATAAATATCATATGGCTATGTGCTTTACGGGAATCCGTTTGTTCCATCATTAATGAAAGAAGAGCGGCTGATCAAGGGGACTGTTTCCATGCAGAGATGTTTTGGGGCAGTCTCTTTGCCATTTGCAGCAGCACATAACTGCCTTTATGTGTTGAAAAACGCACGGAATGGAGGAATTTATATGGCAAAGATAGCAGACGTTATCAAATATGAAGGAGATAACAGTACTTTTATTTGGAAGCATCCAATCGAAGATTTTAACGCATTGACCCAACTAGTAGTACATGAGTCCCAGGAAGCAATTTTCTTTCGGGATGGTCAAGCGCTGGATTTGTTCGGACCTGGAAGGTATACCTTGGAGAGCCAGAACATTCCCTTGCTCGGCAGGATATTGAATCGGATCACAGGAGATCAGACACCGTTTCACTGCGAGGTTTATTTTATCAATAAGACAGAGCAGATGTCTTTGAAGTGGGGCACGGATAGTAAAGTTCAGTACATAGAGCCAATTTATGGCTTTCCAGTTTCCATTGGCGCTTGTGGGGAATTGAGCCTGCGCGTGGAGGACTCCAGGAAGCTCTTATTAAAGCTTGTGGGGACTGAGAGCGTTTTGGGACAACAGCAGTTAATCAGCCACTTTCGAGCGTTTCTTATGACCAGGGTGAAAACTTATATCGCGCATTTCATGAAAGAGAATGCTGTCAGCATTTTTGAAGTTGATGAACATCTTGTGGAATTTTCAGATGCGTTAAAAGGCATGCTTTCAGGTGATTTTGCCGATTACGGCGTATCTTTGGAGCGTTTCTTTGTAACAACCATCTTAAAGCCGGATGGCGAGCGTCAGTATGAAACCTTTAAGGAGCTGCATTTTCGTCAATATTCAGAAGTTGCAGAAGCAAAGCTGAGGCAGCAGGTGGGGATTATTGACCAACAGACCCAGGCACAGCAGATGATCATTGAATCTCAGGCAATGGCGGCAAAGCGTGCACAGGAAGGCTATACTTATCAGCAGGAACGAGGCTTTGACGTGGCATCTCAGGTTGCGCAGAATGAGGCTGTGGGGCAGTTTACGAACATGGGCCTCGGGTTTGGGACTATGGCAGGCGTAGGCGGCGCTGTGGGCGGCATGGTAAGCAATATGATCGGGGACGCCCTGGATGGCACTGCTGCGACATTTCAACAGCGTTCCCAGGAGGGCGTTTGCGCAAATTGTGGCAAGCCGTTACCAGAACATGCCAAATTTTGCATGGAATGCGGCTGTAAAGTAGAACAATCCAAAGATGCTGAAATAATATGCCCGGTCTGCGGCAAGGCAACTGCAAAGGGGAAATTCTGTATGGAATGCGGCGCTCCCCTTGTAAATAAATGTCCGGGATGTGGCGCAACGCTTCAGGAACATGCAAAATTCTGCATGGAATGTGGCAGGAGCCTTACTCCTGAAAATTAATGTTCGGATAGAGCTTGGAAATCATGGAGATATGTCAGAATCAACTTGGAAACGGAGGGATAGAGGATGAAACAGGGATTTAAATTTTATATGGCGATATGGGCGGTGTTTTTGATTTTCTTTCATGTCATTGTGTTTGTCATGCCAAGAGAGGGTGGAATACAGAGGGCTGGCGCTTCGTTTTGGCTTGGATATGTCTTGATTCTGGCTGCGTTTTTGGGGCATCTTGCCTGTGCCTGGCGAGCGTTGCGGCAGGAATGCAAAAGAAAATTGTTTTACCATGTACCGATAGTCACGATAAGCTATGCAGGTCTTTTTGTCTCGGTAGCGGCGGGGGCTTTCTGCATGGCGATTCCTGATTTTCCTATATGGGCAGGAATCCTGGTTTGCGCGGCAGTGTCTGCATTTACAGCGGTATCTGTGTTGAAAGCTGCGGCAGTGGCGGAGCTGGTACAAGACATGGATGGCAAAAACAAGCAGAGAACGTTGTTCTTGCGTTCTCTTACCGTGGATGCTGAGAGCCTTCTTGCACATGCTGCTGTGCCAGAATTGAAAAAAACGCTGCAGGAAGTGTATGAGGCGGTGCGTTATAGCGATCCAATGAGTCATGGAGCCCTTGCGGGAGTGGAAGGGCAGATTACGGTGAAATTTTCTGAGCTATCGAAAGCGGTGGATGCGCAAGAGCCAGAGGCGGCTGAGCGTGCTGCCGAGGAACTGAAGGTTTTGCTGAGCGATAGAAATAAGAAGTGTAAATTACTCAAGTAGAAGGGGACTGGATGTATGTCGATGTTTAAATGCAAGATGTGCGGCGGCACGTTGGAAATTCAGCAGGGCATGACAGTGGCAGAATGTGAATATTGCGGCACGAAACAGACGCTGCCTAGACTGGATGATGATAAAAAAACAAATCTCTATGACCGGGCGAACCATTTCCGGCGCAATGGCGAATTTGACAAGGCGATGGCAATTTATGAACAGATACTAAATGAGGACAATACGGATGCGGAAGCATATTGGTCTTTGGTACTTGGGCGTTATGGCATTGAGTATGTGGAAGATCCTGTCACACATAGGCGGATTCCTACGGTAAATCGTACCCAGCTTACATCAATTTTTGCAGATGAGGATTATAAGGCGGCATTGCAGTATGCAGATGGTTATCAGCGCAGAGTTTATGAAGCGGAGGCAAAAGAAATCGACGATATCCAGAAAGGGATTTTGGACATTTCCAGGCAGGAAGAGCCTTTTGACGTATTTATCTGTTATAAGGAGAAAGATCAGGCAGGAGGAAGGACCCAGGATTCGGTACTCGCCAATGATCTGTATTATGAGTTGACGGAGGCAGGATTCAAAGTATTTTTTGCCAGGATTACTTTGGAAAATAAATTGGGCAGCGCCTACGAGCCATATATTTTTGCAGCTTTGAACTCTGCAAAAGTCATGGTGGTCTTAGGGACGAAGCCAGAATATTTCAAAGCGGTATGGGTCAAAAATGAATGGTTCCGTTATTTGTCCCTGATTCGCAATGGTGCAAAGAAGGTGCTGATTCCTGCATATAAAGGCATGGATCCTTATGACTTGCCGGAGGAGTTTTCTCATCTTCAGTCCCAGGACATGTCCCAGCTTGGATTTTTGCAGGATTTGATCCGGGGAATTAAGAAGATTCTTAATGCTGGGACTGCAGGAGAGGGAGAAACGACGCAACCATTGTCTGCTTCGGAGACTCCTCAGACCGCCCCGCTTCTGAAACGTGTCTTCCTGTTTCTGGAGGACGGGGAATGGAGCAGTGCAGACGAGTACTGTGAAAAAGTCCTGGATTTAGATCCGGAAAATGCCCAGGCTTATCTGGGCAAGCTGATGGCTGAACTAAGAGTTAGCAAACAGGAGCGCCTTGCAGACTGCGACCAGCCTTTTGATAACGATAATAACTATAAAAAGATTCTGCGGTTTGCAGATCAGCAACTAAAGCAAACGGTGCAAGGCTATCTCTCGGACATAAATCAGAGAAATGAAAATCAGCGTCTGCAGGACGTTTATCAGAATGGTGTTTCTAAAATGGATACCGCTTCTAAAGAAGAGGAGTATTTGGAGGCGGCACAGATTTTTCAGAGTATTTCAGGGTATGAGAATGCTAGCGCTCTTGCAGATGAATGTATTTCCAAAGCGGAGGTCATTCAAAAGGATAGGGACTATCAGTGCGGCTGCGTCAAGATAGAAGAGTATTATGCCCTGGTTCATGAGAATGGTTACAGTTGTGATGATGATCAGCCGTTAATTTTGGTGGAAGCTGCCATGGAAGCTTTTCAAAATTGTTTTGATTGGAAAGATGCAGCGGAAAAGATTACGTTATGCCAAAATGAGATTCAGATCATCAAGAGGAAGCAGCAAGAAGACCGCTTGGAACAAGCGCGCAGGGAACAGGAAAGAAAGCTGAAAGAAAAGAGGCGTGCAAAGAGGGGCAAGATTTTGAAATTGTCTATTGC
>OFFF01002607.1_pt1 | contig 9959 bp, 9 predicted proteins | sample 1521301 | NCBI WGS metagenome assembly OFFF01 (sample SAMEA3504101, study PRJEB24116) | mouse gut metagenome | biome: mouse gut; feature: mouse-associated habitat; material: faeces | place: Denmark | collected 2011
CACATCGAAGCATTGCTCCAATTGCCGCCCGCCAGGAGACGAACCAAGAGAGCGTAGTTCGCCCAACCGTAACTTCTTTCGTCCACATTCGGCTCATACACCGGCTCGATATGCCAGTTCGTATTTGCCTGAGCGTTTCCCAAAGAATCCTTTTCGGTACTGGTAAATACATTATGGTTGATGTATCTGTTGCCGGCCGTATATGCCGCATTGCTGTTAGTTGATGTGACATCAAATGAATCGTGCATCCACTGCCATAACGCTCCACAGCAATCTTCCAGCCCGTCATTTGAGATCATACGCCTTCCCGCAGTATCCCTATGCCCACCTGTCGTGCCCGGATCCGCCGCCCCACTGATCGATGTCTGTTCATTGCTGCCTTTCGCAAACACCATGAATTCATCCCAGCTCGGCAAATGCTTTCCGATACGTCCGAAGTCCTCATTAAATTTAAGCCCATGGTATTTTCTGGCGGACGCTCCATCGGCTATTGTGCCCCCATATGCCGAAACAAGCTTCGCCCCATCCCATGAGGCAAGGTAAATGTCGTACCACTTTCCTAAGCCCTCGACATAGACCATGCCCTCAGGCTCCGACACCGGCCTGTGTTTCAAATCCCACACGGATGCGGGCAGTATGTCTCCAGCGACATAACCGCTCAGCGGATGCCCGGAAATGATGCCAACATCTGCGCACAGGCAATGGAAGCCGCCGATCTTGCGGCTGTTATCTGCATCATACCCATCCGGAACGGTGCTGTTCCTTGACAGCACAAATTCCGGCTCATTCCCGCTTTCGGGGACGCAGGCGTAAATATACACATCTTTACCGGCCTGGGCCACCTCGGAGGTATTCAGTACAACATCGGCAGCGTTGCTATATCCCTTTCCGTTGATGTTGACCTGTGTGTCGGCATGAATCGTTATCGTGGTTTTTGCCGGCGTAAACAGGCTTCCTCTCGCATAATAGGACGGTGTTGCCCCTATTATGGCCTCCTTTATGATATTGGTAAAAATACCCGTTCTGATGATCTTATCGCCATTTTCTGAAGCGATATGCAAATAGTCTTCCTGCTCACTGATCGATGTAAGCTTCTCCAAATCCATAAACAACTGATCCATCTTTTTTCCTCCTACTTAAACTGAATTTTCTTCAACGCTTTGAAACCGTCCCCGTTTACGGAGACAAACCGATCTCCATCACCTGTTACCAGGCCTGACACAACATTGCCGGTCACGAGCATTTCTTCAAGGGAAGATATCGTAGCCTTCTGCTGCACTATTGTGCCTCTCAGGCCCTCTATCTCTCCCAATGCGCTTGTCTGCTGCCAGCAGATAGGATTCCACTCTCCGGTCGTTTCCTGCACGCATTTATAGAGCATGTTCTGATACAGGCAATAATCTCCAACCTGATAGGATACTTCCGGATCATAGTCCTCCGTAGACACGGCACTCTGTTTTAACTGCTCAATCGCCCGGCGATTGCAGAGAGTGTTCTGAAACACCTGAATCGGCGCCGTGTTGATGACGTCAGCGTGTGCCGGATCGGATGTTTCAGTAATCTTTAGTGCTTCAGAAAAAATAGGAGTATTGTTCGTGTAATCTTTCATTACATCCTCCTCAATATAACACATTTTGTTAGCGTCTTTATTTTCATGTTACAAAATAACGAAATACGTTATTTTCAGAGCCTAGAACTTATCCAGGATCTCAAATACCATCTCCATATCCCCATCCTTTCCTTTGTCTGAAAATGACTTTATTGCCAGCAAATCCCCGTCTTCATCGTACAAAGCAACCTCATTGACCGTCTGCCCTGCCAGGGTTTCTTTCGCCAATGTGGTTACATACATTGCACTGATTTCATCTGGCTGCAAAGTTACACCGTCTACCCGCTGCCGGTGCAATTCATGCTGCAGGGACACATCCGTGGCCAGAGGCGTCCTAATTGCCGATCCGCTGGCTGCCCCGTCACCGAACGCCATGCCGATCGTCTTAGGAAGATCCGGTATCAGCCCGGCCCTTGCCTGCACGATTTTCTTCTTTGCGATATTGGTAACTATACTGTCCGACATCTAAATATCCTCCTTCCATTCTGCCGCATTCAGCGTTGTGCTTCCGTCAAGCAAAATACCCCCATCCAAAAAATTAAGGTTCTTTTTTATCAGGATGGATTCAGCTTCAACAGCTTCTTTCTGTCTAACTTCAAGCCTGTGCCGGTCCCTTACTGGGAATAATTCAAGCTGGCTCCCAAGCAGAAAACTTCCGTCAAGCGCAGCGGTTCCATTCAGATATGTAATCCCACCATTGCTATACAGATAAAAATCCATTCTGTGGCGCATCCGTTCCACCGTTACGGTGTTTGCAAGTTGGACCACTATATCAAGCCCTTCCGAGCCATGATAAATAATCTCGATATGGGCCGGCACCTTCCCTTTGATAAGGCTCCGAATATCCTCCATATACTTATCCGGATTATCCTTAAATGTCATATTGATATACAACTCGGCACCCGACAGTTCAATGTCGCACTCACAGTCCACAAACTGTCTCACAATCGCTTTGATCTTATCTGCGGAAAGTTTTCCAGAGCCTATCAGCAATGCATTGATATAGGCTTTCCTCTCTTCCAGCGTTTTGTTTGCATCTTTCATAATTCCCAGAAACGCCTCATATCTGGTAAGCGCTTCATCATCCATATATTTCAGAAACTGAAACGCCATCATATCTTCCATATCCTGGGCCATAAGATCGATAATCCAGCCGGCCAGCCGAAACACCGCATCCATTTCTTTGATGCTCCTGTAATAGCGCGGACTGTAGGAGGCGATCTCTTCATATCCGCTCCGCTGCTGGTTATTAAATACAAGCATACGCATCCCCCTATCTGTTCAAAGCTGCCGCTTCGTTCATTGTCAGTTCGCCGAGGACAGGGACATTATCCGCCTCAATATTTACATTTTCAGACAGTCCATTTAGTGTAAGGTTTGCCAGATCTTTAATTCCTGCTGTATTGGCTAAAATACCGATCACTTTCATATACTGTGCCACCATATTCTCTTCATCGGGAGTATCCAAGGCAATATCCTTCATATAGTGAATCAGTTCCTGACGGACCGTTTCTTTCGTACTCTCCAGCGAATATCCGGATGCAATAACCACATCAAAAGAAATATTGACTGCCTCCTGCCCCGCCGCCACCGCAAAAAACTTACAGCCAAGAAGCACCTTCCCCTGTCCTACTCCTTTTGAGCCAGGATCCATCTCTTCCTGAATCTGTTCAATCAGCGAATCCGGGGGTGCCGTTCCCTCCGAACTAATGATAAGGGCTTTTACCGTACATGGTCCATACGCCAGCGGCGTAATGATTGCCCTTCCAACACCATCATACGATTCACAGCTGGTTTTGTACTGCTGCTTATTCCAGTTTTCAGCCGGCTCGGAGAGGGCTTCTTTCCACCGCTGCCGCAGATCTTCATCGCTTTCCTCATCTGTGCCGGCCGCATACATATCTCCAAGCGTGGCAGATTTCAGTCCCATAGTATTGCGCACCGGAATCAGTCTCTCCCCTTTGAGCAGATAATTTGTCTTCGTTCCCGTAAGTTCAGACTGTAAATAAAAATCTTCCCCCTCCTGCACAACCATGAAATAATAACCGCCGGCCATGAACCTATCTCCTACCAGATCCGCTGGCGCCACGCCGTCAAATACCGGCACATAATAAGATGATGTGGCCGCCTTGCGGTATACCTGTTTCTGTGCCGCCCATTCATCCAGCACATCACCCGTGCATGTATCTGCAAACAGCAGATCGAACACGGACCGGAGATCCTCATAGAACTTTGCGGCTCTAAGACAATGGCCGGCTGCTGCATCCATATAGACGCTCCCTTCTCTGGTATCAACCCCCAGAGCATCTCCCATCTCCCTTGCCTGCTCCATAAAATAATCTTCGGTAAACTGTTCAAACACTCAAATCACCTCCTTTACCGGGATTTCCCCATATATCGTATCTACGTCAAAGGTAATAACACAGCTATCCTGCATGGGATAAGTATCCTTAAATTCAATCCCCACATTGTATACCCGCAGTACCCTCGGATCATGGATCAGCGTATCTGTTACCAGAAATGATATTTCTGCTTCCACATACTCTCTTGTCACCTCCTTATCCATCAGCGTATCTATGATTTCACTCCCATACTGATTCGAATAAATCAAGCAGCGGAAACGGGGCGTTAGTATCGCCTTTTTGATATACTGGTTCATGGCCTCCTGTCCATCAACAAAACCTATGATCCGCCCTTCATCCCAGTCAATCCTATAGGTTCGGGAGGTTTTTTCCTGTTCATTTTCAATTGTTTCAAATGGAATAGGAATATCCAGGGCCATATGCATCACCCCCTTCTATCCAGAACATAATATTTTTTCCCATTGTTATAAGAAAGCAGATATACGATTTCACCTGCTTTCAATCCCGTGTGAAGAATTATTTTGCCTCCCGTAAGCTGGAGGCCCTTCAGTTCATGTGCGTGTTTTCCGCTCTTTGCAATCCCCGGATGTTCATGCTCTCCTTTTTCATCCTCCGCCCCTGTAGGGGCATACAGAGCGCCATCATCCATCATAATATCCGCCTCTATCTCATGGTCCGTTAAATGCTCCGGGACTATCAGGGAATTAGCTGACAGAATCATCTTGGCATCATTGGTAAGGGTTATTTCCAACGGAGCCGCATTTGTCACAGTGCCTTCAACCACACCGGCGCCGTCCGGCGACATACTTTGTATCATCTGCTTTATGCTTGTCTGATCCTCCATAATCCCTCCTATCCGGCAGAATCAATATCGTCTGCAAAATTCAGTTTCAAGGTCATTTTGTGGGAATTTCTTGTAAAGGTATGGCTATCCTCGTCAATATAAAAGGTTCTTTTTATCCCCAAATGGGGAACGATTACATAGACACAGCCACCCGATACGGCCTCCGATATTCCAATGCCGGATACTTTCAGGGATTTTGTCGGCATGCCCTTTTCGGAAAATACCGACTGGACCAGTTCTTTCATCTGTGCATCGTTATAGCTGTCATCCACAGATTTGACCTCCATAAACACCCCTATCTTTCCCTCTAAGGCGGTATTCACTTCCTCATAGACAACCGCATCCTCCTTTGACAAAAGCCGCACTCTCGTCTTTATTCCCACAATACTTTTTGTATAGTTATAGTCTGTAATGTTGGCACCAACTTCCAGTACCCACTGCAGGGCGGATTCAGCCCTCCGCTTCAGATGGATATTTCCTTTCTCTGAAGAAATATAATAACGGATGCCCGTCGCTTTATAGGTACTGCTCAGGGCATCCAGTAAAACATCATAATATGTGGTTTTTGCTTTTGGCAACTCCGGAATAACATACACAGTATCCACGGCTCCGCCTCCTGTCATCCCAATCCGGGCCATACAGTCATTGAAGATTTCCGTTGCCGTTTTATTGGTATAGCAAAAAGAATCCTTATTATTCGCCAAATAGTACATATTATCATAGGCGGTAATCACAAGTTTTTTCTTATTGCTCTGCGTGTGAGACACGATGATTCCCCGGAACAATTCAGAGCCGTCCTCATACATAACACACTGGTCCCCATCCTCACAGTCTACTGATACCCGTTTATGGCTGTCCCCATCATCATCCATCAGCGTGATTTTAACATTCCTTGGTGCGGCTCCTTTCCTGCCTCCCCAGGTAATTGTTTCAAAGCATTCGGAAACATCATATCCCACAGTTCCTTTGATAATAATAAACTGGATCATAAGCACCTCCCTCCTACGCTGCCGGAATGGTCAGGACCTGCCCCGGATAAATGAGATTCGGATTTCCACCAATCACCGATTTATTGGCATTATAAATAATCGTATATTTAGCTCCACTTCCATAAAATTTCTTGGAAATGTTCCACAGGCAGTCCCCTTTTACCACCGTATATGTCTGTCCGCCTGATGAAGAATTATCGGTTCTGGATACAGGTGCTGAGATTGTGGCCTTTTTCGTGGAAATCTCCACCTTAATCTGCCGTATGGTTACTTCTCTATATTCCTTTAAAGTAATGGAATAGTGAATCGTTTCCAGATCTCCGCCCTGCTCCTCCGTATCAAATTTTTCTATCGTGACATACATAGACACGTTCATGCCGCCGGTAATCGTAAAGCGCACGGGCTTTCCACTGTTTTTTAAATCCAAAATTGTATTAACAGCAGAAAGCGGATCCGGAATGTGCTTATAATCGCACCCGCTGAAATAATGCCTTGGAAAGAAACTGGAAAACTTGATGCTGGCCGCTTCGCTGTCCTGAATCACTGTCACTTCTCCAACACCGCATACCCTCATTTTGTCATTGTTGCTCCCATAGGATATTTCAACTTTTTCCGGAAGGACGGGAAAGCGGAATTTAGTGTACTGCTGCGCAAGATACATCTGACAACTAGAACTCATATGACATTTCCCCCTCTTCCATAATTTCCTGTCGAAGAATATCCATCAGGACACCCCTCATATTCTCAACAAGTACGTTTACGATATCCTCTTTGTTGGCACCGCCGCCACTGACTTTCATTTCCCCGGCACCCTCAATCCTAAGAGTAATGGTCTTATCACCGTAATCATCTCCGCCCCCTGTTTCCTCCGGAGGGGAAACGTAAAAGTCTTTGTTTTCATTACCACGCGACAGAATATTTGATGTTTCAGCAGCGGTATAAACCACCTCACCACCGCCAAAATTGACAAGTTCAGGCCCTTCCTCTCCCACAAGCGCAAGGCCCGGCTCAGCGTCAAGGGTTCCTGTAGCATATTCATGATATCCGCCGCCGCTCAAAGTGTTATTTGCAAAGTTCAGTGAATCAATCGCTGTCTGCGCCCTTGCCACCCCGGCCTGGATCTCGCTCACATAGGCATCCATCGTAGCTTTTGCATTGGCCTTTGCTTCTGCGGAAAGATCCATGCCGTCAACCATATCGCCCATCTCTGTCTGCATATTTTCCAGTTTTTCAGAGAATTCCGTTTCCAGGTCTGCCACGCTTGCGGCTGTTTCGCTCTGAGCCGTCTGCAGATTGTTGTACTGCTGAACCACAGCGGACAAATCCGCATCGTTCATGCTCTCCATGCCGGCCAGCATTGCGGCAGATTCCTCACTTCCATCTGCCAAACTTGCCAGCATATCGCTCAATCCCTCGATGTCGCTCGCCCGCTCGGTAAGGCTGGCCATATTCTCATTGTAGGAATTCCAGTAATCGATCTGTGATTGAAGAGCGTCTTTGATACTTTGAGAGGACATAGCAGCCACATCCTCCACCTCATCCCACAAGCTGTATTGCCCCTGGATGCTCTGCAGCGCCGCTTCATATGCGGCGTCATATTCTTCGCAAAGAGCCTGCAGTGCCTCCGAATACTGGCTCAAAGCATTTTGCGCTTCCGCATATCCATCAGATGTATTTTCTACAGCCTCCTTCTCCTGTTCAAGTTTTTCAGCCATATCAGTAGCGGATGCACTTGCCAGGGCGAGTTCTGCCATCATTTCCTCTATTTCATCCTCGGAATATCCCATCTGTGCATAGCAGGCTTCGATACTTTCCGTCAGGGTATCAAAGTTCTCTTTGGCCCCGTTTGTTGCCTCCTTTGCCTGATCCCATACATGGTAAGCATCTTTCACCGAACCACTCCAGTTCATTTCAGCACCATCGGCCCAGCCGGTCCATGCTAAAATCGGATGTTCCTCTGCCCAGTCCTCTTCCAGAGCACGATCATACTCTGCCTTGGCAGCTACCTGTGTTTTCATTGCTTCATCATATGTCCGCTGCGCTTCCTGATACTGTGCTAAATAATCCATAAGCGCATCCATATTAGCCTGCGCCCGTTCCTGCTCTGCCGATTCCGAAACCACAGCCCACAAATCTTCCACGGACATATTCAGTTTTCCATTGGTTTCATCAAGCGTCAGGTTCAGTCCTTCATAGGAACCGTTCAGCCGATCAACTATATTCTGCATAATCTCCAGCTGACCGCCCGACAGATCCGCACTCTCCGACATAGCCACCAGCTGTGCAATCAGTGATTTAGAGTCTGATTCGCTCTGATCTATCGAATCCACGGTTTCATCATAAGTATTCGCTATTTCATCCAGCGTGGTCTTGAGCTGCTCGTTATATGCAATCAAGTCCCCTATGGTTTGTTTATTATTCTCGAATGCTTCAGACAGTTCATCAATCTGGTTTTTCAGCTGATATGCCTCTATCGTATCTGCAGCTCCGGCTTCTGCCAACGCATCGTACTGCTCCTGCAAATTTTCCAGTTCGTCGGCCATTTCCTGGGAAGATGCTGTCAACGATGCCTGCGCCTTTTCAGCATCATCTTCTGCGTTTGCCATATAAATAACGGCAGGCCGTCACAGCCGCTATCGCCGCAACTACAAGCATAATCGGACCGAGGGCTACCGTCATGGTGGTTCCCAGGGCTGCGCTCGCCACTGCTGCAACCTTCGTGACAGCGATATAGGCGGTTATAGCAAGCGTAACGGCTCCCACACCGACAACAATCCCTGTCAGCACTGCGGTAATAGCAGGATGCTCATTGATCAGTTTCGTAAATCCGTCTGTAACATCCGCAATCCCATTCTGAAATTGGCTTATTACCGGATTCAGGTCATCCCCGATAGCAATAGACAGATTATTGAAACTGTTCTCCATCCTCTCCGTGCTGAAAGCAGTGGTATTCGTCATTGCCTCGTATGCTGCCTGGGTAGTCCCGGCAGAATTCGCCAACTTCTCCAGGTTGGAATTAAAGGTATCCAGCCCCTGGTTGATAATAGCATTTGCCGCTTTTCCAGCCTCGGCGCTGCCCCACAGGTTCATCATCGCCTCTCCATCCCGGCCGGCGCTCTCGTACACAATATCCAACACGTCAGCCAGAGTATATCCTGCGTTCATCAGCTGTCCGAAGGACATTCCCGTTTCCTCCGTGATGATTGTGGCCACATTGGATCCGGCGCTGCCCAACTCATTGAACATGCTGGAAATATAGGTCGTGGACTCCTCAACGCTGATGCCGGCTTTCGTCAGGCTGATGTATCCTGATTCCAGATTGTAGAGATCCACCGAATATGCCGATGCGGTACTGATCGCCTTTCCCATGCTGCTTGCCATCTGGTCTATTGTCAGGACGCCCAGGTTTTGGGACGTAACCAGACTGTCGGAAATATTGGTGACTTCCGAAGCTTCCAGCCCATAGGCATTCAGCGTGGTTGTCAGCACAGACAAGGCCGATGAAGAGGATGTAAAACCGGCAGTTGCCAGCTTTGAAGCCTCCCCCACAGTTGCCACTGCGGCTTCCGTTGCTACACCTGCAGATATGGCATTATAGGACGCATCTGCCAGTTCATTCACATTCCTCGCCGTATCCATGGAAAGATCTGATATTTGCGCAGATAATTCACCAGCAGACAATACTGTTGTGTCAGCAACCGTGGATACCATGGCCACATTCGTCTCAAACTCTGCCGCCGCCTGGGAGCAGCCCATAAAAGCGCTGCCGATTGCAGTCAATGCCGCTACAATTCCGACAGTGGCCAGCAGCTTATCCAGTCCCTCTACAGCACTTTGTGACCGTTCTCCAAAATCTTCTGCATCATCCCCGGCATCCTCTGCTTCATCTCCGAAATCCTCCAAATCATCCGCCGCTTCATCCAGCGCATCCCCTAAATGGTTTAATGCCTCTTCCGACATGTAGCCCATTTCCACAAGTTCCTCTATGGAATAGATGGCTTGCATTGCTTCCCGGTCGTAATTTCCTATCCTGTCAATCCAGTAATCCGTGGCAGATGCCGCACGGTCTATAGCATCCGCAGCGCCGACGGCTCCTTCCGAAATCACATCATAGGAAGAATCGGCGGCGGCTCCGATCCGGTCAAAAGAATCCA
>OFFF01002610.1_pt1 | contig 9953 bp, 10 predicted proteins | sample 1521301 | NCBI WGS metagenome assembly OFFF01 (sample SAMEA3504101, study PRJEB24116) | mouse gut metagenome | biome: mouse gut; feature: mouse-associated habitat; material: faeces | place: Denmark | collected 2011
TTAGCCGGTGCCTCGGGTTGTGACCGTTATGTCGATTACGGATGAGTCCTTCACAACCAGCGGACGCATCGACAGTGAGTGCGCGGCTATGGGCGAGAGCACCCATCCTGCAAGTTCGGGGTCGAGAATCGGCCCCCCTACCGACAGGTTGTAGGCGGTGCTGCCTGTAGGGGTCGAAAGGATAAGGCCGTCGCCCACGTAGTTGAGCGAGGGGCCGTTGTCGATAACGGTGGCTATGTTGAGCATGGCGGCGTTGTCGCCACGGGTGATTGCGATTTCGTTTAATGCAGTGAGATGCGTCGGAGCGGTGCCTCCGCCGGTTACTTCCACATTAAGCAGCGAACGGTTCTCGACGCGGAACCGGCCATTGAGGAGCGTTTCATAGATTTCACCGGCATGTTCGAAGGTGAAAGCCGACAGGTAGCCGAGATGGCCGGTGTTGATTCCTGCCACCGGCGATTCATTCCCCCCTACCCATCGGGCGGTTTTCAGGAACGCCCCGTCGCCGCCGATACTGATTGCCAGGTCGGCGTTCGGCTGGGTTGAGAGCGGCACGTAGTCGATTCCTATCGCGAAGCGGTCGCCCAGATTGTCGGTGAGATAGTTTAGGAAAGGCTCGGCCATAACGATGTCGTCGCCGCGTTTGAGCAGAGTGGTTACAAGGCGGTTGATTTCGTCGAAATGGCCTTCTTGGTGGCGGTTGCCGTTTATAGCGAATTTCATGACGGTTGTGTTGGCTGGCGGCTGTTGGTTAGGCTATATCTCCAGGTAGTGAAGCAGTTCGTTCACACGCGCCATTGCTTCGGAACGTGCGGCAGGGGTGAGGTCGCCTGCGGAATGGACTACCTCGTAACCGTAACGGGCCAGTGAGCGGGCAATCCCGTCGGCTGCACGCGTGTTTGCCCGGAGCATGACCACGGGATGCCCGTCGGCATCGCGCATGCCTGTCACCGAAAGCGCCAGCAATTGCGCGTCGCAATCCTCCACGGCTTTTGCCAATGCCGAGGCGCTGTAGTTGCCGGGAGGGCATGCAACCAGCAGCTCGCAGCTGTCGGGATGTGGCGGCAGTGTTGCTTCCAGCCGCTCATGGGTCGGCATGGAGCCTGACATGTAACGTGTAAGGGTATCGTTGGCAGTCCGGGTCATATTGTCTGGTCGGTAGCGTGGTTATGGCAGTGCCTGCCTGCTTTCATATACATCGGTTCGAGAGAGGCTCCGACACCGGGATGATTTCTTATACAAACTCTTACAGTGTGTTTTAACATGACACAAACTGTAAGCTGTTTGCAGTAGCTTTATTCGATTTTAACGTGTGTGGGTTAAAGTCTGCCCTTATTGTCAAAATCTGTTAACAGCTGAAATTAACATCTCCGTTCAAGGGGTTCTCTTGATTTTTCTGACTAAATTTGCAGTCAGCTTTGCGCGGGGTTTCCCCTGTGGCAAAGGTAGCTAATTTTCTCTAATCTCCTCATATACCCGTATAACGCGGAGGGGGATATTATAGATTTTTTTCATTTGTAAAAAATGACCACCAATCTAAGTGTAAATATCAACAAGATAGCCACCCTGCGCAATGCCAGGGGTGAAAACGTGCCCGATGTGGCACGTGTGGCCGTGGATTGCGAGGCTTTCGGTGCCAACGGCATAACGGTGCACCCTCGTCCGGACGAGAGGCATATACGCCGTTCCGATGTGTTCACGCTGCGCCCGCTTGTAAAGACAGAGTTCAATATAGAGGGTTACCCTTCGCCGGAGTTTATCGACCTGGTGCTTAAGGTGAAGCCCGAACAGGTGACGCTGGTGCCTGATGCCCCCGACGCACTCACATCGTCGGGCGGCTGGGATGTGGGTCGCAACATGGAGTTCCTGACAGGGGTGGTCGATTCCCTGCGTGAGGCCGGCATCCGCAGCTCGATTTTCGTGGATACCGACGTCGAGAATATCCGCCTGGCGGCCAAGACCGGTGCCGACCGTGTGGAGCTTTACACAAAGCCGTATGCCGACGGATACGGCAAAAATCCCGAAGAGGCCGTAGCCCCTTATGTCGAGGCTTCGCGTGCAGCCCACAAGGTGGGGCTGGGAGTGAATGCCGGGCATGACCTCAACCTCGACAACCTGCAGTATTTTAAGGAGCATATGCCTTATCTCAACGAGGTGTCGATAGGCCATGCGCTGATTGCCGATGCCTTATATTTAGGGCTGTCGGAAACCATCAAGCGATATAAGGCGGCTTTGAAGCCTTCTGCCCCTGCCAAAAGTCAATCATAACAAACAACTAAAATCCGTTATAATGCTCTTACTCGATACCGCCATAGCCGGTGCGCCTGCTTTGCCCCGGGAACTTGAACTGTCCCTGTGGGATCTATGCCTCAAAGGCGGGCCGTTGATGATTGTGCTCGCTTTGATGTCGGTGATTTCCATATATATATTTATAGAGCGTGCCATAGTTATTAACCGCGCCAACCGTGAGGACGCCACTTTCATGCAGCGTATCCGCGACTATATCCACGAAGGTGAAATCGAAAGCGCCTTTAATCTGTGCCGCAAGAACGGTTCCCCATATTCGCGCCTTATAGCCAAAGGTATAAGCCGTATCGGGCGCCCGGTCAACGATATCCTTGCCGCCGTTGAAAACACCGGCAATATCGAGATTGCCAACCTGTCGAAAGGTCTGCCATGGCTTGCCACCACTGCGGCAGGCGCCCCGATGCTAGGGTTCCTCGGCACGGTAATCGGCATGGTGCAGGCATTCTATGCAATTGCCGCCGAGGGTAATTCGGCCAATATCGCCACATTCTCGTCGGGTATCTACACCGCCCTGGTCACCACCGTGGCCGGTCTGGTGGTCGGCGTGATAGCGCTTTTTGCCTATAACTACCTTGTTGCACGCATAAATTCGGTCATGAACCTTCTCGAATCAAAGTCGATGGAGTTCATGGACCTTCTAAACGAACCTGCGGCCTGATGGCGGCATAACCCGAAAAATCCCGTTTCCACAGTGTTAAAACGTCAGAACCGGATGATGGCGGAATTTTCGATGGCGTCGATGACCGACGTCATATTCCTGCTGCTCATCTTTTTCATGGTAACATCCACATTCGTGTTCCCCACCGGGCTTGAGGTGACATTGCCGCAGAGCACCGAGCAGAGCGCTGTAAAACCATCTACACGCGTCTACATCGATGCGGAGGAGAACATATTCGCATCGGCCGGCGACGAGCAGCCGCAACCCCTGCAAATCGATGCCCTGGTCACATTCCTGCAACTTGCGCAGCAGCAGGATTCGACAGGCTTTATCGCTCTCTATGCAGATGAGAAAGTGCCTTACGGGCGCATTGTGGAGGTGTTGAACGCAGGGGCTTCCAACAATCTGAAAATGGTGCTTGCCACCAAACCTGTGAGCAATCCTGACGGGTTGCCGGGTTCGGCTTCACGGGCGGCGATGCCGGTTGCCACAGCCGCCGGGGAATCATCCGTAGCTTCTCAGGGGCAAGGAAAAGCCCTTTAATCCTTACTACGAGTCATGCGCAAACCCGAACGCATATATGCCATTGCAGGCGCACTGCTTTTCCACCTGGTAGTCCTGGTGGTGTTCGTCAGCACATTCCTCACCTATCCCCCTGCAGGAGTGGAGGAGTGGCCGCCGCAAAAGCCTCATGATATTATGCTTGAGAAAGTGGAGGACATCTATGCTTCGGGTGAGTTTGTAAAAACCGGCGACAATCTTGATGAACTCCTCCCACCTGACGAACCGGCGCCTTCGGATGTTACCGACCCGGTTCCGACCCAGGATGCCGTGGATATGGAAAATGCCGGGAAAGCTGCCGAACCTAAGAAGGTTGTGACCTCGGAGCAGCCCTCGCCGGCAAAAGTTGAAAAGAAACAGACAGGCCCCACTGAGGAAGAAATCCGTGCCGAGAAAGAACGGCAGGAGGCCAAACGTCAGCAGCAAGCCAAAAAGAATGCCGACAATGCCACCAAGAAGGCCTTCGGCGGCAAAGGCAAATCGACACCCGGTTCTGCCGAAGGGAGTTCGGCAAACGGGGCAACTACAGGAAAGCCCGGTAACGGCTTGAAAGGGCGCACTATGGAAAGTTGGACATCGGTGGGTAGCACCAAGCTGGGTGTAATTGTAATCAGGGTGAAAGTCAACGCCAAAGGGCAGGTAATCAGCGCCACTTACGACACTGCCGCAAGTTCGGGTCCTGTTGCCGCTGATGCCACTATGCGCCAAAACTGTATCGCCCGTTCACGTCAATGCCGCTTCTCGGTGCTCGAAGGTGCCCCAACCCAGTCAGGCACCATCTCGTGGGTTTTCAAATAACGGCGTCCGTTAAACACATTTCCCATGGAGCCACAGCCGTTTCTTTGCAAAAAAGGGAATTACAGGGAGCTTGCAGCTTATCAGAAAGCAGAGACAATTTGTAGCTGACGGCGGGATTCGGGAACAGATGACACGTGCCCGGCTTGCCTACCGTAATGGCAGCAAAGGCTGAACGCAGCCTTTGCTAATGGTCGTTCTAGTTGCTCTGGTTTAACTAGCCAGACTGGAATGACTAGTTAAACCAGAGCAACAGGTCAAGGTTTGCTGATGTGAATCAGTAGCGGAGTGAGGAGCCGCCCAGGAATTCGCGAAGGAGCGAGGTCGGTGGGACACCGCGTTCGCCGATGGGGCGGAAGTAGCTCAGGAAGCGGCGCAGGCGGTAGGCTTCGGCATATTCAGGGGTGTCGTTGGGGACATCGCGCAGTATGGCTTCCCCATATTCCTTCATTACGCCGAGTTCGAAAATAAGTGATGAGTTGAATGTGCTGTCGGCGTTTTCCTGGTAGGGGAATATCCATTTTTCCTCACCCCGACGCACGCTCGGCCAACGGCGGATGGTTTCTACCGCAGATGTACCACGGTATTTGTAGTCGCGGATTATGCGGCGCAACAGGCGGTTGTCGGTTGTGGGAATCCAGTTATGGTCGTCGATTGACAGGGTTGTCAGTGCCGATACATACACGCGGTACTTCATGCGCTCCTCAATGGCGGCTGTGAGTTCGGGATTGAGGCCGTGGATTCCTTCTATAAGGAGAATGGAATTGTTTTCCAGGCGCAGTTTGTTCCCTTTGTACAGACGTTTGCCGAGTTCGAAGCTGTATGTCGGCATGTCTACTTCCTCGCCCCGTAACAGCGCCGACAGGTCACGGTTGAAGGTTTCAAGGTCGAGCGAGTAGAGCGATTCGTAATCATAATCACCCGTTTCGTCGCGCGGTGTGAGTTCGCGGTTTACGAAATAGTTGTCGAGTGAAATCATTTTCGGCTTCAACAGGTTCGTGGTCAGGTATATCCCGAGCCGTTTAGTGGTAGTGGTCTTTCCTGACGACGAGGGCCCTGCGATGAGCACTACGCGTGCCCCTCCCTCATGATAGCGGCTGGTGATTTCATCGGCTATCGCAGCGATTTTTTTGTCGTGCATGGCCTCGGCAACGTTGATAAGGTCGGCCGACCGTGTCTTTTCGATGGCGCGGTTGAGCTGCCCCACGTTTGCAATCCCGATTACCTCGTTGAAATGCAGGTAGTCGACATAGGCGTCATACATTTTTTCCTGGGTTACCTGCCTGGCCGGTATGTGTGGGTCGCATTTATCGAAGCCCATGAGCAGGAAGCCCTCTTTGTAGGGGATGAGGTCGAACACGTCGAGTATGCCTGTGGAGGGGGCCAGGGCGCCATAGTAGCTGTCGATAACGCCGTCAAGTCGGTAATATGTGGTGTATAGTTCGTGAGTGGTTTCGAGCAGTTCCACTTTGTCGGGCAGGTCGGCCTCGCGGAATTTCTCTATAATATCCGATGTCAGTCGTTCCTTGCGTTCAAACGGGATGTCGCGGCGTTGTATGTCGCGCATTATTTCGAGCAGGCGTGATGTTATTTCAGGCATCTCCTCCGGTGCGGGCGACAGGTTCAGTGTCGTATCCTGGTTCTCCTTTTGTGAGGTGAACAGCCTGCAGTAGTATCCGCCGGCAATGGAATGCTCGATGCGCAGCCTTAATCCGGGGAATCCCTTTTTAACGGCATAATAGAGCATCATGCACAGTGAACGGACGTAGACCCGTGCGCCTGACGGGGAATTCTTGCTGAGAAATTCCACCTGTTTGGGGCCGAAAAGCTGGTATTGCAGCGGTTCGGTCTTGTTATTTACTGCGGCACATATTAGTTGCAACGTACCCAACCTGGGGGCAAGCCGGTTGGCGATTTCCTGGAGGGTTTCGCCTCCGTGTATGGGGAGGTATTCCCCGGTATTCTTACAATATATTTTAAGGGTAGCACTCATGGTATTGATAAGGAATTTTAAGGCATGTTTGTTCAGCAAAAGAGAGATGTAAGGGTGTTTTCAAGAGCGGTGGCGGCTTCGGAAAAGGGCTTTAAGGCGTTGTTTGCGTTGCATTCGTTTATGGAATGTGTCGAATGCCTTGCCTGCCTCGGCCTGCACCTGGGCCATATCGCGCCCGGTAGCCCTGGCATATGCGGCTGCTATGTCAAGTGTGATTTCCCTTGAGCAGGATAGGGCTTTGAACATCTGCATAAGGCGGCTTCGTTCTTTGACTCCGAATGCCGTGCGGTTCAGGTCGACATAATGGAACCTGTAGTGGCCGTCGGGAGAATCCTTGGGTGGCTGCACCAGGATGTTTCCTGTTGAAAAATCCTTCATCCATATCCCGGCGGCATGCAGCCTGCCGATTTCGGCGCCTAAAGCTTCAATCAATGCGTCGCGGTCGGGGCGTCCTTCCCAGCAACGCATGTCGGGAAATTGGAGCTGTTCGCAGAAATAGTAGCTCCGGGTCAGGCGCGGCCATATGCCGATGTTACCGGCAATCCGCAGGCCGGAGTTGGTTTCGCTATATCCGAGAGGGGCAGGGGTGTTGAATCCCATGTCGGTAAGGCGTCGTGCGAATTCATATGAACGCGCTGCTTTCCCTGCCCGGAAAGTGGCATAGATATAGTCGTTGGGGAATGGTGGCACGCGGAATGCCTTTACGTTTATCGCAAACGCGTTTCGGTGCGGGTTCGGGGAATGGATTGCGAGTTGCGGGGCATCGACATAGAACAGGGTGTTGCGTGCCCCTTCGTAAATCACGGTCGCTTCGGCAGGTTTACCGCAGGCGGTTATTTGCTCGATAATCAGGCGTGCGCCTGGAAAATCGGGGTTGACGGTTATGTTCTGTCTCGTTGCCATGCCGGAATGTGAATGCGGTTATTTTTGTTAGACCGATGTTTCCACAAAAGGATTATTGTCAATCCCTGTGGAGCGGCCTTTATTCTTAGAATATTATGCTTGCCGCAACCCCGTAGGCTCCGTCGGCGGCAAATGGCGAGGCTATCCAGGTAAGGCGTTTCTTTTCCTGCTCCGGGGTGAGGCGTTGCAGGAGTTCGTCGCGGTGCATGCGCACGCGTTTATGGAATATCTTCGGGTAGACCCAGTAGGCGAACGTTGTGCTGAGATAACCGAGTGCCGCCCCGCCTACCACGTCGTTGATCCAGTGCCGGTCGTTATGGATCCGTAGGTAACCTACGGCGATTGCCACGGCGTAGCCCGCCGCGCCAATCCATTTGCTTTTGTGCCAATATTCGCGGCGTAGGAATTCAGCCCCCATAAAGGCTGTGCCGGTATGGCCTGAGGGGAATGAGTTTTTGGCGTTGCTGTCGGGACGCTTTTCGCCGAAGGCCGTTTTGGCGGCATAGTTGATTACGCCGAAGGTGGCATAGCTCATTGCCAAGAGTATGGTTCGGTCAAGCAGGTTATGCTGGCTCTTCACCCCTACGAAGTCCAGGCCGTAGCCTACAACGGCAGGCGCGTATTGGATATAGTTGTCGATTGATGTTTTGTCTTTGCCATGGTGCGACAGTTTTTGCTGCACATATTCCCTTGCCTGCACCAGTTTCGGGGTGCGAACGAAAAGAGCTGCGGCGGTGAAGGCCGCGGCCGGTACGGCGAATTCCGCGATTCCTACATCATGCGAAGTGTCGCCGAGTCGGACTAGGTCGTCGGACACGTTTTCCGAGCGGAGAGGGTAGGGGAGGGGTTCGTCGATAATGGTCACCGTTGTGTCGCCGGGTTGCTGTGATATTACCACGGTTTCATCATCGTAAATATCATCGGGAGCCGGCGTCATGGGCGACTGGATGATTACGATTGTGTCGTTTTGGGCGGTTGCCGCCGTTGTGGCCGGTCGGGCTACAATCAAAGTTGTGTCGGGCTGCAATGACGCACCTGTTGCCGCAACATTTGCGAGGAGGAGTGACGTCAACAGTAGTGCTGCTTTTTTGCCGCGCTTGAAACCTTTGATGGAAACTGTGTGCATGTTTGTGAATCTTTGGGTGGGCAGTAAAATGCGGTAGTGTTTTTGCATTTTCCCGGTTTTGTTGCGGCAGTGCTGTTGCTAACGGTTCGCAGGCATTACCGGGGCTTCGACTCGTCGATTTTGCGAGTATTATTTAATATGGTGCAAATTTAGCGATTTTTCCGCCGACAGAAATCGAAATATGCCGACAAATGCCCGTGATTGTTCCTATTTTTAAATCTCAGGCGGTTAAAAGTCGTGTTTTTGGTACTTAAGTTATTGTATGCCAATTTGTAATGCGTCGAATAACTGTGTTCGGCTTTTTGTCGCGAAAAAATCGTAGTCCTGACAGAGTGTCGGTTATATTGAAACTCGGTGCAATTTTGTAACTTTGTGTAACCGGTTGTCGTAGGTGTGGCGCCGTTAACTAACATTTCATTTTGCTGTGGCACTTAATTACATCTGGATTGCTTTTTTCATAGCGGCATTTTGTGTCGCGTTGTTCCGAACGTTGGTTCTTGGTGATTTTTCCGTATGGTCGTCGGTAATGTCGGCCTCCTTCTCATCGGCTGCCACTGCGTTTGAGATTGCCCTGGGGCTGACCGGGATTCTTTCGCTGTGGCTCGGCTTGATGAAAATAGGCGAGAAGGCCGGGGTAATCGGCTTTTTCGGGAAGATGATTTCGCCGCTTTTCTGCCGGCTGTTTCCCGGTGTGCCTAAAGGGCATCCGGCAATGGGGTCGATTTTCATGAACGTTTCGGCCAATATGCTCGGCCTCGACAATGCGGCAACCCCGCTGGGGCTTAAGGCCATGCAGGAGTTGCAGACCCTCAACAAGGAGAAGGACACCGCAACCGATGCCATGATTATGTTCCTGATTCTTAATGCGTCAGGGCTTTGCTTTATTCCTATAAGCATAATGATGTACCGTGCCCAGGCGGGTGCTGCCAATCCTACAGATATTTTCCTTCCGATTCTTTTGGCCACGTTTATATCGACCCTTGTTGGAATTGTGGCGCTATGCATCAGGCAGCGCATACGTCTGACCGACCCTGTGCTTATAGCATGGCTCGTGGGGATGGGTGCTGTTATTGCAGGGATAGTGTGGTTTTTCTCGGGGATGGATGGGGGCCGGGTTGAACGTTGGTCGGGATTCATTGCCAATGCCATGTTGTTCGGGGTTATAATGCTGTTTTTGTGCGCCGGTCTGTGGAAGCGGATTAATGTTTACGAGGCTTTCATAGAGGGCGCGCGCGACGGATTCAAGACCGCCGTGACCATTATCCCGTATCTTGTGGCTATCCTTGTGGCTATAGGTATGTTTCGTGCGTCAGGAGCGATGGATGTGATTACAGGGTGGATGACCTCGGTCGTTGCGGCATTAGGTTTTGATACCGGGTGGGTCGAGGCGCTTCCCACAGCGCTTATGAAACCACTTAGCGGTTCCGGCTCAAGGGGCATGATGATCGACCTGATGGCAACCCACGGCGCCGACGCGTTTGTGTCGCGTGTGTCGGCCGCCATACAGGGTTCTACCGACACGATGTTCTATGTGCTGGCCGTTTATTTCGGTTCTGTAGGCATAAAGAAGACCCGCTACGCGGTTACTTAAGATCGGAAGAGCACACGTC
>OFFF01002615.1_pt1 | contig 9942 bp, 10 predicted proteins | sample 1521301 | NCBI WGS metagenome assembly OFFF01 (sample SAMEA3504101, study PRJEB24116) | mouse gut metagenome | biome: mouse gut; feature: mouse-associated habitat; material: faeces | place: Denmark | collected 2011
CAGCTTGTTGGTATCCTTGTAATCAATTACATTATCTTTGCCGCAGAATACGCAAACCTTCCTCTTTCTGCGGACCCCGCCCCTCTTCCTGATAGGGCCATCGGGTTTCTCTGCTTTATTATAAGCCATAACGCTGCCTCCTGTCATACATAATCAAATTTACTCTCACCTAACCGGAAACTTAATTGAACGGCAATTCCTCGTCGATGCCGTCCGGGATATTCATAAAGCCATCCCCGGCACCGGATGCTGCAGGCGCGCTGCCGCCTCCCTGATAACCGCCTCCAAAGCCGCCACCGTTATTGTTGTAACCTCCGGCATTACCTCCGTACGTATTTCCACCACCGGATGCGTTCTTGCTCTCGGCAAACTCAATCTCATCCACCATGACACGGACACTGTATACCATCTGTCCGTCCTTATTGGTGTAATTATCGTTCTGAACTCTGCCGCTTAAGACAATCTTGATTCCCTTGTGCAGATATCTCTCAACAAATTCGGCCTGTTTGCCAAATGCGGTACAGTTAAAGAAATCCGCGTCCGGCTCTCCGTCACGCTTGAAGCGCCTGTCCACCGCGATGGAAAAACGCGCTACCGCGGTCTGGGTTGCTCCCTGTGAATACCGCACCTCCGGATCCCTTGTTAAACGTCCCATAAGAATCACTTTATTCATATTACACTTCTCGCTTTCTAATTACGCCTCATCCTGTCTGACAATCAGATATCTGATGACATTATCCATGATACGGATACGGCTCTCGATTTCGATGGGAGCAGTACTCTCTGCATCGAATCTGATGAAGTAGTAGAAAGCTTCTTTCATCTTCTGGACTTCATAAGCCTCTTCTTGCCCCAATCGTCCACCTCTGTGATGACGCCGCCAAATCTCTCAACAAGAGCTTTGCATCTGTCAACAACAGCCGCTCTCTCTTCATCTTCAATTCTGGCAGACACGACTACGGCCAATTCATACTTGTTCATGCTTGTTACCTCCTTTTGGTCTCTGGCCCGCATCCCGTGCGAGCAAGGAATTTGATTCATCACGAATACATATGATAGCATAAATTTCCTGTAATTTCAAGTCCTTTTTTGACTGTTTTCCGCCTGTTTTCCGCTTTCAATGGGATTCCGGCGTAACAGTTCAGCGCCCTGTCTGAACTGTTGCATTCCGGCATCGAGATTACATTATAAAATTTCCCTGACGCTCTTCTCCAGGAGCTGGCGCGATATCATGATCTGATGTCCGCATCCTTTGCATTTCAGCCGGAAATCAGCACCGGAACGCAGCACCTCCCATTCCCTGCTCCCGCAGGGGTGCTGTTTTTTTAATCTCACTACGTCTCCCACATTGATATCCATAGCTTCTCCTCCATAATAATCCGGCTCGCCCGAACCGGCTTTCTCTCAGGGTTTCGTTTTCCTTTATTTCAGCGGATGCCCACTCGCTGTTGAACCCGGCTTTATACACTAGGACAGACGCACTGTGCAGCGTTTTCCCGGTATCGGCCGACACGCCTCTCACAGATTTCCCACCCAGAAATCCTTCAGCACGCCCAGGAATTCCCGCAGCAGGTTATTGGGTCCCATTCCAAAAAGCGAACCTGCGGACTCTCCTTCCACATTGGCATACCCCTGCTTCTTCGCAATACTGATCGCACGAAACATGTGAAAATTGTTGGTTACAATCACCACTCTGTCCTGCTGCCTGTCCAGGTAACGGCCGCTGAACACCAGATTTTCGTAAGTATTGGAAGACTGGTCCTCCACCAGAATCCGCTCCTCATCAATCCCGATCGTCACCAGATAATCCTTCATCCCGGCAGCCTCGGGCATGACTTCATTGCCTCCCTGGCCTCCGGACACGATGACTTTCGTATCCGGGTTGCCGGCCAGGTAGTTTGCAGCCTGAATCAGCCGCCTGCGCAGCACTTCGCTGGGTCCCGTCGTCTTCCACTGTGCCCCCAGTACAATCACATAATCCGCCCCCGGACCGGCCGTGGCATGGTATTGACTCAGAATCAGGCCTTCCACTATGCCGAACAAAAGCAGTCCCATGCAAAAGACGCCGATGCAAATCCCCTTCATCCATCCCGGTATGGCTTTCATCAGTTTCTCGTTATAAAATGCCGCGCTCAAAATCAGGAAAAATACGCCGATTCCTCCCCAGATCAGGAAAAACAGAGTGCCGAATCCCGCCACGGCAATACCTGCGCAATAAAAAATGGACCCAACGCCCAAAACGGCGAAAATGCGGGCAGGAACGACATAGCGTTTCAACCTGCGGCCTCGTTTCTCCAATTGTATCGTTCTTCGGCTCCTCTCCAGGGGAACCAGTTTATCTCCGCGATTCTTTCTACGTATATTCAAAGCAGCACCTCTGTTTTTCTGTCCAACATTACATTTTATAATAAGAGTACCCGCAACCCCCGCATAAAATGCAGATAAATAGCCGAGTTTATTATAACATATACATCGGGCCGTACTCAATAGAATTACGCTTTTCATTTCTTAAGTTTTCCGAATCCAAATACGCCTATACGTTTTGTATTTTCCTGTTGACTTTTTCCCTCAAATGGATTATATTTGTTTTATCAGCATATCACACGTTCAGGCAGTTTCTGCCGGATTTTTTCACACACTGGCAGAGGCTTCATCCTTCGCCCGCTTATTTCGGCTTCGGCGCCAAAGCCCTTTCCGAACCGTTACAGCGGATTATCTTTGACACACATTTCAATAGCGCATATAAAATGCAGGAAAGGTATGGCAAATTTATGGATAAAAATAAAGACTTAATTGACGAGTTGAGAAATATTGTCATGAATTACGATAACATTGTATTTTTTGGAGGCGCAGGCGTATCCACGGAAAGCGGAATCCCTGATTTCAGAAGCGTGGACGGACTGTATCACCAGCAGTATGATTATCCGCCGGAAACCATTCTAAGCCATACCTTTTACCGCCGCAATCCCGGTGAATTCTTCCGCTTTTACCGCAATAAAATGCTTTTTCTGGATGCGAAGCCCAATGCGGCGCATATAAAGCTTGCAGAGCTGGAAGCCCGGGGGAAGCTTCGCGCAGTCATCACCCAGAACATCGACGGGCTCCATCAGGCCGCGGGAAACAGGACAGTGCTGGAGCTGCACGGCTCGGTACTGCGCAATTACTGCGAAAAATGCGGACAGTTTTATGATGTCCATTATGTCAGGAATGCCGCCGGTGTGCCTGAATGCGAAAAGTGCGGCGGTTCCGTAAAGCCTGACGTGGTCCTCTACGAAGAAGGCCTTGACCAGAAAACCATCAATGCCGCAGTGCGGTATATACATGATGCACAGGTGCTGATTATCGGGGGTACTTCTCTTGCCGTGTACCCGGCCGCCGGGCTGATTGACTATTTTCGCGGCGATAAACTGGTGGTGATTAACAAGGCTCCCACCCCCAGGGATTCCCATGCGGATCTGCTGATTCAGGCTCCCATCGGGGAAGTCTTCGGACAGATATAGGTTTCCGCAGCCGTTTCCCCCTGCACCGCATGTATATCGGATTTTAAACAGGGCATAGCGTCTCTGCCTGTTCACCTGCAAAAACGCCATGCCCATACTTCTTACCTCTGATCCTTCCAGTTCACGTTCTTCTCCTTGCTGGACGCCGTCGCCTTTGCAAGCTGCAGCACAATTTCGCTGAAATACCGCTCCGGCACTTCCTTCAGGTAGTAGGAATTGCTGTCATTGGCTTCGTCGTACACATAGCTTCCCCGCCTGATGTTGCCTGTCATCACACCGGCATTCTCGGAGAGCAATATGCCCCCGGCATTGTAGAATCGGGCTTCGTATACGGTCACTTCCTCATTCTCACCGCCCACGTAGCTGCCGGAGAAGTGAAGCTCCACGCCCAGGCCAAGCTCCTTGTCCTCCCTGTAATAGCTGTAGAAACCGCCGGCATCCTGAACGGAACCTCTGTACCATCCCAGAGTCTGCAGCTTTCCGCCCAGGGACAGATCGTTGACGATACAGCCGCCGAAGCGCTCCAGGGCCTTCTGTCCCTCTTCCTCTTTGGTCCTGTAGTAAACCGGCCTGTCAAGCTGTTCGACAGGCTGTACAATCTCGTAATCCTCCAGCTGCTCTTTCCATGTTTTCAGGGAATCTTCGGAGAGTTCTATGGGATGTACCAGGCCTATCAGCACGCGGGACTTCCCGGCTGCTTTTCCCTGGCCGTCTGCATCCGAAACTTCTGCCCCGTCCCCCCGGGACTGCCCTGCATTTTCGGCGCCTGCTCCGTCCTGGCCTGCCGCCGTGTTCTGCCCGCTCTCCTCCGGCAGTTCAAATTCATCCTCATCCTCTGTATTGAAGGAGCCGTCTTCCATGTAACGGAAGGTAGACAGCAGTTTCCGGTCCTCATAGACACCCCAGATCAGCCCTGTTGCAAACTGATGCATGATGGGATTCTTTACGAAAAGGCGCTTCCATGCCTCCACGCTCCACTGCCTCCCGGTGGAGAGTGCCATCTCCAGGCGCATCTTCTGGCTGCTCACGGTAGTCTTCATCTGCTTCTTCATCTGTTTGAACGCATCGTATGCCGCCGCTGCCTTCGCCTCGTCGTCCCGCTTCCCGGGAGAAGGAAGATTCTTCAGCTTCTTACCGCTCTCGTCGAAAACTTCTATTTCCAGGGCAGTGGTGATGGACACGGTAAATTTACGCTCGCCATAGTCAAACACCCGCTCCATATTCTCATTGAATCCCAGATCCGGCACTATCCTGTCCGCCAGCTCTTCTGTGGTAATACCAAGCTGTGCCGCCGCAAACTCCAATGCTTTCCCTGCCGCAGCCTTCACCTGCTTAAATTTAAACTTGCGGGATATGCCGTCCACAATGAGAAGCGCCTGGGGCTGGGGATTCAGGGCAAGCGCCTGTACCGCTTCCGAGGCGATGGCTCCCCTGGCGGCGTTGGGCCACTCCTGAATCTGGTGGTGAAGCTTCTTCACGATATCGGCACCGCCGTGAATTGATGCCGCATAGAGTACCCAGCGTTTCTTGGATTCCGCTCCCGCCTCCATCCATTTGTCGAACAGTTCATTGGCATACACGGCAAATTCCCTTTCGTCCAACGCCTCCGCAAGCATGGCTCCGCTGGGACTGACGCCGCAGGGACTCATCCCCGCATAACACAGGAAAACCGCCTGCAGATAGTCTTCGCCCGCTTCCTCTCCGTTCTTTTTATGTACTGTGGAAAAAGGCGTCTCATAAGCCCATGCCAGGCTGCGCTTTTTATTGCCCTTGTGAAGCTCCTTCACCATGTCTTCGCAGGTGACGGCTTTTCCGCCTCCGGTGCTGCCCTCTCCGCTCACATGCAATGCCGTTTCCAGCAGCGTCCTCACCTTGCCGTTCTTTTCCTTTTCCAATGCCTCTGCCAGAACGGAATGATATTTCTCCTCATCCCATTTTAGCAGTACACGGATGGCAGTCTCCCGTTCCGCAGCCTTTTTAGAGGAAAGAAGCTTCAGCATGTCCTCCTCCCAGCCTTTCCGCCCATAGAGAACATTCAGCAATTCCTCCTTCACTGCCTTGGAGCTGTCCTGAGCATACCCCAGAAGCTCCGCTTTATTCTCCTCGGGATGCTCTCCCAGAACCTGAATTCCCAGACATCTCCCGCCGCTGCCCGTCTCCTGGAATGCCGTAAGCGTCTCCTCCCGCCTTGTCTCCAGGTATTCCAGGAATACAGGTTTTGCCGCTGCCAGGAACTCCTCTTTCGATTTATCCGAATAGAAGGAGTCATAAATATCCGAATATCCGTACAGCTGATGCTTCAAATCCAGTCCCTCCGAATCCACGGCCTTGAACAGGCGCTTTACGGTAGCCGCCTTAATTTCACTGCCCTCCCTCAGATGGTTGAAATTGCTTCCCCGATAGAGCATCCAGAAGGTTTCACAGCGGTTGCTTAGCGCATCATAGCCATAACCCTTCTGATAACTCTGCAGAATGTTCAGCGGCTTGCCGGCCCACCGGTTGCCGCAGGCTGCCAGTTTATCCTCGCAGGCATAAAGCGTATCCAGCTTTGCCTCCCCGTTCAGGTAATCCCGCACCGTGCTGCCCAGCTGGCTGTCCACAATCTCCACAAATGCCTGGACCACCTTGGACTGCTGCCTGTAGATCTCCTTTCCCATCCGCTCCTTGTACAGCTGGGGGTCCTCCGTCATCAGGATACCGTTCATCCGGTTGTATGTATCGAAATCCGCCCCGTTCATATATTTCAGGTAGGCGTCCCTGTTTCTTCCAAACTGCCCCTTCAATATGCCTGTCTTCCCCTTCTGGGCAGCCCATTTTATAAGCACGTTGCAATCCAGATTGAATATCTCGTCAAAGCTCCCGCCCTTTTCGCCGAGAGTTCCCCGCAGGTCCAGATTGTCCATCATGTCCAGCATATTTTCCCTGCCGGCCGCCAGGCAGATTTTCACCATATTTTTCAGCCTGTAAGACTGGGCATAGTTTACAAAGGCAGCACCGCCCAGAAGGCGAAGCATAAACCGATCCACCGAGCGATTGGAATGCGCCATCTTCAGAATTCTTTCATCTACATTATCACGATTTATTGCGCTTGCAATTTCGTCCATTTCCAACCTGGGCATCTGGTTCCTGTAGAGATTGCCAAGGCTGCTCACCAGGATATCTCCGTACTCCTTCAGAAGGGCGGCATCTTCCGTGCTGATTTCCGTCACAGGCCCGTTCTCCGCCTCTTCCTTCCCCAGCAGCCTGCCCACACCTGCCAGAATGCCGCCGGATTTGCCTTCCGTCCCTTGTTCCGCCAGCCTCACATTGCGGTATTTCATCCGGAAATAAGCTATCATCAAAATCAGTTTGCCGTTATCATACTTGTTCTTCTGGTAGCCGATGGCCTTTTTTATATTTTCCGGGTCTTCCTTCGCCACCTTTATCAGATTGGTTATCGCCTGGCGGCTGATCTGGTATTCGTTCATCCCGATTTTCGCGGCATAGACGGCAGCCTTTTTCTCCGGTTCTTCCAGGGGTACCATGTTCTCGTTAAAGGAATAATAGCTTCGTATGGGCAGTACTTCGTAACAGGTTGACTGTCCCACGGTAAACAGGATTTTGCCCAGTCTGAGCGCCTCCTCATTCCTTCCCCTGTTCATCAGTTCCTGCACCAGGGCACTCATTTTGCCGGCAATATCATCGGACACCTCGGACAAATCCCGAAAGGCCAGCTTTTCCACTGCCGATTCGTCCGCCGTCCCGTTCAGGAAATCCTCCATCTGGGTGATTTCCTCCGCCGCGAACAAATTCATCTGTTCCAGCGTCTCAATGACTTTGGTAATTCTTTGATTTTGTGGGTTGATCATATCTGCTCCTCCTTGCTGAATGACTTTGCGGTTCTTCCAAATACCGCCGCACTGCTGCCATCAGACCACGATGCCCGGCGGCATCCCGACTTTTCATGTCATCGCAGAAAGACCTGTCCCTGCTGTTGTCGCATCACTGGTTTTAAGCAGGGGGTTCCGGATAATAGAGTGTCAGAAGTTAAGTCCCGCGCAGCCCGCCGCGGCCTGAATATCCTGCTTATGGAATCTGGATTCATTATAGCACACCTCTTTCACCGTATCAAGCCTTTCTTCCCCGCTGGTCCCATGTGCAGCCCCTGACATGCCGCTTTGCAGTACAGGCAGACAGTGCTTCCATGGGGAGGTTTCCGCGGCATCCGGTCGGCAGTCAAAAAGCCGCTTTGCAGAGATTGACCATTCCGGCAACCTCTGATATAATTTGGGTATCCAGAAACGCCTGACACCGAAATCAAATCCTGCGTAATATGGCACAATTCAGATCCCGTTTTGTCCGGATTGTACGTTGTACGATAAAAGCTTATAGCGCGTATAGAAGGGAAATGTTATGATCGCATTACAGATTACTTCCATGAAACAATTTATGAACCACCTGCTGGTGGCAGACACCTTTGAACCCTTCCTGTTGGAGGAAGCCGTTATCAGCACTGCCAGCAACTTTACCATCGACGGACATGTCAATCGGGAATTTTACGAAAATGACGAGAACTCGCCGTCCCTGCCCGACAACGAATTCCGCCCCTGGAGCGAGCTGAAGGGGCTGTGCTTTGACCTCATCAAAGGAAAGCGCACCCCCCTCTTCTTCCGCTTCGTTCTGCATCTGATCCCCCAGAAAGCCGCCGCATTGCTGGAAAAGGAAAACTGCGGCGTATCCCCTTCCGATGTCAAGGCGCTTGTAGTCAATATCCGCTATGACGGCTCCAAGGCCATGCTCACCACCGGGACGGCTTATCACACCTTTCTCCTGTCCAGGGAACCGGATGCCATCTGGGACAGGGCTTTTCGAAAATATCTGGACGGAAAGGGCATCTCTTACGAAGAGCTTTAAACATACCATTGTCAGCTCTTCATTTTGGGACGAAAGATCAGGCTGGCCAGGTATCCGAAAATAAGCGCCGCAGAGGTTCCGACCGCCCCGGCCTTAAGGCCTCCGGCGAACACTCCCAGAAATCCCTGTTCGTCCACCGCCTCTTTGACTCCTTTCATCAGCACATTGCCGAATCCCAACAGCGGCACGCTGGCTCCGGCACCCGCAAATTCCTGGAAAGGTTCATACCATCCCAACGCCCCCAGGACCGCTCCCGTCACTACCAGCAAAACCATGATGCGCCCCGGCATCATTTTGGTTTTCTCCATCAAAATCTGCACAAGGGCACATATCAGCCCTCCCACCAAAAAGGCGTTTACATAGTCCGTCATCTGCTTTACTCCTTATCTTTCCGCCCCGCACGCTCTGCCTTCGGGCGAAAGCGCCAGAACCGGAACGCAATCCTTACACATCCTTTGGAATTGTGTAGAAATAGTATCCGCAAATTTCCGCAAATTATGTAAAGCCCTGGGGCGGGCAAAACCTTCTCCACACCCGAAAAAAGACTTTCGGAAAACAGCCTCCGGGACAGATGCCGTTTTTCGAAAGTCCCGCTGCTTAAATAACGTCCGCCGCTTCGTGGACAACCTGCCGAAGGCTCTTACCATGGCATTCTATTGTCCTGTGGGCATATTTTTCATACAGAGGAACACGCTCCTCATATACTTCCCGAAGCGTCTGGCCCTCCTTCAGTGTCACACCTCTGGCATTTAAGTCTCCCAGCCGGTCCGCCACTTCCTCATAGGGTAGCTTCAGGTAGATGACTATGCCTGTCTCCCGCAGGTGTTCCATGGCACCGCTGCCATAGATGACGCTTCCGCCTGTGGCGATAACGCTTCTGCGCTGGTTCAGGGAGGCATTCACATCATTTTCAATCTTCCAGAAGCCTTCCACGCCATGCTCCTCGATAAGCATATGGAGCAGCTTTCCGTATTGTTCCTGAATCACCAGGTCAGAGTCCACAAAGCGGTATCCCAGACGTTTCGCCAGAACCACGCCCACTGTACTCTTGCCTGCCCCGGGCATGCCGATCAACACGATATTGTCTCTGCTCATACCTCCGCCATAACCTCGACTTCGCACAGCACGTTCTTCGGCAGCGTCTTCACGGCCACACAGCTCCTGGCCGGCTTCTCCGTAAAATATCTGGCGTAAACTTCATTAAATGCCGCAAAATCGTCCATATCCGCCAGAAAACAGGTTGTCTTAAACACCCTCGTGTAATCGCTCCCGGCTTCGGCCAGCAACGCACCCACATTCTTCATTACCAGCTCCGCCTGCGCGGTGATGTCTTCTCCCTCCACATTGCCCGTAGCCGGGTTGATGGGAATCTGCCCGGACGCAAACAGCATTCCGTTTACAATAATACCCTGGGAGTAAGGGCCGATCGCCGCCGGCGCCTTATCCGTCGAAATCTTCTTTAACATATCCTTTTCCTCTTTTCCTGTAAATTTCTGTAACAGTTCAGACAGCCCCTCTCGCGAAGTCAAAATTGCGCTCTGTGCAATTT
>OFFF01002624.1_pt1 | contig 9920 bp, 6 predicted proteins | sample 1521301 | NCBI WGS metagenome assembly OFFF01 (sample SAMEA3504101, study PRJEB24116) | mouse gut metagenome | biome: mouse gut; feature: mouse-associated habitat; material: faeces | place: Denmark | collected 2011
TAAAGCCGACGAGGCGGCGGCTATGTGGGGCAACTATTTCCCGAGCAATTTGTACACGGGCAATCACGAAATCCGCCGCATAGTAGACAGGTTGCGCGAGGGCTTCAACGGAGAGAGTTTCGCCGATATAGCCAACTATCTCATATTGGGAAGCAACAACATTGCCGACCCTTATATGTGCCTGTACGACCTCGGCGACTACATGCGGGCGGCTCGCGACGTGGACGAGGCGTATAAAGACAAAGAGCGTTGGAACAGAATGGCTCTCGTGAACATTGCCAAAGCGGGAGTGTTCGCGTCCGACCGAAGCATAGAAGATTACGCGCAAGGCATATGGAATTTGCGCAAGGTAAAGAAAGCGAAAACAACCAAACAGTAAGAATAAAGGAGGAAAGAAAAGTGAACGAGCAGGTTAAATTTTTTCCCGACAGCGAAGAATTCAAAACTCCTCTCGGGGCGGTAAAGGCGGGCGAGCCGGTTGGGCTTACGCTCAAATTCAATCGCCCGAGCAATCCGAGCGAAGTGTTTTTGGTGCTCACCAAAGACGGCGAGAGCGACGTGTACTATCCCATGAGTTTCGTATCCGTAGACCACGAATACACCATGGAATATAACGTGAGCGTAACCGTTACCACTCGCGGATTGTATTTCTATCACTTTATAATAAACACCGAAGACAAACAGTACCGCATAGGTTGCGGCGACGACTTAAACGCACTTTTGGGCAAAGGGCACGATTGGCAACTGAGCGTATACGAAGAGATATACAAAGCCCCCGAGTTCTTAAAGGGCGGACTTATATATCAGATAATGCCCGATAGATTTTACGACGGCGGAGCGCGGCTCAAAACCAAAGACTACGCGCGTTATCGCGAAGATTGGTACGGTTTGCCCGAGTATCGCCCCGACTCCGAGGGCAAGATACGCAACGAGGACTTTTTCGGCGGCAACCTGCGCGGCATAATCAAAAAGCTGGGCTACCTAAAGGGCTTGGGAGTAACGTGCATATACCTAAATCCCATATTCGAGGCGCACAGCAATCACAAGTACGATACCGCTAACTACCGCAAAGTGGATTCCGATTTCGGCACTGCCGACGACCTCAAAGAGCTTATAAAGAAAGCGGACAAAAAGGGCATAAAGATAATGCTCGACGGCGTGTTTTCGCACACGGGCGACGACAGCATATACTTTAACAAGTACGGCAGATACGACAGCTTGGGCGCGTACAAGTCGGTGCACAGCCCGTACTACAAGTGGTACAGTTTCAAAGACTATCCCGACTCGTACGACTGCTGGTGGAACATAGATATACTGCCGCAGGTGCGCGAGTGCGAGCCTTCTTATCTCGAGTACATGTGCGGCGAAGACGGCATAATTCGCTATTGGACGGAGATGGGCATAGGAGGCTGGCGGCTGGACGTTGCCGACGAGCTTCCCGACTGTTTCATAGACAGGGCGGTGCACGCCGCGAAAGCGGTTAATCCCGACTGCCTCGTGCTCGGCGAGGTGTGGGAGGACGCGAGCAACAAAATATCTTACTCGCAACGAAGAAGATATCTTTTCGGCGGACAGCTCGACAGCGTTACCAACTATCCGTTCAAAGAAGATATATTGAATTTCGTGCGCAGTGCCGACGCCAAAAAGCTCGCCGACACCGTAAACGTAATAATAAACAATTACCCGCAGTTCGTGGTTAACAACCTTATGAACCTGCTCGACACGCACGACACGGCGCGTATAATAAGCGTGCTCGGCGACAGCGGCGACACGTCCACCCGCGACAAACGGGCGAACGCCGAAATCTCCGACGGCGAACACGCGCTCAAGCTCGTTAAGCTCGCGGCAACGCTGCAATACACTTTGCCGGGCGTTCCGTGCCTGTATTACGGCGACGAGGCGGGACTCGAGGGGTTCGAAGACCCCTTCAACCGCAGATGTTATCCGTGGAAGCGGGAGAACAAAAACTACCTGCGCATGTATAAAAAGCTGGGCGCAATGCGCACGCGAGAAAAGGGAGTTTTCGCCGACGGCAAGTATGTGCCCGTGGCGGCGGCGGACGGCGTGTTTGCGTTCTCGCGCAAGAACGAGCACGGCGAAATAACCGTTATAGTAAACCGCGGCGACAAACCGTATGCAACGGGAATAAAGGAGGGCTACACCGAACTCGTTTCGCTTAAGCCTTTCGGCGGAATTGTAGCTCCGTTCGACGCGGTTATTATAAAGAAAACGGCGGAAACCGTGTTTCCCGAAAAGAAGAAAAAGTAATAAAACGAAAAGATAAGAAAAAACCTTCGCGAGAAAAGCGCAATTCCCATAGGGATTAAAAAACAAAAATTTTATAAGAGTTGCACTTTTAAGCGATGAAAAAGAACAGGATTTCAAATCGAAGTCCTGTTTCTTTTTACATATTTATTGCAACTGACTGACTGATTTTGTTACTTCTTCTTGCTATTCTATGCTTGTCAAGCGACAAAAATAAAAAATTCAAGGAGAAACAAAATGAAAAAAGTAGGCAAAATTTTGGCAAGTGCGCTTTGCGTTGCCACGTTGGTATGCGGAACACTCGGTGCAATGACGGGTTGCGGCAGTAAAAAAGAAAGCATTACCGTTTCGGGTTCGTCTTCCGTTACACCCATAATGGAAAAACTTGCGGCGGAATACGAAAAGACGCACGACGTAAGAATTACGGTAAATATGTCTTCGTCCGGCGCGGGCATAAGCGATACGAAAAACGGCTTAAACGATTTCGGTATGTCTTCGCGTGAATTGAAGTCGAGCGAAACGGGCGTTATCGGTACAACTCTTTGTATGGACGGAATCGCCCTTATCGTCAATAAAGATTGTTCTGTTACGGACGTTAGCAAAACCGACGTGAAAGCACTCTATGAAAGCGGTACTGCAATTCCCGACACTACGATAACGGCGGCAATCGGCAGAGATGCGTCAAGCGGAACTCGAACGGCGTTCGACGAGCTTTTGAAAATCGAAAACGGTTACGCTACGAGCGTTGCCACGCTTGCCGAAACGGGTAACGTAATCGAAGCGATACAAGGCTCGACAAACAGCATAGGCTACATATCTTACGGCAGTCTGAAAAGTACGGTTAAAGCGGTAAGTTTAGACGGTGTTGCTTGCACGGTGGAAAACATTATGAATAACACTTATGCTCTGCAACGTCCGTTCGTTATCGTACTCAAAGAAAACGGAACGCTGTCGGCGGCGGCACAAGGCTTTTACGACTACATCATGAGTGCGGAAGCTCAAACGGTTATAACGGGCGCGGGTTATATTTCGGTAAAGTGATATGACTACGCTTACAAAGATAAAAACGGCAAAGTTTTTTTCAAAGGAAAATATCGCAAAGGCAATATTTATAGCCCTTGCGGCATTTTCCATTCTTGCCGTATTTACGATTATCGGTTATTTGCTTTATGCAAGCATACCCGCTTTTCGTGATATAGGTTTTTTCAAGTTTATTTTCGGCTCTGAATGGTCGGCAAAATCGGAAACTTTCGGAATATGGCGAATGATTGTCGGCACGTTCTTTCTTACCGTATGCGCCGTTCTGCTCGGCGGTACGCTTGCTGTATTTACGGCGATTTGGCTTGTATTTTATTGTCCTAAACGACTGAAAAAGATATATACGCAGATAGTAAATTTGCTTGCGGGTATTCCGTCTATCGTGTACGGTCTGTTCGGGTATAAATTTTTAATGCCGCTACTCGTCGATATATTCCACCCGAATAATGCGGGTTTCGGACTTTTGGCGTGTACGCTTATTCTCTCGGTTATGATATTACCGACAATAACTTCCATAACCAAAAACAGTTTGGAAGCAGTACCCATGCACTACTACGAAGGCGCGCTTGCGCTCGGCTGTTCAAAAAATCAAGCGGTATGGAAAGTTTTGCTGCCCGCCGCAAAGAGCGGAATTATATCGGCAATCATACTCGGCATAGGTCGGGCAATCGGCGAAACAATGGCTGTTCAGATGATAGTGGGTAACGGTTCGGGTTATCCGTTCGGTGCGTTCGTGCCGTTTACCACGCTCACAAGCAATATCGTACAGAATTGGGGTTATGCAACGCCGTCCGAACAGTCTGCGCTTATTGCCGACGGGTTCGTATTGCTTATCTTTATACTCATACTTAATCTTTGCCTTATGGGTGTAAAAAAGGACAGCAAGGGCGGCAATAAATTCTTCTCTCGTAGATTGAGAGAAAGCAATCAGAAAAATACGTTAAAAAGCTATCGTCGCACGGGTAGCGCTTGCGACGCGCTATGGATAGTTTCTTGGGTTATTTCTTTGCTGGTTGCGTTCGTTCTCGCATTTATCGTAATATTCGTTTTCGTAAAAGGCTTTCCGCATTTGAGTATTGATTTTATGTTCGGGGAAAGCGGTAACGCACACACGACGCTTGCGACCGCTTTTGTATCAACTACAATGCTTATAGGTCTTGCGCTGTTGCTTGCTTTGCCGCTCGGTGTAGGCGCGGCAATCTTTTTGAACGAGTATGCAAAGAAAGGAAGCATTTTCGTTAAAGTGATACGCCTGTTCGTCGATACGCTTGCCGGTATTCCGTCGATAATATTCGGGCTGTTCGGAATGGTATTCTTTGTAATCGGTATGAATATGGGCTATTCTCTATGGGCGGGCGGTATTACTTTGGCTCTTATCATTTTGCCTACGATTATACGCAGCACCGAACAAAGTTTATCGGAAGTGCCCGACAGTATGCGTGAAGCAAGTTACGCTCTCGGCGCGGGAAAACTGCGGACGATTTTCGTCGTCGTTCTGCCGCAGGCAATTACGGGAATTATAACGTCGATTATCCTTTCTATCGGGCGAATCGTAAACGAAAGCGCGGCTCTCATATTTACGGTGGGCTCGGCATCTACTTTTATTCCGCAAGGTTACGGTGATAGCGCGGCAAGTTTCGCCGTTCTCGTATGGAAGTTTATGAGTAACGGCTTGCAAGTAAACGAAGCCTACGCTACGGCAAGCATATTGCTTATATTCGTTATCACACTTAACTTACTCGTTTCACTTGTGGAATGGTTATTTAATCGGAGAAAAAAGATATGAAAAAACACATTATAGAGCAATTTGATTTGAGCGGCGATATTGCCGTTTCGGTCAAGGAAATGAATTTATACTACGGCTCGTTTCACGCGCTTAAAAGCATTTATATGGATTTTCCGAAAAATAAACTCACTGCTTTAATCGGTCCGAGCGGTTGCGGCAAATCCACGCTCATAAAATCGCTTAATAGAATGAACGATTTAATCGAAGGCTGTAAAATCACGGGCGAAATCAAGGTCGGCGATACGGATATTTATTCCCGCAAGACCGATTTATCCCGTCTTCGCAAAAACGTGGGTATGGTATTCCAACGCCCCAACCCGCTTGCTATGAGTGTTTACGATAATATCGCATACGGTCCGCGCACGTTCGGAATACGCTCTAAAAGCGAATTGGACGGGATAGTCGAAAGCTCGCTCAAAGGCGCGGCTATGTGGGACGAAGTAAAAGATAGGTTGAATAAATCCGCGCTCGGTCTTTCGGGTGGTCAACAGCAAAGGCTTTGTATTGCCCGTGCGCTGTCCGTTGAGCCGCAAATTCTTTTAATGGACGAGCCGACGAGTGCGCTCGATCCCATTTCTACCGGAAAAATAGAAGAACTCTGTCTTGAACTCAAAAAGAATATGACCATTATTATGGTAACGCACAATATGCAGCAGGCGTTCAGAATAGCCGACTATACGGCGTACTTCCTTTTGGGCGAAATGATTGAAATGGACGAAACGAAAAAGTTGTTTGCTCATCCGCAGAACAAAAAAACAGACGATTATATCAACGGCAGATTTGGTTGATATTACAATTTTATTACAAGCGGCATATTCTCAACACTTTATTTATCAAACAAAAAATGATATAATTAAAGCAAGGTGATATTATGAAAGGTACGGTTTTTATTTTAGAAGACGATACAAGCATTTGCGGACTAATCAAGGTCGCATTAGAGATGAACGGCTTGGATTTCAAGGCGTTTTCAACCTTGAAATCTTTTACCGCCGCACTTTTGGGCGAACAGCCGGACGTTGCATTGCTTGATATAATGTTACCCGACGGAAGCGGTTTAGACGCTCTGCGTTTTATCAAAGAGAAATTTCCTGCCGTAAGCTGTATTATGCTCTCCGCACTATCAAAGGAAGAAGATAAGGTAAACGGATTGAATATGGGCGCGGACGATTATATAGCAAAGCCCTTTTCCGTATTGGAACTTACGGCAAGAGTAAACGCAAGATTGCGCGGAAAACAGCGACAAAGCGTTTTGTCGGTTGGTAATGTTACGCTGAACTCTGAAACTTTCGTCTGCGAAATCGACGGCAAAGAAGTATCGCTCAATCATAAGGAATTTGAACTATTACAATATTTTATGAAAAATCACGGAAAAGTTTTATCCCGTGAAAAACTTTTAACCGCAGTTTGGGGGTACGACGTAGGCGAAACGCGAACGCTCGACAATCACGTTGCCCGTCTTCGCAAGCTCGGCGTAAAGATTGAAACGATATTCGGTGTGGGGTACAAATTATGAAATGGCGCATTTGGATTTTATCGTTTGGAATTACGTTTGCCTGTCTTTTTGTCTTTTCTTTTGCGGCAACGCAAGTTTATTATAAATCGTACGTAGACGACAGCAAAGAATATTTGCGCGTTTATATGAACAGCTTTGATGAAACTTTGAATTTGGACGATTTGAACGAACAAAACGCCGCCGCCTTTTCGGAAAAATTGAACGGCGCAAGGGTTACGTTTATGGACGCACAAGGCAACGTACTTGCCGACAGTATTGCCGAAGACGATTTGGAAAACCATTCAGACAGAGCGGAAATAAAAGACGCTATTTTCGACGGAGAAGGCTTTGCCGTGCGCGGCAGTTCTACGCTCGGTAAAAATATGGTGTACTTTTGCAAAAACTTCGACGGACAATATTTGGTGCGGATTGCTATATTTACCGATACCGATTGGAGTATCTTCGCAAAATCGTTACCTATATTACTGTATTTCTTCATCTTGGCAATCGTATTGTGCGCCGTCATAGCCTTTGTATCAACGCACTATATCTTAACGCCCGTAAAAAAACTTGCAAGCGACGCCGCAAACAATCCGCAAGTTACAAGCAAATATTCCGAACTCAAACCCGTAGCCGATATTCTCAACGAGCGCAATCGCAACATTCAAAGGCAAATGAGCGAGATACAAGCGGAAAAAGAGCTTGTGGAAAAAGCGCGTGTTTCAAAGGACGAATTTATATCCAACGTAACGCACGAGATGAATACGCCGCTTACGTCGATTCACGGCTACGCCGAATTGTTACAGGCGGGCGGTATGAACGAAAGCCAAACGAAAACGGCGTACAAAACCATTCTCACGCAGAGCGAACGCCTTACAAATTTGATTGCTTGTATCATCAATTACAGCGAAATCGACAATGACGATTTGCCCCCTTACGAAGTGGACTTTTCCGCGCTTGCAAAAGAAACGATTGCCGCATTGAAACCCGAAGCGGACAAAAGGAATGTTACGATAACGGAAAAAATAGACGATAACGTAATCGTAATGAGCAGACACGAACGATTAAGCGAAATCTTCGGAAATCTCGTGCGAAACGCCATTAAATACAATAAGGACGGCGGCAGTATAACGGTTACGCTTAACTATCAAGGCTTGACTGTTGAAGATACGGGAATAGGCATTGCGGAAGAAAATATGAGCAAAGTATTTTCACGTTTTTTCACGGTTGACAAATCGCACAACGGTAAAAACGGCGGCTTTGGTTTGGGGCTTGCCGTTGCCAAAAAGATATGCCAAAAATCCGGTTGGAAAATAAGCGTCGAAAGCACGCTCGGCGAAGGTAGTAAGTTTACCGTTGAATTTTAGAAAGTCGCTTTTTGAAAATCTATTGACTTTGTACTGTCATAGTGATAAATACATAGCATACCACAGTAGTGTAATGAGTGGTATTGTACCCTTTTGAAGACGATGACGAAACCTACAACTGACACAAGCAACTAATATGAAAGCGTTCAGCTTGCGGCGAGAATTTTATTCACCGTTTTCAGCAGTAGGGGAACGTCGAGCGGTTTGTTGAGGTGCGCGTTCATGCCCGTTTCCATGGAAATCCGTTTGTCGCTTTCGAGCGCGTTTGCCGACAGCGCGATAATGGGCACCGAAGCGCGGGCGGGGTCGGGCAGTCCGCGTATTTCGGCGGTTGCCTCGTGTCCGTCCATTATGGGCATTTGTATGTCCATTAAAATGAACGAGTATTCGTTGGGTTGAGCCTTTTTCACCGCGTCCACCGCGAATTTTCCGTTTACTGCGGTGTCAACCTTAAATCCGAGGTCCTCGAGTATTTCGGTTTCTATTTCGAGATTTATTTCGTTGTCTTCCACCAAGAGTATCTTTTTGCCCTCTATGGCGGCTACCGACTCGGGGTCTTCGCTTTCAATCGCCATATCGCTTTCCTGTTCCTGAACGCGCATTGCGATTGTAACGGTAAACACGCTTCCTTTGCTCGGTTCGCTCTTTACCGTTATGTTTCCGCCCAGCATTTCGGTGAGATGTTTTGCTATGGTAAGCCCCAGTCCGGAGCCGTATTCGCCGCAGTGCGTGGTGTTGTTCTCCCGTTCGAACGGTTCGAAAATTCTTTCGAGCGCGTTTTCGGAAATGCCTATGCCGTCGTCGGAAACTTCGAAACGGTAGGTGGAGAACTCGCTTTGCGCCTTTTGCTCCTCGGATATTTTAATTGTTACGTTGCCGCCCTTGGGCGTGTATTTGATTGCGTTGTGCGCAATGTGTTTGAGAATGCCGCGTAGCTTGTCGGCGTCGGCGAAAACGGTGAGGTGTTTCACCTCCGAAAGATTGCGTATGAATTTTATTTGCTTTGTTTTCGCCTGCGTGAGCAGAGAGGTATACACTCCGTAGGCTATTTCGCGCAAGTCGCAAGGAGCTTCGGTTATGCGGAAATCTTGAGTTTCCATATAAGACAGCTCGAGCACCCGCTCAATGAGTTCGAGTATGTTGTTGCCCGCTTCGCGTATTTTATCGAGATAGCCCGCGGCGACTTGCGGATTGTTTATGTTCTTTTCGGCAAGCGTGGCAAAGCCGAATATCGCGTTAAGCGGAGTGCGCAAATCGTGCGACATATTGGAAAGAAATGCGTTTTTTGCTACGAACGCGAGGTTCGCGTTTTTGAGAGCCTGTTCGAGCAACTTTTTTTGCTCGATTTCCTGCGAAACCTCTTTTTTGAGTTTGCGAAGCATCTTTTCGGTTGCGTCGCTTATAAACACGTAGAATATATCGCCCGCCGCTTCGCTGCGCACGTAGTGCCCGTAGTCTTCCACCCAGCGGGTGTTGCCGTCGGCGTCGGTGATGCGATATTCCACGTAGTCGAGATTGTCGCAACTGTTTTTGATTTGCTCGTATATGCTCGCTTCAACCGCGTCGAAATCGTCGGGGTGAACTATCCCGCGGAAAGAACCGCCCGTGTGTTTCATGAACTGCGCGAAATTGTCGCAGGCGAAAATGCGTAAAAGAGCACGGTTGGCGAAAATTATTTCTTCGTCGCCGCCCGCTCGGTAGATGAGAAAACCGCCGGGTATTTCGTCTATAACCGCTTTGAGTTGCTCCGCCGTTTCGAGATAGCCCTCTTTTGATGTAACGCCCGAGTGCGCGAAATGCTTGTTTAAGTCGCCATTCTCCCGTGCGCCCAAAATTGAGAGCATATGCTCGATAAGATTTGGTTCCGTATTCGTATTCACGAAAATTCGTCTCCTTATATTGTCCTGTATTATATCACATTCCCAACACTTTGTCAAATATATGAGCTGGGAGGGCGATTGTCGCAGAGGCG
>OFFF01002632.1_pt1 | contig 9899 bp, 6 predicted proteins | sample 1521301 | NCBI WGS metagenome assembly OFFF01 (sample SAMEA3504101, study PRJEB24116) | mouse gut metagenome | biome: mouse gut; feature: mouse-associated habitat; material: faeces | place: Denmark | collected 2011
CCGTTGAACAAACCGCAGACGCAGGCGATTGCAATGCCTGCCAGCATGCCAACCCAAAGGGGAACATTATATTCACTTACATTGGTTACGCCGTATCCTGCCAAAAGCATGCAGCATAAGCCGCCGGACAAGCTCATAACAGATCCTACTGAAATATCCGTACCTGCAGATGCGGATACTACCAATGTCATGCCGATTGCAAGAATCGCCACTTCACTTCCCCTGTTTAATACATCAATGAGACGCCCATACAAAATACCGTTATTAATACTGATTGAGAAGAAACTAAAAGGGGCATTCCCGCTGGCAATATCGTAAATCACATTAATCATCATAACGAGAATCATGCTGAAGATTGGCAGGAATAGCTTCATTTTTGTAATTTTTTTTATTTTATCCATTATTTTCCACCTCCCGCAATCGCCTTCATAACGCCTTCCTGGGATAATTCTTCCCCGCTGATTTCACCAACCTTGGAGCCATCCCTAAGAACTGCCATACGGTTACAGGTTCTTAGCATTTCTTCGATTTCGGAAGAAATGAACATCACGCTCTTGCCTTCTTCCGCAAGCTGGATAACCAATTTCTGGATCTCTGTCTTTGTTCCGATGTCGATACCACGGGTGGGTTCATCCAAAATCAAGAAATCCGGATTCGTTGCCAGCCATCTTGCCAGAATAACCTTCTGCTGATTACCGCCGGAAAGCTGTTTAATCAAAGTTTCCCTGCTCGCCGTCTTTATTTGGAGCAGTTCGATAAACTTATCCGCTATCTCAATCTGCTTCGACATGGGAATCTTCTTGAATATACCCAGCTTCGCCTGCATGGCAAGGATAATATTTTCCCGGACAGACAGATCCCCAATAATCCCTTCCGCCTTCCTGTCATCCGGCAAGAGCCCCATGCCCAGGTTCATGGCATCGATAGGATTTTTAATCGTCACTTCCTGTTCTTTTACTTTTAACGTACCGGTCTGCGCCCTGTCCGCACCATAAATAGCTCTTGCCAGTTCGCTTCGGCCGCTCCCCAATAGCCCGGTCAGCCCGATTACTTCCCCTTTATGTATCTCCAGATCGAAAGGTTTAATTGTTCCCGCATGGCTCAATCCTTTTGCATCGATAACAAGAGGCTCTTTGGATTTATCGCCGCTGCCTTCCGGCTTGATACTCGCCAAATCATCGAAATCTTTACCCATCATAGCTGCCACCAGCTTCACGCGGGGCAGTTCCTCGATGCTGTATTCCCCTACGAGAGTGCCGTTCCGAAGAACAGTGATGCCATCGCAGACTTCATAAACCTGCTCCAGGAAATGGGTGACGAAAACAATGCCAACACCCTGCCCTCTAAGCCTTCGCATCATGCCAAAAAGCTTCGCCACTTCGTTATCATCCAGCGAGGATGTGGGTTCATCCAGGATAAGAACCTTACAGTCCATATCCACCGCCCGGGCAATCGCGATCATCTGCTGCAAAGCCAGGGAATACTCTTCCAGGTTCTGGGTCACATCAATGTCCAAATTCAGATCCTTCATCAGCTTTGCCGCCATTTCATTCATCTTCTTTCGGTTTACCGTTCCGATTTTTGTCATAGGCTCTCTGCCGATGAACAGATTCTCGGCTACAGAAAGGTTCGGGCAGAGATTCACCTCCTGATAAACCGTAGAAATCCCTTTTTTCTGGGCATCCATGGTATCCTTATTCACAATAGGCCCATTGATGCCATCCAGGTAAATTTCTCCGGACTCAAATTTGTTTACCCCAGTAAGACATTTAATCAGCGTGGATTTTCCGGCGCCATTTTCCCCCATGAGCGCACGTATTTCACCTCTTTTTAAATTAAAATCCACATTTTCCAACGCTTTTACACCGGGGAATGTCATACAAATTCCTTTCATACTTAAAATAACATTATTTTCCATGCAGACGTCTCCTTCCAGAGTTTTCTTCCCAGGTAATACTATAACTTGCAGAGAATGCGAAGCATTCTTTTTTATTACGCAAAAGGGAGAAACCCAAGTCTCCTGGGGAATTTCTCCCTTTTTACCATTTATTTCATCCTAAAACTTTCTTCCAAGCTTTTGCTTACAGTCAGCAATACTCAGGCATCCATATTAGTAAGCACGGCCATCCAGTACTTCCTGGCTCATAGTTACTGCATATGCGCTTTCAATACCAGGTGCTACGAAAGCTTCGTCTTTAACCAGCGTCCATGCGTCTACTGCTTCGCCGGCTTCCAGTTTCTTAATAACTTCTTCTGCGAAACCAGCCTGCAGAGGGTTACACTCTACGTTACAGGTGATTTTGCCATCCAGTGTATACTGAAGTCCGTCATGAGTAGCATCAAAGGAAATGATGGTTACATCGCCGTCAACGCCGTATGTAATGCCTGCTGCATCCATTGCGTCCATTGCGCCGTATGCTTCGTTATCATTCTGGCATACAACTACGTTGAAATCGCTGTAGGATTTAATGAAGGATTCCATAACTTCCTGTCCGCCAGCCTGTGTAAAGTCACCGGACTGGGAATCAAGAACTGTCCAGTTAGAGTTATTTGCCACAATATTGTTAAAGCCTTCTGTACGTCCAAGTGTTGCGGATGCGCCAACAGAGCCTTCGATAACGAGGATGTTCGCTGCTTCGCCATTCAGGTATTCAGCCAGCCAGTTTCCTGCTGCTTCGCCTTCAGCAACCATATCGCACCCAAGAGCCGTTGTATACAGAGAAGGGTCTGCGTCCACTGCACGGTCAACAATCAGAACCGGGATGCCTGCATCCTGTGCTTCCTGAAGAACCGTATCCCAGCCTGCGGACTGAATCGGAGCGATGCAGATGTAATCAAGTTCCTGCTCGATGAAGCCGCGGACCGTTTCGATCTGTACAGCGTGGTCATTGTCACAGTCTACGAAAGATAATTCATAGCCGTTTGCTTCGCTGAAAGTATCCTGGTAATTCTTTGTGTTAGCTGCACGCCAGTCGGATTCATGGCCAACCTGTGCAAATCCTACTGTAATAAGTTCACCGTCAGCTGCCGGTGCCGCTTCTTCTGCCGGCGCCTCTTCCTCAGGTGCTGCTTCTTCCGCCGGAGCCTCTTCCTCGGCCGGTGCTGCTTCTTCTGCCGGTGCCTCTTCTGTCGTTGATGCCGGAGCCTGTTCTGCTGCCGAATTGCCACATGCAGCCAATGTGGAAATTGTCATTGCAGCCATTAATAATAACGCAATTTTTTTCTTCATTTTCTTTCCTCCCTAATGAATATTTTTTTTGCGCCGGAACAGCCTTTGCTGTTTCCGTAAATTTACTTTAACTGATTTAATTTTTATACGCAACTGATTTTTGTGCACTTTTTACGATTTCGTTCTTATAAACAATACAAATTTTTAGTTATTATGCCATTTTTTGATACAAATTTTGTCATTTTGTTTGGATATTTCACGATTTGGTTTGATATTTTAAGATTTTCGAAAATTTGTGCTCTCTTTTTTACAGATTTCGCCTTTTAAAGCTTATGCCAAATTGACCAAAATAAGAATTGCTTTTGATAAAATATAGAAAATTACAGGCTGCCAGTGAATAATTCAAGAAATTTTTCACTTTTCTTAATGGCTCTTTTCTTATATGCTGTCTTTACAGAAAACCGTTTTGTACCAAATCATTATGGAAAAGGGGATTTTTTATGCCTGCAAAGTATATTCGGATCGCCGAACTGTTAAAAAAACTTATAGCAGAAAATGCGAAAGATACCTTCCGGCTTCCAACGGAAGATGCCCTTTGCAGGACATATGGGGTCAGCCGTCAGACTGTCCGGAAAGCCCTCTCCATTTTAGAAGACGAACATTTAATCGAAAAGCGGCAGGGCAGCGGTTCTTATACCACCGGCCTTTCCGGCAGCCCGGAAAAAGATACTGTGGCGGTTTTAGCCTGTTCTGATGCGGAGCATATTTATCCCGCCCTCCTGGCGGATATGCGGGCCGTCCTCCAGGCCAAAGGCTTTCGCACCACAGTTTATGTTACGGACAACCAGATTTCCAAAGAACGGGATATTCTGCAAGAACTGTTGGAGCATCCTGTCCGCGGCATTTTAAGCGAAGGCTGCAAAACAAGCCTTCCCACACCCAACCATGATTTATATGAACGTCTTTTTGAAAAAGGTACGTCCATATTATTTTTCCATGGAAGTTACAGCAATATGCCCGATTTCCCTTCCATAAAAGATGATAATTATGGGGGCGGCTACCACCTGGGCAAGTATCTCTCCTCTTTAGGCCATAAGAAAATAGCCGGCATTTTCAAAGATGATGACATACAAGGCACAGAACGCCTTTTTGGCCTTTTATCCGCACTGCGGGATGAAAAGCTTCCTTTTGATGAAGAACGCATCTGCCATTTCGACACGGCCAGGCTCACTGCTTTGCAAAAAAAGCAGGACACAGGATTTTTGTCGGAATTTATACTAAAACAGCTAAAGAATGCCACAGCCATAGTCTGCCATAATGACGAAATCGCTTACTGGCTTATAAAAGAATTGACTTACAAAAATATACGGATTCCCGAAGACCTTAGCGTTGTCTGCTTTGACAACTCCTACTTAAACGACCTTTCGCCCATTCAGATTACTTCCCTATCCCATAAACAACACGAAATGGGAACCGTTGCCGCCGAAAGTATCCTTAAGCTGATGAAGGGGTCTCCCATCACTTCCCAGAAACTCCCCTGGCACCTCACCATCAAACGGAGCGCCGGGGCGCCCCCGTCCGAGGGAATGAATTTCTAGCCGCCCCCTTATGGGCTATCTCCCATTCCTATATTCCCTGGGCGTACAGCCCACTGTCTTTTTAAACACAAAACTGAAATAATGGGGGTCTTTATACCCCACCTTTGCCGCAATCTCCCCGGAATGCATTTCGCTCTGGCGCAGCAGTTTTTTTGCTTTTTCCATACGCTTTTTCGTAACATATTCGATAAAGGTAATTTTCATTTCCTGACTAAATACACTGCTGAAATAATTCCCGCTGACGCCGATGACCCCCGCTACGCTATTTAAAGAAAGCGATTCGTCGCTGAAATTCTCCTCTATATATTCCAATGCTTTTTTCAATATCCGCTTGCCTTGATTTTCGTTCTCCCTATCCCGCAGCATCAAGGCCCTTTCCAGAAGTTCCTTCATATAATCATAAAGTTCCCCGCCGTTTACGGACGCCTCATGCACCTTCTCGCTGTCGTCTTCCGCCAGGAAATCCTGCTGGCTAATCCCCAGCATTTCCATATAATTTATAATGGTAAAACGTATATTTAACAGCAAGTAATCCCGAAACAATCTGGATTCCAACGCATCCTTCACCCCTGCCAGATAGCCCCTTGCGAAATCCTCCGTCTCTTCCTGGGTTCCTTCCCTCAAAAATCCTTGAATAATCTCCGGATTCATCTTCGCACTGTCCACGGCCTCAAAGCTTTTTGTATCCTTTCCCGGCAGGAACTCTACCGCGTCCTTTTCCGTCAGGATATGCCTTTTAGGATTAAAAAATCTATGGGCCAGTATATGGTTTACCTTCGTATAGCACTCCGGCAGAAGGGAAAGCCTCCCCACCGCTTCGCCCACCGCAGCATACCACTCCATGGCATCTTCCTCTTCGGTGCAAATCTTTTCTATATTGGTGATACAGCGTTCCTTCCATTCCTCCATCCGCTCTTCCTCACCCTTTATCAGCACCCCATAGAGGCTGATGTTCCAACGGAAGACCAGATATTCGGGAAACCGCATAAAATACCGGAACAATGCCTCCCTGACCTTATCAAACCCTTCCGGCTCACGCATGGCCATCTCCGGATTCCGCCTCTTTACTTGCAGGTTCAAAAGCACAAGGTTATAGCAGGGGCCGTCCAGTTCCAGCGACAGCTTCGCCGCCTCCTCATAAATCTGCTGTACGGACAATACGCCCCCAAACACCTTTTCCAAAAAATTTCTGCGGGCATAATCCTCAAATTCCTTCATTTCGTTCTGAAAGGTTTCCAGGTAGTTTTTCTGCTCCATTTCCGTTTCTATCTTTTCCCGTATCTCCAAAAGCACTTTCCGTAAAGCCCCCCTTGTAATGGGCTTTAACAGATACCGTTCCACACCTACACGGATAGCACGCTGCGCATATTCAAATTCATCATAGCCGCTGATAATAATAATCTTAACATCCGGTATTTCCTGGGCAACAATCTGGCTCAGTGCCAGACCGTCCATAAAAGGCATTTTGATATCCGTAATCAAAACATCCGGCTGGATTTTCCGTATCATTGGCAGCGCCATTTCCCCATCGCTCGCCTCTCCCATAAATTGGTAACCGTATTCCTGCCAGGGGATATTGTTCTTCAGCCCCTCCCTGACAATACTTTCATCTTCCACCAAAAATACTTTCAGCATCCGCCTGCCCTCTCCCTCTCCAAATTAATATGTCCTGTCCTCCAGAAACCTGCCCACATTGTCCTTCGTAAAAATATTTTCTTCCACTACGTAACTTCTTTCTACCTGTTCCCCATTTTCCAGCTTTTGAATAATCATGTCAATATAACTCCCCTGTACCGGATTGCATTCGATATCCACGTTGATATGCCCTTCATCCACCATTTCCAGGGCATCCCGGATGGCATCAAAGGAAATCACCGCCACCTGCCCGTTTTCCCCAAAACTGACCCCGGCCTCCTGCATCGCCTCTATAGCCCCCATCGTCATATCGTCATTCTGAGACACCAGCACATCAATCTTGGGATAACGGCAAAGCATTTCTGCCATCACTTCTTTTCCCTTCGCGGCTGTAAAATCCGCTGTTGCAGATTCCAAAATACGCCAATTTTCATGCATGGCGGCAATCTCTTCAAATCCCTCGCTTCTGCCGATTTCCGCCGTAGAGCCTATCGTTCCCTGTAGTACCACAATATTGATTCTTTCCGTCTGCCTGTTTTTTTCCCTTAGATATCCCTCCAGCCATCTCCCCGCCTTTCTTCCTTCTTCCCAGGCATCCGTTCCAATCCATGTAGTATAGAGGGAATCATCTTTTATATTCACCATACGGTCTATGATAATAACCGGAATTCCGGCATCCTTCGCCTCCTGCAGCACAGTGTCCCAGCCGCTTTCAATCACCGGTGCAAATACGATATAATCCACCCTTTGTGAAATAAAACTTCGAATCGCTTTAATCTGATTTTCCTGCATCTGTCTGGCATTGTTAAAAATCAGGAAATAGCCCGTATCCTTTGTCAACGCCTCCTGAACCGAAAGCGTATGGGCCGTCCGCCACCCCGACTCGCTTCCCAACTGGGAAAACCCTACCACGATCAAATCTTCCGTTCCCACATCGAAGGGCTGCTGCTCTACTTCAATCTCCCTAAAGAGCCCGTGGCTAACGAATATAAAAGGTACAACACAAAGCAGCAGGATACATATACCCACATGCCCGAAAAAAATCTCTTCTAATTTTTCCAATATTTTTTTCATGCGCTTTCCCCTTTTTTATCATTATCCGCCTTTTCCGTCAAAAGCACCCCCGAAGGTTTTTCAAATAGCTTCACGGCCGGAATGACTATGCTCACCTTTGTTCCCACACCCTTTTCCGATTCAATCGTCATCCCATATTCCATACCAAAGTTCATCCGAATCCTCTCATTCACATTAGCCAGCCCAAACCCCCGTTCTGTTTCTTTGCACGGTTTCCCAATTTCTATCCGCAGGCGTTCTAACTCCTCCTCGTCCATCCCCACTCCATTATCCTGCACGCACAACAAAAGCCTATCATTTTCCGCATTTACATCCGGCTCCATCCGTCCTGTAATCCATATTTTGCCCTTTGCCCGTTTATACTTAATACCATGATATAAAGAGTTTTCTACCAGCGGCTGCAGCGTCAGCTTCAAAATCTTATATTGATACAATTCCTCGTCTATATCAATCTCATAATCCAGAATATCCCGGTAACGCACCTGCTGAATCTCCAAATACCCCCGGATATGCTCCTTTTCCTCCCGGATAGAAATATATTCCTTCCCCTTGCTAAGCACCAGACGAAAAAACTCCGAAAGCGCCACCACCATATCCACCGCCTTATCCGGGTCATCCCCTTCTATCAGCCAGACAATTGTATCAAGCGTATTATACAGAAAATGAGGATTAATCTGCTCCTGCAAAAGCCGCAGCTCCGCATAACGCATCTTCCTCTCATCCTCCTTAATCTGATGCACCATAACTTCCAGATTTTCCGACATATCATTGACGCTGTGGGAAAGCACCTCCAACTCATCCTTCGTCTCCATTTTCGCCCTATCCGAAAAATTACCCTCCGCAATCCGGCTGGTAATCCTGCAAAGTTCCTGAATCGGCTTTGTAATACTGTTTAAAATGGCGCTGGTAATTAAAATTACACAGACAACAATACATCCCCCCAGCAATATACTAATCAGAATCACATGTTCCACTTCCGTATTAAGACGAACCTTTAACTGCTCAATGCTCCTGGTCTGATAATAAATATAATACTGGATATCATCCTGTATCAGCTCAGTCAAAATATAAATATCATTATACAGCATATCTATATTCTTTTCATACTGCCCCTCCGCCTCTTGATTCGCCTTAATATCCTCCACCCTATCCTCCAGCGTATCCACATTCCGCAGAAGACTCTGCAGCCAGACACGGCTATCCCTATCCGTCGTCATCGCCAGCAAATTATTGCTCCCGCCCCTCAGTTCCTCTATCAACTTATAAGGGTCCTTTAACGTTCCGTCCTCCTCAATCGTATCAAAAGTCACATTACTAACCACCAGCTTATAAAGACTCTCATCCATCTCCTCTTTAAAATTCATATTATAATTATTAGCAACCGTCATACTACTCACAATCCGGTCATAAGCCCTGCTATAATTCAAAAGCGCCATAATCAAATAAATCGTAATATAAAGAATCGGCACCATCGCCACAAGTATCAAAACAATCAACTTATTTTTCAAAGGATACCTTATTTTCTCTTCAGCCATCGGCGCATCCCCTTCACTAACAATCATCCCATCCAACATCCATCCCAAACCACACAACATAAAATTTAATTCCCCAGAAAACAGACTGCCTACTACCTATTCCTTACGGCAACCTCCAAGAATCCGCACCAATACGGCCGCCCGCCTCATTGCCCACAGAAACAAATCCAAAAATATCCGATTTTCCATCCCCAAACCACTCCCCTACATACCAAAAAGTTTATCACAGCCACAATTCCCCCGTCAAGCCACCCCCCAGTTCTCCCCCAGTTCTTGTAACAGTTCAGCCTTTCGGCTTCCCTGTTACGAAATCCGTCCATTTTGAGTTTTGCCTACGGCAAAAGGCCGGATTCCTTGTCACATTTACACATTGGTACGGACTTTTTTAAAAGTCCTACTTTGCAGCAAATGCAAAGTCCTGGGCTAAACTGTTACAACTCTTCCCTAGCCATCCTCACCTTCCAGTTCATCCTACCTCCCTCCACCCCCCAGGGAAATCAATTTTCAGTGGCAGCACAGGGGCCGGCACCCTTTGGGGCAGTGGCCTGGCTGCACAGGGATGGGTTTTGCGACTATTGCAAAAAAAGCAGAAATTTCACTTATGAAATGGCCAATACCCAGGGGGAAAACGCCATGGATGGCGTTTTCAAGAAGCCAGGGCAAGGATGCCCGTGCTTCTGACCCGTCCGCATTCCAATACCCGCCCCATTTCATTAGTGAAATGACTACTTTTTTCCCAGCCGCAAAACCGAATCTCCAGAGGCACAGATGGGCCGTCCGCTGCGACTCACCTGGTAGTTGGATTGGAGGATGGAGGGGTGTATAATTTACTTTGGGTATGGGTATGGGTATGGGTATGGGTATGGGTATGGGTATGGGTATGGGTAT
>OFFF01002633.1_pt1 | contig 9898 bp, 7 predicted proteins | sample 1521301 | NCBI WGS metagenome assembly OFFF01 (sample SAMEA3504101, study PRJEB24116) | mouse gut metagenome | biome: mouse gut; feature: mouse-associated habitat; material: faeces | place: Denmark | collected 2011
TAAGGTTGCACTCATAGAGCGCGACCGTCTTGGAGGCACTTGTCTTAACCGAGGGTGCATCCCCACTAAGGCTCTCTGCCGGAGTGCCGAGATGGCTGTGAGCATGCGTGAGGCTGGTGATTTCGGAATAGGGCTTTCGACATCTGAAATTAATATAGATTATCGGGCTATTGCCGGACGCAAAGATGCCGTAGTGGCTCAGTTGCGTGAAGGGGTTGCCGAATTGCTCAAGGGTGTCGAAGTGATATCCGGAGAGGCTCGCTTTGTTTCGACATGCGGGGTCGAGGTGAATGGAGACATTCATACTGCACCTCGTATCATTATAGCCACAGGTTCACGTCCGGCTTTACTGCCTATTCCTGGAGCAGAACTGGCTATGACGAGTGACGATTTTCTTGCACTTGAAACCCTTCCTAATTCTGTTGCCATAATAGGTGCAGGTGTGATAGGACTGGAGTTTGCATCGATACTCAATGCTTTCGGTGTGGATGTCACGGTGATAGAGTATTGCAAGGAGATTCTTCCTCCGTTTGATGCCGAAGTGGCAAAGCGTCTGCGCATGTCACTCAAATGTAGAGGTATAAATATACTTACTGACACTCAAGTGACCGAAGTCTCTCCTGGAATGACGGTGAAATGTCTTGCCAAAGGAAAGGAGAAGACAGTCGAGGCGGAAGCTGTGCTTATGGCTGTAGGCCGTCGGCCTGTTATACCTGACGGTCTTGTGGAATTGGGTGTAAAGCTCAATCGTGGAGCTGTAGTGGTGAATGACTCTATGGAAGTGGAGTGGGAGAGTGGCAATGATCCTGAAGGCGGCACCATTTATGCTATAGGTGATGTCAACGGTCGTTGTATGCTTGCTCATGCCGCTTCGGCTCAGGGTGAAATTGTGCTTGGTCATAAACGCAATCTTGATGTGATCCCTTCCGCTGTGTTCACCATGCCTGAGTGTGCTATGGTCGGTCTGACTGAAGAGCAGTGCAAGGCTCAGGGTCTTGATTTCTGTATAAACAAATCCACATTCAGGGCCAACGGTAAGGCTGTGGCAATGGGAGAGACCGATGGAATGGTGAAAATAATATCGGAAACATCTACAGGCAGGCTCCTCGGATGTCATATATGTGGACCTCATGCCGCAGATCTGGTCACAGAAGCAGCTCTTGCAATGTCTTCCTCATTGACAGTTGAGGCAATAGCTGGTACAATACATGCCCATCCCACACTTTCCGAGACAGTCCGTAACGCATTGATGTACTGACAGAGTACACTTATTGTGTAGTCAATATCGACAATTGGTTTGTTAACCCTCCGTCGGTTATCAATAATATTTGATAGCCGACGGAGTTATTCATATGGAGGATTGTTGTTTGTGACTGTGCACAATTTCATGTTGTTGATTGTTGTAGATATATGGAAAATATTTCAACACAATCATTGCTTATCGCGTTGCTTCTTACATTAATCGCCGGAATGGGTACCGGGCTGGGTGCGTTTATGTCTCTTTTGCCACAAGCTCGTGAGGGACGATTTTTGGCTGGAGCTCTCGGATTTTCTGCCGGGGTCATGCTCTATGTGTCGTTTCTTGATCTCATGCCTCAGGCAATTGCTGAAATGACAGGTGAATTTACTCCGCATTATGCAAATATGTATTCGATTCTTGCATTCTTCGGAGGAGTGTTGCTTATCGCGTTGATAGATTTTCTTGTTCCTGAGAAGGACAATCCGCATGAATACAACCATGTCGAGATCACACCTGTATCCAAGCCGCGATCAGGGCATACAGGGATGATGCTTGCGCTTGCAATAGGAATACACAATTTTCCTGAGGGTATGGCTACATTCATATCTGCCCTTGACGGAGCCACAGTGGCAATACCTATAGTAATAGCCATAATGCTGCATAATATACCGGAAGGTATAGCTGTGGCAATCCCTGTGTATAATGCTACCGGTAGCCATCGGAAGGCTTTGGTGTGGAGTGTGCTGTCAGGATTTGCCGAACCTTTGGGTGCGGTTGTGGGGATGTTGTTTCTCATTAATGTGTGGAGTCCTGTGCTTAATGCAGTGCTTCTTGCAGCAGTAGCCGGAGTAATGGTGTATATCGCCATTGACGAGCTTCTCCCGGGTGCCGAGAGTTATGGTCACCATCATATCACCATAATCTGTGTAATACTCGGAATGATGCTTATGGCAGCATCTATTCTGATGGTATAAGTCTGTATTAACGATATAATAGTTAATGGCTGGGATGACTATGTTAATCTCGTAGTTTTTATTTGTGGGCTGCTTTTTAATAGCTTGCCCTGATGTTATGTTTTGTCTTGTTCCAAAATTAAATTGTAATTTTGCAGTCTGTTATCATGTAATAAACTTCGGTTATGTATAATTTATTGCTCATCATAGGTCGAGGGATAGGTCAGGTGATGTTTCAAAATAATGCGTTATCAGGATTGTTTATGCTGATCGGCATATTTTTGAACTCATGGCAAATGGGGCTGCTTGCATTATTAGGCAATGTGATTAGTAATATGGCAGCCTATTTTTCAGGATACAAGCAGGATGACATTAAAAACGGCTTATATGGATTTAATGGAACATTGGTCGGTATAGCAGTCGGTGCATTTTTGCAACTGTCGGTTGAAAGTTTTATCCTATTGGTCATAGCCTCTGCCGGTTCCACATGGATAGCCGGTCTTTTCAGTAGGCAACGTTTTCTACCCGGATTCACGGCTCCTTTCATTCTTGCAGTGTGGGCAATTCTTGGTATTTGCCTACTGTTCATGCCATATTTGATGCTTATGCCTGATGCAGTCATTGACGATACGTATCATTATTTTCAGGCTTTCTGTCTTGGTATAGGTCAGGTGATGTTTCAGGGACGTACGGTTTTAGCTGGATTATGTTTTCTTTTGGGCATTTTGATTAATTCCCGAAAAGATGCTTTCTATGCTGCTTTGGGAGCACTTATCCCTATTCCTCTATCCATTCTTTTAGCAGTGGATTCTGCAAGCATAAATGCAGGAATGATGGGGTATAATGGTGTGTTATGTGCCATAGCTTTAGGAGGAACCGACTGGAAAAGCTTGGTTTCGGCGGTGTGTGCAGTATTGCTGTCCACTGGATTGCAGATTATAGGGATGAATTTGGGGATTATAACCTTGACAGCTCCATTCGTTATGTCAGTATGGATTATAATAACAATACGTACACTGTTTTATCGATTGCTGTAGATCGATGATAAAATATTTTAACCGCACTCCAGAATTATCAGATATCTTTTTGGAGTGCGGTTTTTGATATATAATATGTTCTTTATTGCTTAGCGTAGTTGAGCACAGTCGGGCTTTCCACATTTACGCCATATTCTTCAGCCCGGTTGAGGATTGCACGTGCAAGTTTAGGCTTGAGCTCTTCAGGGCAATATCTGAAATATGCCTCGGCTGCTCTTACGTGTGCGGCATCAGGCATGGGGTATTCCCTACGTTCCGGAAGTCCGTAGACGCTGTCGGGCAGCTCTTTGCGCTCCTCATAAGTTATACGGTCGTTCATAGCTTGCTAAAGGTTTAATCTGAAGCCGACCTGGAGGAGACCTTGTGCTCCATAGCCAACTTCGCCAAACATTGTGGCTACTCTTGACAATCCCACCTCAGCTCCGATTGGTGATGCCTGAAATGCGAAGTATGTCTTGTTTTTATGCCAGTCGCCTGCTGCCATATGGGTGACATCCACACCTACACCGGCATGTGCATAAAGTCTTACAATAGAGTTGCGCCAATAGTCATACTTTCCATTGAGCATGAACACATGGTAATAAGCGTTGGCGTCGTCGATATGTTTGTAGGAGGTGGAGGAGAATGTGTAACTGAGTCCGAGGCTGAATGATGGGAGGATCTTGAAATTTACACCTGCGGTGAGCGCACCCCAGGCATTGTTGACAGCTCCGTAATCATGCATGTCGGAGGCATCCATCTGTGTGTAGCCGCCATATCCGATCTGTAACTGGGCACGCTGTGCGCTTGCTCCAAAGGCAAGACCGATGACTGCGCACATGACAAGTAGGAATTTTTTCATAACCAAATAGTTTTTTAGTGCAATATGAGAATTTCATCTAATAAACACTAAAAGTTATGAAATGGTTCATCTCAGCAGGTCCTTAAGAAGCGCATTGTCCTACCAGCGTACGCCATTGCTCATGGAGGAGCGTTTGTCGTATTTGAGGTCGGCAAGGAGTGATGATTTCACTGAAATGTGGAAATTGTAACTCTTGTAGGGACCTACGGGCACGAAGCTGGCACGCATGGTGAAGCAGTGCATATCTCGCGATATGTTACAGTTCATATACGCTATCTTGTGGCGGTCAAAGTTGTAGCTTGCCGAGAAGCCGAAGTTCCAATTGGAGGTAGGGCGTATGTTGCCGGATACAGAGAGGTTTTGGGTTATTTTCCCTTTATATTCGAGCTTTTTGTAATCGAAGTCTCCGTAGCCGTAGTTCACAGAATAGTTGAATGTAAGATTCCATGGCACATTCCATGCCATATATCCGTTTTCGCCTATCTGTATGCCGTTCTTCTTATTGTTTGTCCGTCGCGGACCTCCTTGTTGTGGCGACATGTCGTCGTCAATAGGAGTGTCAGGGGTATTATTGTCGGTATTTTTCTTTTCTTTATCCTTGTCGTCTCCGCCTCCAAACCATTTTTTGAAGGTGTCGTTGTTGAATGTATAGCTGAAAGATGTGCCTGTGCTCATGAGCTTGCCCCATCCTTTCCCTTCCGAAAGGCGCAGTTTGTTGACACGCACCGGATTGCCTGATGAGTTTAGTGCGTAGGTGTACACATCCCATGTGGCAGAAAGGTTAAGGTTGAAATTCTTCATAAGCCTCAGCATCACGGAGGTGTTGAGGTTGGACCATCTCATAGAGTCGGCTGCAAAATTGTAGCTTTGAGAGAGTGTCAGGTTTTCGATTAGAGATATCTTCCTTTCGCCTATGGAGTCATTGTCGTCACGAACCTTCATCTCCAGGTTGTTGGCAAGTGAAAATGATATCGAGCCTGTCTTTCCGCGCCCGGGAACACCGAAAAGGCTGTTTGGGAACATGGAATATTCTTTCTTTTGCAGTCTGCCTTGTGAGTCGTTGTACTCGTAGGAGCCGTAATATCCGAAGAATGGCGAAGCAAAGTCAGGAGAGCCTGTGAACGATATGGTAGGTGTGATGACGTGGCGTATCATCTTCACTTTGTTGCCAAGGAACGGAAGCGGTTGGAAGAAGCCGTAAACTTTGGTGTCGAACGACACTGAGCCCGAGAAGTCCCATACATTATAGAAACTATAGGTAGTGTCGAGCTTTTCATTACCTGCAATCGGGTCCCACTCACGTCGCACTTTGGTGGTGTACATACGGTCGGTGAGATTGATTGACGGAGTGATGTTGATATACTTGAATACATTGAATGTTGCTGACACCGGAACCGAGTGTTTCATGCCATTGCGCCAATCCTTGATAAGACTCTTTTTGAAGAATTCATCCTGTTTGGCAGTCAGCGAGTTGTTGAACTGTCCGGAGTAGGAAATCTTGATTTTCTCGTACCATTTTTCATCGCCGACAGCCCTTTTGCGCTTGAAAGGGTAGAGCTGTGACATTGTGATTGTGACGTTGGGGAATGATACTGCAAGTGTTGAGTCCTGTGAACGTTGCGACACGTTGGCAGTTGTCGAGAGTGACCATTTTGAGTTGGGGAACCGGTAGGTCATATTGACGGTTGAACTCTTGGTGTTCTCGGTGAATGCGTTTGAGTAATATGAATTCAGGTCATTTCGAGTGTATCCGCTGGTCGTGAAGTTGACACTTGCCGACAGGCTCATGTTGGGATTTGCCTTGGAGTCCTGCGAATGGCTCCAGAGCACTTGGAAGTTGGTTGACTTGGAATAGTCAGGCATCCCCTTGTCACCGGTTATGGTCTTGAGATAGGATATGTTGAAGTTGCCTGAATATTTGTAGCGTTTCAGATAAGATGACTGAGCTCTGAGTCCCCATGATCCCAGAGTGTATATCTCTCCTGTCAGAGCAAGGTCCATGTTTTGACTGATGGCGAAGTAGTAGCCGCCGTTGCTCAGATAATATCCACGGTTATAATCATCGCCGAAGGTCGGGAATATTATACCTGACGAGTATTTTTCAGAGAAAGGGAAATATCCGAATGGCACAGCAAGAGGCAGTGGCAGTCCGGCGAGAACCATGTAGGCGGGACCTGTCACAGCATCCTTACCCGGGCGCACTTTGGCTTTTGTGAGCTGCATATAGAAGTGAGGGCATTCGTGGTCGTCACACGTGGTGTATCTGGCATTCTGCACGTATATGGTGTTCTCATCAATTTTTTTTGATTGTCCGCCTGTTAGGTATCCTTCTCCCTGCTGTGTGATGACATCTGTTATGAAGCCTTTCTCGGTCTTGAAATTGTATCGCATGGTCTTTGCCTCATATGACGTGCCATTGTCATCGAATATGGGGTTGCCTATGATTTCGCCGATTGAGTCAGGTGTGCCTACCGCATATACGGTGGTGGAGTCCATATCCATCAGTATTTCATTGGCATCAAGCTTGATGCTTCCGTACACTATTTTCCCATCGCCATACATGTATGCTTTGTTTCTTCCTGTGAGCACCATCGAGTCCTTGGCGGAGAAGTCTACAGTGTTGTCGAGATCGACTTTTGTGCGCACTATCTTTGTTGTGTCGCTTCTGCCTGCGGATATGCGAGTGCGGCTCAGGCGTGGACGTCGGGTTGAATCGGAGGTCATTGCCGAGTGACGTTGCAACATCGAGCGTGGCTGAGTGGCTGCAATCGAATCATTTGATAATGAATCGGCGGGTGTGGCAATAGTGTCAGTAATGATAGAGTCATGGCTGACTGTTGTTGCCATCGGTAGTGCTGATAGCGTGTCGTCGCTCTCTGGCTCTACGGCTATAAAATTGTATGGATGGGGCGGGGGTGGCAGATTTGCTAAGTGAACTGTCGATGCCTGTTATGGCAGAGTCGCTCAGTGATGACTCTACGGTGGCGCGAGGAAAGGTCGCGTCACTGTTGTCAGGTCTGGAAAATGCGCCTACCGATAGGGCGCAAAGCAGCACTATTATTATAATGTATGGTTGAGTATGCCTCAAAAGTCTCAGAATAAATAAACCTGCAAGTAATGGATGAATTCTTGCGCGGGTGTTATATTTCTCTGCAAAGTTATAACTTTCTCGCCAAATAGCCAAAGGTAACATGGAAACCATCCATATAAAATAGTGTTAATGCATTTCGGTCCCATACCTTGCGCTTCTCTATAATTTGTGGGTATCATTAATGAGAATACTGTGTTGGATGGTTTATTATGACAAGATGGCACGTTGAAGTGATTAGATTAGACGTTTCGGTATATAGAAAAAATAAGTGGTGATAGTGAATATTATAGTAAAATATGTTATCGAGAGTGTGTAAATGTCAGTTTTTTTAGTAATTTTGTGGTGAGATTCTCTCATGTGAAAGAATTAACCAAAGATTTAATTAATACCAAACTCTACACTTAATACACCAATGCCACGCCAACACTTTGACTCATTGGATATTAAAATCCTTGAAATGCTCTCCAACAATGCGCGCAAACCATTCCTTGAGATTGCGCGTGAGACTCATATTTCCGGAGCAGCCATACAGTGGAGTGCGGCGTTTCGCGTGCCGCCATACATCAGCGCATACAGAAACTTACTTCGGCAGGTGTTATTCTCGGTTTTCGTACAGAAATCGATCCGGCGGCTGTTGGATATCAGACATGTGCCTATATCGGATTCATTCTGAATGATCCGACAAAGTTTGATGAGGTGGTGGCTCGCCTGCGTGAGATACCCGAAGTGGTCGACTGTCATTTCACAACCGGTACATATGATATATTTGCAAGGATATATGCCCGAAACAATGCCCATCTCCTTGAGATCATTCATAAGAGACTGAGCCTTGGGCTCGGACGTACCGAGACCCTCATTTCGTTCAAGGAGGTGTTCAAGCGTCCGGTGCCCATTGTGTCGGAAAATCTTGAATAACAAGGAGTAAATCACTCAAATCTTGATAGACAACAGTATTTTCGGAGGGCGTAAAGCCCTCTTTCACACATTCGGTTGTAAACTTAATTTTGCCGAGACATCCACTGTGGCCCGTATGATGGCTGACGAGGGGATACGTCGCGTGCAGGATGGAGAGGAGCCCGATTATATAGTGGTGAATACGTGTAGCGTGACGGAGATTGCCGACAAGAAATGCCGTCAGGCGATACGTTCATTTGCGCGTCGATACCCTAATGCACGTATAATTGTTACCGGATGCTATGCCCAGCTGAAGCCCGAGGAGGCTGCCGCTCTCCCAGGAGTGGCGGTACTGGCAGGTAATGACAGGAAGCTAAAGATTATTGAATATCTGCGCGAGCAGGAACTAAAGTCACCGTCAGGCGATGATTCTTCCTGTCATTGTGCTTCGGTGCACCATACCGCAACCAAGGATATACGTGAGTTCTCTCCGTCGTGTTCGCGAGGGGACCGTACCCGGTATTTTCTTAAGGTTCAGGACGGATGTGATTATTATTGCTCCTATTGCACCATACCTATGGCTCGTGGCCGGAGCCGTTCTGGATCTATAGCCGAGATTGTGGAGCAGGCTTGCCGGGTAGCGTCAGAGGGTGGAAAGGAGATAGTGATAACCGGAGTTAATATCGGAGATTTCGGTAAGCTTACAGGAGAGACTTTCTATGACCTTTGTGTAGCTCTTGACGAGATTGACGGAATAGAACGGTACCGCATCTCATCGATTGAACCTAACCTGTTGAGTGATGAGCTGATAAGCTTTGTTGCTCGTTCCAAAAGGTTTATGCCGCATTTCCATATCCCATTGCAGAATGGTAGTGATGCGGTGTTGAAGCTTATGCGGCGTAGGTATGATTCAGAGCTATTCCGTCACAAGATAGAGAGGATACGCGAAGAGATGCCCGATGCATTCATCGGTGTCGATCTTATCGTCGGTGTGAGAGGGGAGACTCCAGAGTTTTTTGAGGAGTCAAGGGCGTTTGTGGAAAGTTTGCCGATATCCCGCCTCCATGTGTTCACTTATAGTGAGCGTCCGGGCACTCGTGCTCTTGATATAACGCCTGTGGTTAGCCAGGAAGAGAAGCATCAGCGTACTCACGTCATGCTTGATGTGTCGGAGCGCAAGCTTGCTGAATTTACTGAAAAGTATATTGGCTCGGTGCGTCCAGCTCTTGTGGAGCATCCTCGCAAGGATGGCTCAATGTCGGCATTTACCGATAATTATTTACGTGTCAATCTTGTCAATCCTAATTCTGAAATGGCTAATACGGTCGTCCCTGTGAGGATAACAGGGATTTCTCCCGAGAATCCCGAGGAGTGTGTCGGAGAGATCTGTGTCTGAATGAGGCAATAGGGCTTAAATATGATTGATCAATTTAAGATTATAGTATCTTATGGAATATTGCGGTAATCGTGTGGCAGTAGTGATACTTAACTGGAATGGAGAACATTTCCTGCGTGACTATCTGCCGTCGGTTGTCGAGCATACCAATAGTGAGATTGCCGATGTGATTGTTGCTGACAATGGTTCTACTGACGGATCGGTGGAATTATTGCAACGTGACTTCCCTGGAGTTGAAGTTATTGAATTCAGTGAGAATCATGGGTTTGCAGAGGGCTATAATCGAGCTTTGGAGTGTATTTCTAAAAGATACAAATACAGTGTGCTTCTCAACTCGGATGTGGAGGTCAAGGATGACTGGCTCACTCCGTTGTGGCGGTTTATGGAGGAGCATCCGCATGCGGGTGCATGCCAGCCTGTGATACGGTCGCTAAAAGAGCCCTGTA
>OFFF01002641.1_pt1 | contig 9873 bp, 8 predicted proteins | sample 1521301 | NCBI WGS metagenome assembly OFFF01 (sample SAMEA3504101, study PRJEB24116) | mouse gut metagenome | biome: mouse gut; feature: mouse-associated habitat; material: faeces | place: Denmark | collected 2011
GAGTGATTTCTTCACTGATATTGGCAGGGCAGATCTCCTCGGTTGCGCCTGCCTGATACTTGTTTGCGTAATCGAAAAATCCCGTTTTGGGGATGATCTCAATGGGCGGCAGCGCGTTTCCGTCCAGGATTCCGCAGGCAAATTCCCGCCCTTTGATGTACTCCTCAATAACCACCTCATCCTCCTGTTTAAAGGAAGCGGCCAATGCGCTGTCGTACTCCTCCTGGGTATGGGTGATGTAAACCCCGATACTGGAACCGCCGGAACAGGGCTTTACAACCACGGGAAGGGAGAGCCCCAGGTCATCCAGGGACTTTTTATGCTTATTCTTATGGATGCAGACGCCCTTTGGGGTGCTCACGCCGTTCTCCTGGAAGATGTGCTTCGTGATCCCCTTATCCATGGCGATCGCGCAGCCCAGGGAATCCGGCCCGGTATAGCGGATGCCCAGCAGGTCAAAGGTGGCCTGCAGCTTTCCGTTTTCACCTTCTCCGCCGTGAAGTCCCAGAAACGTCATATCCGCCATGCGGCACAATTCGATCACATTGGGGCCCAGAAAACAGTTCGACTGATCCGGGCGGGAAGCCTTGACAGCCGCCAGATCAGGAGCCTCGGTGTGGATGCGGTCCACGATCTCCAGTCCGTGTCCCGGCAGGGCAAATACCTCCTCCAGACGATTGGGGTCATAGGGAAAGCCCATGAATACATCCATCAGAAATACATCATGGCCCTTTTCCAGCAGTGTGCGGCAGATACCCGCGCCTGATACAAGGGAAACATCACGCTCGGGGCATAAGCCGCCGGCCAGTACAATAATTTTCATAAACGCTACCTCGCTTTACTTGATAACCAATTTTGTGCCGCATCTCTGCATGGCACGCCTTAGAATTTATTTGCTCATTTCATTCAGTAACATTTCTTTCGTGTCGTACAGCTTCTGGGACAAATCCACATAGACCCGGTGGGGGTAGAACAGACGCTTCGTCTCGTCCCAGAGGGTCTCTTTTTCCCGGCGGCAGTACGCTGCGATTTCCATGACGGAAGGCGACTCGTATACACATTCCCCATTGACGAAGACAGGCTTTAAGATCTCCTGCATCCGATAGCTTCCGCCCGGCAGACGGGTCTTTTTCCAGGTGGCGTTGGGGTCAAAGAGCAGCAGATCCTGGTCTGTGTCAAAGGTTTCGTCCGCGAAGCAGATCAGATCCGCCCGAATCTTTCCGGTCTCTTTATCATATACACGGAAAATGGTTTTGTTGCCTGGATTGGTGATCTTTTCCGTGTTTTCGGAAATTTTGATCTTGGGGGCAAATTCGCCGTCCGGTTTTCGGATGGCAGCCAGCTTATATACACCGCCGAAGGAAGGACAGCCTTTGGAGGTGATCAGGTTGGTTCCCACACCCCAGGAGGTGATCTTTGCGCCCTGCATCTTCAGGTCGTGGATCAGCATCTCATCCAGATCGTTGGAGGCTGCGATGACTGCGTCGGGGAATCCTGCGTCGTCCAGCATCTTGCGTGCCTTTTTCGACAGATAGGCCAGATCCCCGCTGTCCAGACGGATGCCGTAGGATCTGGGATGGATGCCCTCTTCACGCATCTCCCGGAATACCCGGATGGCGTTGGGCACGCCGGATTTCAGGGTGTCGTATGTGTCCACCAGCAGCGTGCAGGCATGGGGGTATAATTTCGCGTATTCTTTAAACGCCGTGTATTCATCTTTAAAACTCATGATCCAGCTATGGGCGTGGGTCCCCATGATCGGCACGTCGAACATCTGCCCGGCCAGCACGTTGGATGTGCCCACGCAGCCGCCGATGACAGCCGCCCTTGCGCCGTACAGCCCGGCATCCGGTCCCTGGGCCCTGCGCAGCCCGAACTCCATGATACCGTCCCCCTGGGCCGCGTAAACCACCCGGGAGGCCTTGGTGGCGATCAGGCTCTGGTGGTTGATGATGTTCAGGATCGCCGTCTCCACAAGCTGCGCTTCCATAATCGGAGCGATCACCTTGAGCAGCGGTTCCTTCGGGAAGATCACGGTGCCCTCGGGGATGGCATAGATACTTCCGCTGAAATGAAAACCGCTCAGATACTGGAGGAAATCTTCGCTGAATATTCCCAGCTTCCGAAAATAATCTACGTCATCGTATGAAAAATTCAGGTTCTTGATGTATTCGATGACCTGTTCTAAGCCTGCCATGACGGAATATCCGCCTTTGTCCGGATTTTCCCGGAAAAAAACGTCAAATACCACGGTTTCATTTTCCTGTGTCTCATAGTAGCCCTGCATCATGGTCAGTTCATACAGATCGGTGAGCAGGGTCAGATTTTGTGTTCTCATACATAATCTCCTTTTTGGGATTGATAGATTGATAAAAACAACGGTTTTCTTAATTATACCATTTCTGCGTTTTTTTGGATCGTAGTAAGGATGATCTCCTGCACATACGATCCGATGCGTTTCTTCTGATCTTTTTCCAGGTCGTTGGGATAAATGGGCTTTCCATATTCAATGACCACATGTGCCTTTTTGATCTTCGGAAACTGGTTTTCAAAGATGGCGCTGGTATTGTTCATGGAAATGGGAACGATGGCGCAGTTGGTGCGGGTCGCGATCTTGAATGCCCCGTCCTTGAAGGGCAGCATGCTCAGCTCCTCCCCGCTGTTGCGGGTTCCCTCCGGAAAGATGCAGATGGAGATGCCGCTTTGAATCTGCTCGATGGCCTGCAGGATGGTCTTTAAGCCTTCCCTGGGGTTCTCCCGGTCCAGGAACAGGCAGTATACAAAGCGCATCCAGGTAGAAAGCAGCGGGATCTTTTCCATTTCCTTTTTGGCAACATAGCCGGTCAGGCGCCTGCACCGGGAATAGGTCAGCAGGATGTCAAAAAAACTGCGGTGGTTGGCCACGAACATAACCGGTTCGTCGGGAATGTTCTCATCTCCGATGACCGTAGCCTGTACACCGGTGATCTTTAAGATGGCCTTAAAGCCCCACTGGACAATGCGCAGGGAGCTGTAGTCCCGCAGTTCGCGGTTGAATCTGCCGATCAGCCATTCGATGAAGAAGACGGGAATGGAAAGGATCAGAAACAAAATAAGGAATACGGCGACACAGATAAAACGAATCATTGGCATAACCTCTCTTACTTTGAAATATTACTACAAGCTTTTCCCATTATAGCAAAAACTGACAGGGCAGACAATGGAATTTTCAAAAGAGAAGAATAATCAGGTCCATTTTCCAATATGCTATAGAGAGAATAGATGCGGAGGCTGTATTTATGAAGCAAAAGAAGGGAATCCTTAAGGCTGTCCTGACAGGCTTCTTACTGTTATCTGTGCTCACAGGCTGCGTGTCGAGGCCGCAAAAAACGGAGAAGCTGCGGGATTTGGAATTTACCGTTCTGAATAAGGAAGAGGTGCCTGAGGAACTAAAGGCGCAGATCGTACAGAACCAGGATAGGCCGTTTCGGCTGACTTATACCGACCAGGGGAAGCTTTACATCGCGGAAGGATACGGCGCGCAGCTTAAAACCGGCTACAGCGTGGAAGTGACAGGGCTGTACGAGACCTCCAACGCCGTGTATTTCCATACCAATCTGCTGGGGCCGGAAAAAGGAGAAGAGACCAAGGAGATCACCACCTTTCCCTATGTGGTGGTGATGCTGGAGGCCATCGAAAAAAACGTGGTTTTCGATAGCTGAGTATCTGAAAAAAACACCCGATGGCCCGGAGGGTTTCCGGGGATTTCACCACGAAGCAAACAGTAAAAAGCGGAGGGGCAGCGATATGGAATTGATTCAAAAACAGGTACACTATACACAGGAGGGCAAACGGACCTTTGACCAGTTTTATCTGGACGAGGACCTCAATGTCCCGGATACAAAAGACGACGTAAAACAGATCATCCAGGGGACCGCATCGGTCAAGGTGGAGGAGATCCGTCTTACCGAGAACTATCTGCGGATCTCGGGAAAGCTGTATTACCAGGTCTTATATATGACGGATACACCGGAGCCGCAGCCGGCGGCGCTGGAAGGGAAGCTTCCCTTCGAGGAGATGGTCTACATGGACGGCGGGGAGATGACGGAATATTTCATCCAGAATATCCGGGTAGAATTTACGTCAACCCTGGTGCATTCCCGGAAACTCAGCATCCGCGCCATGGTGGAAATGGAGATCGGCCGGGAAAAGCTGGAGGACGAGGCGACAGTCATTGACGTGGAGGCGCCGATCCAGGTGTACAAGAAGAAACGCCGGGTCAACCTGCTGGAGCTCCACACCACAAAAAAGGATACATACCGTATCAAGGAAGAAATCACCCTGCCGGGCACAAAGGAGAGCGTGGGCCAGCTCCTGCTCAGCAACATCAGCAGCCGGAAGCTGGAGATCCGTATGGGCCAGGACGAACTGCGCCTGAACGGGGAACTGCTGGTGTTCTGCATGTATCTCTCCGACGAGGGAAAAACCGACTGGCTGGAGGCAAGCGTACCCTATGAAGGGCGGATTGAGTGCGCCGGGGTGACCGAGGAAATGTATTACCATGTGCAAAATTCCCTGGACGATACGCTCATGGACATCCGTCTGGATGAGGACGGGGAGATGCGGATACTGGGGATCGAGGGAACGCTGGTCCTGCGGATGAACATTTACCAGGAAGAAGAACTGGAACTCCTGGAAGACCTGTATTCCCTGGAACAGAACTGCCGGTTCGACACCCGGGAGGCAGTCTATGAAGAGCTTTTGATCCAGAACCATTCCAAGTGCAAGGTTTCGGAGCGGCTTTCCCTGCCGGAATTGAAAGACGACGTGCTGCAGATCTGCCACAGCGAGGGCACGGTTCAGTTGGAACACATGGAACAGACGGAGGAAGGAATCCAGATCGAAGGGATACTGCATCTGTCGTTTTTGTATCTGCGGGCGGATGACGAGATGCCTTTCGGAAGCTGGCAGGGTATGGTGCCCTTCAGTTGGCTGCTGGAATGCCCGGGCATAACGAAGGAAGCGCGGTACAACCTGGCCTACCATGTGGAACAGCTCTCGGTGAACCTGGCAGGCAGCGAGGCCGTGGAAGTCAAGGCGGTGCTGGCATTCGACACCTTTATGCGCAAACCGGTGTTCATGCAGGTGATCACCGGCGTGGAGCCCGAGCCCCTTTCTATGGAAGAAATGGAAAAACGGCCGGGGATCGTGGGCTACATCGTAAAAAGCGGCGACGACCTGTGGGATCTTGCCAAAAAATATATGACCACCGAGGAATGCATCCAGGAAATGAACGGATTGGAGAGCGAGAAGATCAAGGCCGGGGATAAGCTGCTGATCTTTAAGGAAAATATGAGCATCCTGTAGGCAGAGGCATACAAACTGAGGTTCGCAATAGTATTTGATTTTTTCCGTGTTTGTGATATGATAAGAGACAGAACAGTGCCGGGGACAGGATTCAAACGTGGAAAGCCTGCATGGGCCGCAGGCTTCGGCGGGAGAATCCTGTCAGGCATGTCTGCCCGGCCTGAATGGAACCGGCTGGGCGGTAAGACTACAATGCACAGTGGTTTCAGATAAGGAAAGGAGAAAAAGGATATGTTACGGATTGGTATGTTGACAAGCGGCGGAGACTGCCAGGCATTAAACGCGGCGATGCGGGGCGTGGTAAAAGGCATTTTTTCCGCAAGGGAGGATGTGGAGATTTACGGATTTCAGGATGGCTACAGGGGGCTGATATACTCAGACTTTCATATGCTCACTTCCAGAGATTTCTCCGGAATCCTGACACGGGGCGGCACGATCCTGGGCACCTCCAGACAGCCCTTTAAGCTGATGCGCGTACCGGATGAGAACGGGCTGGACAAGGTGGAGGCGATGAAGCACACGTACCATAAGCTGAGCCTGGACTGCCTGGTGATTCTGGGCGGCAACGGCACCCACAAGACGGCGAATCTGCTCCGGGAGGAAGGGCTCAATGTCATTACACTGCCCAAGACCATTGACAATGACCTGTGGGGCACAGAGATGACCTTCGGCTTCCAGAGCGCGGTGGATGTAGCCACCGATACCATTGACAGGATACACACCACGGCTACCTCCCACAGCCGGGTATTCATCATTGAGGTGATGGGCCATAAGGTGGGACATGTTACCTTGCACGCAGGGATCGCGGGCGGCGCGGATATCGTCCTGATTCCGGAGATCCCCTACGACATCGACGTGATCGCGGATGTGATCCAGGGAAGGTCCGCGGCCGGGAAGTCATTTACCATACTTGCGGTGGCGGAGGGCGCCATCTCCCGGGAGGACGCGAAGCTGACCAAGAAGGAGTACAAAGAAAAGCTGGCAAACCGGAAATATCCTTCCATCGCCTACGAGCTGGCGGAGCAGATCGAGCAGGCCACCGGAAAGGAAGTCCGCATTACAGTTCCGGGCCATACACAGCGGGGCGGCTCCCCGGTGCCTTACGACCGGGTATTCTCCTCCAGAGTCGGCGCAAAGGCGGCGGACATGATCCTGAACGGCCAGTACGGCTACATGGTAGGGATGAAGAGAGGCGAGACCGTGATGGTTCCGTTAGAAGACGTGGCCGGAAAGCTCAAATTCGTTGACCCGGACTGCAGCCTGATCAAGGAAGCAAGGATGGTGGGCATCAGCTTCGGAGACAGGGAGGACAGCGCGGATTCAGAGGAAGCTGCGGTTCCTGAGACCACGGCAGAGCCGGAAGCTGGGACAAAGAAAGCGAAAAAAGAAAAGAAAGCAAAGAAAGATAAAAAAGAAAAAGGCAGAAAAGCAAAAAAAGAGAAATAAAAACTGAGAAATGAAGAGGTACAGTACATGTCATATACGGCATTATACAGGAAGTTCCGGCCTTCCGAATTTGGGGATGTAAAAGGGCAGGAGCACATTGTTACCACATTACAGAACCAGATCAAAGCAAACCGTATCGGACATGCATATCTGTTCTGCGGAACCCGTGGGACGGGAAAGACGACCGCGGCAAAGATATTTGCCAGGGCGGTCAACTGTGAGCATCCGGTGGACGGAAGTCCCTGCGGGGAGTGCGAGATGTGCCGGTCCATCGCGGCCGGCACGTCCATGAATGTGATCGAGATCGACGCGGCTTCCAACAACGGCGTGGACAATATCCGTGAGATCAAGGAAGAGGTGGCCTACCGTCCCACCGAGGGACGCTACAAGGTCTACATCATCGACGAGGTGCATATGCTGTCCTCAGGGGCTTTCAACGCTCTTTTAAAGACGCTGGAAGAACCGCCGGAGTACGTCATTTTCATCCTGGCGACGACGGAGGTTCACAAGATCCCGGTGACGATTATGTCCCGGTGCCAGCATTATGATTTTCGGAGAATCACCATCGAGACGATCTCAGCCCGGCTCAAAGAGCTGATGGAAGCGGAACAGGTGGAAGTGGAGGACAAAGCCATCCGTTATATCGCGAAGGCGGCGGACGGTTCCATGCGTGACGCGCTCAGCCTTCTGGATCAGTGCATCGCCTTCTACCTGGGGCAGAAGCTGACCTATGACAATGTGCTGGAGGTGCTGGGGGCGGTGGACACCGACGTGTTCAGCAGGCTTCTGCGCAGCCTCATCGGCAGGAAGGTGCCCCAGGTGCTGGATACGGTGGAAGACCTGGTGATGCAGGGGCGGGAGCTGCTTCAGCTTTCCGTGGATTTTACCTGGTATCTGAGAAACCTGCTTCTGGTCAAGACATCCGACATGCCCGAGGACGTTCTGGACGTATCCTCGGAAAACTTAGCCCAGCTTAAGGAAGAATCGGAGATGATCGAGGCGGACGCGCTGCTGCGGTATATCCGGATTTTTTCAGAACTGTCGGAGCAGCTCCGGTTTGCGACGCAGAAGCGGGTGCTCCTGGAAGTGACCCTGATCAAACTGTGCACGCCGGCTATGGAAGTGCGGACAGACAGCCTTCTGGACCGGATTCGCGCCCTGGAGGAAAAGCTGGAAAAAGGGCTGGCCGCGGCGCAGGCACAGGGCGGGATGCAGCCAGGAGGGTTCCAGGGATATCCGGAGGGCGGTTACCCCGGCGGGTTCGGCGGCTGCCCTGAAGGAGGTGATCCCCAAGGAGGCTATCCGGCAGGTTCCGGCGGTTATCCCCAGGGTGCATATCCCGGGGGACGCCCCGGGGAAGCAAGGAAGCCGGAGGTTCCTCTGGCGATCCCGGAGGAAGTTCAGGAAGTGGTGAAGAACTTCCGCTCCATCGCGGAGGAGGTGTCGGCCCCGGTCAGCACCTATCTGAAAAAGGCCCGCTTGAGCCTGGGCGGCGAGAACCGGCTGATGGTGGTGCTCCCCGACGGCCTGGGGGCGTCCATCGTAGGAACCGAGGAGCACAAAAAAGAGCTGGAAGAGCGGATCGAGCAGCGGATCGGAAAGAAGGTTCAGGTGGAGGTCCGGGAGATGGAAGAAGGACGGCACTTTGAAGACACATTTGTGGATATCGAAAAGAAGATCAATATGGAAATAACAGTGGAGGATTAATCATGGCAAAAAGAGGCGGATTTCCAGGCGGAGGAATGCCTGGCAACATGGCAAACCTGATGAAGCAGGCGCAGAAGATGCAGCGCCAGATGGAAGAACAGGCAAAAGAAATGGAAACAAAGGAGTTTACGGCCACTGCCGGAGGCGGAGCGGTGGAAGTGACCATATCCGGCAAGCGGGAAGTGCTCAAGGTAAAGCTGGACGAGGAGGTTGTGGATCCGGACGATATTGAGATGCTGGAGGATCTGATCGTGGCGGCGGTCAATGAAGCGCTCCGGAAAGTGGAGGAGGAGTCCGGCGCGGCCATGTCCAAACTGACAGGCGGCATGGGCGGCGGCATTCCGGGAATGTTCTGAAATGGAATATTACAGCAATCAAATCAATCAGTTGATCCAGGCGTTTTCCAGCCTGCCGGGAATCGGGACGAAGTCCGCCCAGCGGCTGGCGTTTCATGTGATCAATATGCCGGAGGAACAGGTGCAGAATCTGGCAAAGACCATGGTGGATGCGCGGCAGAACGTGTGCTACTGCGCCCAGTGCTGCACCCTGACCGATCAGGAGGTCTGTCCGATCTGCAAAAACCCTTCCCGGGACCAGAAGACCATCATGGTCGTGGAATCCCCCAGGGATCTGGCAGCCTATGAAAAAACGGGAAAATACGAGGGCGTATACCATGTCCTGCACGGAGCCATCTCTCCCATGCTGGGCATCGGCCCCGGAGATATCCGGCTCAAAGAGCTGATGGAGCGGCTGCGGGGGGACGTAGACGAGGTCATCATCGCCACCAATTCCAGCCTGGAAGGGGAGACGACCGCCATGTATATCAGCAAGCTGATCAAGCCTGTGGGCATCCGGGTGAGCCGGATCGCCAGCGGCGTGCCGGTGGGCGGCGACCTGGAATATATAGACGAGGTGACGCTTCTGCGGGCGCTGGAAGGAAGGACGGAGCTATGAGCAGAAAAAAAGCAACCTCCTCCGATGTGGCGAAGCGCGCCGGAGTGTCGCAGGCCACGGTTTCCATGGTATTGAATAAGAAGTACAACGTATCCTTTTCCAGGGAAGTCATCCGTAAAGTGGAGGAAGCCGCCGCGGAGCTGGGGTATGAGCTCCCCAGGCGGAAGGCGCGTAAGGAAGGCAGAAAAGAAAAGCTGCTGGTGGTGCTCTGCCCCAACCTGACCAACCCTTATTATGTCATGCTCCTGCAGGGGATCGAGTCCCGTGCCACGGAGCAGGGATACGGGCTCTTTGTCTGCAATACCCAGCGCAACCTGGAGCTGGAGGAACGCTATCTCAAGATGCTTCCCTCCCTGAATCCCCAGGGCGTTGTCTATACCTGCAATCCGAGCCGGTGCTACATGCCGATGGTGGAAGAGT